>Ga0163217_1061728_pt1 | contig 11606 bp, 15 predicted proteins | sample SynspAceP_FD_185933 | JGI IMG/M metagenome (GOLD analysis project Ga0163217, IMG submission 185933) | Saline lake microbial communities from Ace Lake in Antarctica - Synechococcus sp. Ace-P (PacBio error correction) | ecosystem: Environmental > Aquatic > Non-marine Saline and Alkaline > Saline ... | reverse complement strand
CTCGGCCAACCTGGTGCCGCCGCACGCCGCCTGAAGGGGTGGCGATCAGTTTTCGCGGCTGGCTGCGCACCAGCCGCCCACGAGGTTGCGCTGCAGCTTGGCGCGGCGGTCCTCTGGTTGCGGTTGAAAGCCTGAGTGGCAAGCCCCCGGACGTCACAGTTACGTTAACTGAGTCTATATTGCAAGCAACTTTCACGCAGCCCCAGCTGCAGCATTACGGCACTTAACGTTTGCAACCATTGCAGCTCGGTGATTTCCCCCAGGCCACCTGGTCTCCTGCGCAGATCATGCCGCCTGAGCCTCGGCGTATTGTTTCCCCGAATCTCACGGACTCTTTCCCCCGTTCTTCACCCGATGATCGTCGTTGCCGCTCAAAACGGCTTCCCCTGTCCGCCAGCTTCGTGCAAACGCCTGGTGGATTCGCTTTACCGATCCTGGGGGCCCACGTTCTCGTTGTTCTGGCGCCAGGACTGATCTGGCGGCTCGGGTCCAGGCCCTCCGGGTATTTCACCCCGGCGTTTTCAACCTGGTGGCCTTCCTGCACAGCTGCTGGCCTGGATTGCTTTCGACGGCACCCCCCTGACCACAGCTGACCTGGCTCTCCAACCGCCGGCTGACGATTGTGTTTCGACGGCACGATCAACAGCCCCGCGCTGATCGCCATGCGATCATCTGTGGCGGCATGTGTTGGGCCCAGATCTATTCCATCGGCTATCTGGAGATGGGATTGGGGCTGGCCCGATTCTTCGGCTGTGAGTGTGTTTGAGGGCTGGTCTGTGTGCCTTGGTGGCCACCGATTCGCTCTTCTTCGCCTATGTGGTGCTGGAACTTCTCACCCTCGGCACCTAATCTTGATCGGGCACTTGGTTCACAGTCGCTTGTTTGGTGAAAGGGGCACGCGATGCCTTCCAACCAAGCGGGTGGGCACCTGATTCAGCTGCATGGATTGATTCGCCCTGCTGCCATTGGCTGGCAGCTGGAACTCATTACCCCTCAACGGCTGGGCGCCACTGCCACGGCCCACACCAGCACTCACCTTGATCTTTGCTGAGCATCATTGCCGCCCGATGGGCAAGTGCGCCCAGATCCCCCTTCACCTCTGGTCGATGGAGGCGATGGAAGGGCCGATTCCCTCCTCTGTTCTGCGTTAATTCGTGGTTGGTGGTGGGGGGTGCCTGGCTGCTGCTGCGGGATCGAAAACGCTTGCTGGCGGTGAGCCCGATTCGTGATGGGGGTGCTGGTGATCGTGGGAGGCACCACCGCTCTGGTGGGCGCCCTTTGATCGCGCTGGCCCAGATCGCATTTCAAGCGGACCATCTTCCTTTCTGGTGAGCAGCTGCTCGGCCTTCTCTTCCTCGCCGTCCGCAGCGGGCTTCCGACTCCGCTGGCGCATGCTGCTTGATCTATTCCGCTGCGATGGCCTTGATTGCTGGCTGTGGGCACCGTGACTGTCAGCAACGTCACCAAGGGACTCACCAAGCTGGCGGCTCTGGAGGGCAGGCGGCCGGCTGATGGGCCTGCTTCCACGTGCGCCGGTCTGGTGGCCCTGCCGCCGTTGGGTGGCTTTGGTGCCCTGGCCACCTGGTGTGAATCCACTTGGTGGGCATTCATGCACGGGTTTTGCTGATCGTCATTGTGGTGATCACAATGGTTGATCGCGCCGCCCTGTTTGCGATCTTTCGGGCCTGATTCTGGGCGGTGGCGGCGTCTGATATTCACCAGCGCTCGCCGGAAGTTCTCTGGTTGATGGTGTTGCCACCTTTGTGTGTGCGGGCCTGGTGCTGCCACTGCCATCCTGATGGCCAAGCCAGGAGTGGGGCAGCGGTGGAATCCGAATGCCTTCCCCTGTGCGCCTCCACCCTGGCGGGTTATTCGTGTGGCCGGGCTTCTCTACCCTCGTCCCTTCCACCGCGGCTTCCGCCCATACACCGCGCGAAACGAATTCGGCCAGGCCCGTGGCTGCCCGCTCCCCTCAGGCCTTCCAGGAGATGAGCTGGCCTCGGATCTGCACCCGAAAACCTCTACCGGCGCACAGGTGGTGGGCCTTGGTGGTGTTGCTGAGCGGCCGCCAGCAACTGGTTCGAGCGCTCGGGTGTGGATGGGCTTCAGCACCCGCAGCCAGGCCTTGCTCTCGCTGGCAGGCGCACGTGCCTAAGCTTCAGCACCTCCGGCGGGTTCGACCTACGCGCTCACGGTTTTGTTCGGCGTGGTGTTGATGGGCCTCTGGCCTCCCACCCGTCAGACCGTCAGCCTGCCACCTTCTGAAGGGGACATCACCATGTTGATCTGCTTGCTCGCTGCTCCCCCTGGCCGCCCCTGTTGGCCTTCCCGCTCCTGCCCGTCTTCGAGCCCCTTGGGCCCGGCGCGCTTCCGCCCTGGTCTGGAGCGCCCAGCTACTGATTTCACGCTTTGGCTTGAGCCTCCATCCGGTTGAGGAGTTACGACCGCGCCTGGTTGCCCCAGCTTGGTCTGCGGAGTTCCATCTCGGCCTTGATGGCCTCAAGCTTGCCGTGGGGGTCTCACCGCCCTTGATCACCCTGCTGTCAGGCTGGCGGGAAAGCTTCCCTGAAGAACCCCGCGGTCGCCTCTTGTATGGACTGCTATCTGGCCGTCCGATTTCGGCCATCACGGTGCCTTTTCTGGCGCAAGCCCTGCTGTTCGTTGCTTGGCCTTCGCAAAGAATCACCTTGATCCCACCACCTTGTTGCTGGCGATCTGGGGAGGGGAGCGGGCCGCGCCACAGCCGCGATTCCGTATATCTGATTGTATGGGCCGTTTCACGGTTGTTGCCCTGCTCGCGGGTGTTGCTCGCCCTGGGGCCGCTTAAACACCCAACGGCTTCAGTTGCCTAGACGATCTGGCCCAGGTGAGCCTTGCACGCCGGGCTCCCAGACGCGGGATCATGGGCCTGGCTGGCTGCCTGGCCTTCGGCCTGAAGATGCGGTTCTGCCCCTGCACGGCTGGCAGCCGGCGGACCTTACAGCCAGGCCTCCACCACCGGTTGGCGATTGCAGCTCAGGCGGGGTGGTTCTCCAAGCCTCGGGGCTATTGGCCTGCTGCGTTTTGCCGTCGGAGATGGCGACACCTGGGCCGCCTGGGGCCCGGCCATCGCCGTGCTGGGCATGGTGTCGCGCATGTACGGCGCCCTCAATGCCATTGCCCGACGACATGCGCCGGCCTGGTGGCCCTTACAGCTCCCTGGGCCATATGGGCCTGTGATGCTGGCCATCTCCCCGGCCTCACCACTCAGCGCAGGGGGCCCAGCCAGATCCTGGCCCAACGGCCTGATCCACCTCGCGCTGTTCTGTCTGGGTGGGCATGATCGAGACCCGCACCGGCACCACGAATCGCGGGCCTTCCGGACTGTCAACCCTTTTGCGGGGCTTGCCTATTCACCAAGCGCCTGTTTCCTGTTGGCCCTGATGGCTTCAGCCGGGCGTGCCTGGCCAGGGCCGGTTTTTGTGGCTGAAATGGTGATCTACCAGGGCAGCTTCCACCCTCTACCCGATCCCCACCTCGGCTGCCCTGCTGGTCCGGTCTCACTGCGTTTATTGCGTGCGGCTGCTTCAATCGGGTGGCTTTCGGTCGGCTCGAGCAACGCCTTGGCGGATTACAGCCGAACCAGCTGGCAGGAGCGGGTACGGCCCTGAGCCTGTCGGATGCTGGTGATCGTTGCCGCCTTCTGGCGAACCTTCCTGCGGGCTGGAGCGAGGGCGCCCACGCCTCGCTGGCCCTGACCCATCATCCCCATCGGTGTTGGTTGGCTGCCTGCCGTCCGCCGCCGTTCCCCAAGCCGCCGCCCTCCTGGAGCTTTTCCTGACCATGACGTCCTCACCAGCTCTGCAGGCCCCTGCCCCCCTCCACCCATCCCTTCGCCGAGGTGGTGGAACGCCTTGAGGCGGCGGCCTTCGACTGTTTGGCCGGACCCCCCGAGACCTTGATGCAGATTTCAATCGGCATCTACAGCCTCGCCGGCGACTGGATTTTTACTGGCGCGATCTGCTCTACATCGCTGAGCAGGTGTTCCTCAACCCCCTGGCGGCTTTCAAATACTTCCCCAAGCCAGGAGTATCTCGATCGCCCAATTCCTTATTCAGGGGATCAGGCCGCAGCTGCCGCATCTGCGCGCGGCTGAGGCCGCGGGCCCACCCTGGAAGCTGCTGGAGTTCATGGAGAAACGGCGAAATCGCAAGCTGCCGAGCTGCATCCATCACCTCTGGCATGACCCGGTTCAACATGGAGTTCGCCAGAGGCCTTGCATGGATTGCCATTGCTTTGGCACCAGGGCATGGGCGGCCGCTTCAACGACATCTCGACAGTGAGGGTACAGGGCAGAACGCCGACAAGGCGAATCAAGGCCTACTTCAAGGGCAACCCCCCTGATGCTTGGCCTCTACAACTGTTTCCGGAGATGCTGCTGGAGCAGAGTCAAGAAGCTGTTCCTATGGGCGAACCTGGGCCTGTTCTGGGAGGTGATGGCGCCGGTCTTTCTTCGAGTATGAGCGACAATCTACGACCGAGGGCGGTTTTTTCGGGTGTTCCCGCGCGGATGGAACTTCCTGGTGAAGGCATCTTCCGCGGTGGGCTGGCCCGGCCGGATCTACCACCAAGTGTTCATCGTGGGCGAGTGCTTCGAGATCTTCCCCAAAATCAGAAGGCTTTCACCTGGCTCTACGAGGCGGCACTCCCCTATGTGGAGGCGGTGATCTACCGCACGGACCCATTTCCGCGGGCACAAGAGCTACAACGCCCAGGCTGGCAGAGTGCTCCGAGCAGTCCGAATTTCACTACGCACCTTCTAGCCGATGTGTTTCCTGTGGGCTCAGCGGGATTTACCGCCCCCCACCTTGCTGATGCAGGGAACATGCTGCATTTTTCTGCCGCCCTACCTCACGAGGCTTTACTACAGCACAGCGCGGCAGAGGACGACATTCCTGGTGCAGCTGTGTATCACCTTCCAGCGCTTCCAGTACAACGTAACCTCGCGGTGTCCAGCCCTGCGGGGCCGCCTTTGCTGTTCCCCGCTTCGGACGATCCCGATCCTGAGCACCTCAAGGCGGAATCGTGGCCTTCTTCGATCCCAGATGACCGCTTCATCGCGTCCCCGAAGGCGCGCCTCAGGGGATGTGCAAAACCGAACATATACGCTAGAGATTGTCCCCATGGCCAAACATCATCGAAACCGCCAAGCGCCGGCCTCTTCTCCACCTTGCTCCACAGCCGTGGAAGTGGCCGGTCTCACCCGGTGCCCTCGAGGAGTCCTGGGACCGATTTTCACGGTTGTTTTGCTCGCGTGGACGACGCCTTCCGCCGCCCTGCTCCCGCGCCACCGTGCAGACCTCTGGTGCAGAACCCACCCCAGCTGCTCGCATCCTCAAAATTCATGTTTGGAATTGTTTTTCCCCTTTCCCGGGGGCGGGGGGGGGCTTTTTTTTAAACCAAAAAAAAAAAAAAAAAAGGCCCGGGCCCCCCCCAGGGAAAAAAAAAGCGATTCTGTGGTGGATCAGCAGCTGGGAGAGCCTGGCGAGGGGGCCATGATCCCGATCCGTTGCGCCGAGCCTTTGAAGTCAAACACCTAGTGCTCTCCGCCGACATTGTTCCTGTGACAACGCATCGTGCACGTGATCAAACCGGGTGATTGCTGCCGGGCTGAAATGGGCTAGGCCTGGCTGAATCCCAGGCCAGAAGCAGACCGAGAAAGAGTATTTTGATCGGCTTGGAGGTGTTGGCCACAGAGAAGGGGAAACGGCCCGTACCACTCATTCCTGTGGCTGTGCAGTCGATCGCTTGCGGCCAACTGCTTGACGTCTGGGGCCGTCGAGAGCAGACCCCGACGGCCGTGCGAATAAGAATGGCAGAGGGGCCCCGATTTCCGAGGTGCGGATGCGCACCACGCTTTCGACAGGCAGCACCAAAGATCTTGCCGTGCCGATTTCTCCGGTGCGGCGAGCGACTGATTGGCGGACGATGACGGCATGTCCACCTTTCGTCATCGACGACCACCCGGACCTTCACTTTGGTGGATGAATTCAACGCGTGAATTCGGGTTCCTCGGTTAGGTCCTCCACCCTGACCCTTTCTGCCACGACCGAAGCCACGCACATCGGTGAATGGTCATGCCAAGATCCCGTGCTATCGACCAAGGCGGTCTTGACAATCGTCAATCTTGGGCGGGCCGGATAATCGCTATTCAACCTTTTTCATAACGGAAACGAGGGCTTCTTGAGGATGGGCTGGATGAAGGTACAGGAGGAGTGAAATTCGCCCCCTTGAAACCAGATCCAGCGAGCTTGAGGCCGGTGTCCAGTACGCTGGTAGCCGTTGTGAACCCAACAGCTGCTCCGGCAGGCTGTGTTTAGAGAATCTGGGCCCAGGAACTCGCGGCTTGCGGCTCGTGCTGTGGGGTTGGTGAAAAAAGGTTGCTTGGCGGAGGGCCTCCTCGACAATCCGCCCTTCTGACATCAGCAACCACGCGGTGGGCCACCTCCCGGAGCGAAAGCCCATCTCGTGAGGTGACCACCACATCGTCACTGGCCATCGGCGGCCAGGCCCTTCATCACCTCCAGCACTTCCCCGACCATTTTCGGGGTCCAAGGGCGCTGGTGGGCTCATCGACAGCAGGATTGCGTGTGCTCCATGCAGAGGGGAGCGGCCAATGCCACCCGCTGCTGGCTGCCGCGGAGAGCGGCCCGGATTACTTGTGGCCTGCTCGGCGATTGCCGACGCGCTCCAGCAGGGCGGTGGCCTGGCCGCTCCACTTCGCTGCGGGGGGCCCGGGGTTTTTTTTTTCCGGTTTTTTTTGGGGGGGCGCCCCCCCACCAGCACCGGCGCTAGGCAGAGGTTCTGCAGCACGGTGAGCATGGGGAAACAGGATTGAACTGCTGGGAAAGACTATGCGGATTTCGCAGCGATCAGCATCGATGTTGCGCAGGTCGTTGAGAGGGCCGGTGCCGTCGACGTGAAAATCGATCCTTCCTTGAAACCTTCGAGGGCATTGAAGTGCGATGAAGGTGCTTTTTCCCGAGCCCGATGGCCCCATGATCACACCACCTCGCCGCGCCTGACCCGCAGTGTCGACCCGCGCAGGGCAGAAAACCGTTGGGATACCGCTTCTGAAACGCCGTCGGCCTCGATTCATCCAGGGCCCCGTCGCCGCTGGAGCCTGCGCTTGAAGCTGATGGAGGCGGGTGCGTCATGGCTCAGCAGGCGAATGCGTGGGGTCGAGGCGGCGTTCCAGGGCCCGCGCTGCGAGCCCAGGGCGGCGCAGCCAGCACCAGAACAGCACCGCCAGGGTGAGGGGTACACCTCGGCAGGTGAGGCCCAGAAGTCTGGGTTGCACACGGTACGGGCGGTGCCGAAGCAGTTCGAGCAAGGACGATCAGGGAAAAGCAGCGTGGTGTCCGGCAAACAGGGAGATGAACCTGCCCACCGTGGCCGCAGGGCGATACGCAGGGGCCTGGGCCCAACACCACCTGCCTGTAAGGCCTGGGGGCACTTGTCAGGCCCAGGAGCGAGCGGCCTCCTGCTGGCCGGCGGGTACGGAGGCCAGCCCGGCCCTCACCGGCTTTCAGGCACGTAGGCGCCGCAGAAGAAGGGTAGAGCACCCAGGCCGCCCGCCAGACCCGAATCCGGTGCAGGCCGCGCGGGCAGCATGAAACCAAGGATGTTCTGGCCGAGGAACAGCAGGTGTGATCAGCGGCACCCCGGACGAATTCGATGTTAGACCACCGAGCCCACGCAGGCAGGGGCAGCTCGGCTGCGTCGTCCCAGGAGCCATCAAGACACCAAGCGGAAAAACTTTGCGAGGATCGCGAAGCTGGCATCAGCACCGTGAGCAGCAGGCCTCCCCACTTTCCGAAGGCGGCACCGCACCAGGCCCAGGGCCGCCGCTGATCGGGCCATTGCCCAGCAGATAGTAGCAGCAGGCCAGATCAGGGGAACCATGTTTGCAGCAGGCGTGGCGGGCAGGGCGCCGGCCCCAGCGGCCCTGCCGACCAGGCGATGGCAAGCAGCAGGCTGTGATCAGCCCACCAGCGGGCCTGCAGCGGCACCCACTGAGCCCAAGGGCGGCGGGGGCCCAGGCTTGGCCAGAAACGCCAAGCAGGCAAGGGCGATGCGTCGTTGAGCGCCAGAGCACGCCGCACGGTGTCCGCCCTGGGAAATGCGCGCCAGGCAGGCCCCAGCTGAGGCCGGAGGCCATGGCCAGCAAGAGCCACTAGCAAGCCACAGCGCCATTGGCTGTTCGAGCGAGGTAACGCCCAACGTGCGAACAGGGTGCTGTTGGGCCTTGGATCACCACCCACTGCCGGCCTTGCAGGAAGCCCAGCGCAGCAGACCAGCAACGACGCCCCGATCAGGGCCAGCAGGCCAAGGCCTGATTCAAGCCCGTCGGTGGCGGGCTGGCGAACAAACTCGCGGCGGATGGCCTTCAGCGCGGGGTGGAGCGCATCAGGCGCTTCGCGGATTTGAACAAACTCGGTTCAGGGCCTTCATCACAGCGGAGATCAGCATTATCGATCACCAGGTTAGGCCCCAGCAGCAGCGAAAACACTCCAGTTGCCCGCCCGGTCTGGTTGAGGGTGGTTTCAAGCCCGGATGGAAGGTCGGCGTAGCCGGACGGCCCCGCAGGGCGGAGTTCTTGCGCCAGGAGAAATGTTACTGGATATTGATGCGGGAATGATCACCGGCCAGGGCCTGGGGCAACACCCACCGAGCGCATGCTCTGGCTCCAGTTTGCAGTCCCAGGGAAGTGCGGCTTCCCACTGGCCGCGGGGCACGCGGCGATGCGCCACGCACCACTTCGGCCCGAAGGCACCGGTGAGGTGATCAGGCGGTGGAGCAGGGCGGCGAACTCGAACGAGGAAAACGCCAGGGAGTTGCCAAGATCCCATTCACCAGTTGCAGGCCCCTGCCAGGACCAGCCCTCGAGCGAAACCAGGCCAGATAAGAGCCCCGACTTGGCAGCCACCACCCCAGGAATTTGGCGAAGGGCCTCGTGCCGGTTGCGAAGGAGAGGAACACACGGAAAAATACCAGAACAAGGAGCTGGAGCAACAGGGTGTGCGAATTCACTCCACCGTAGATCCGCCCCAGACGGCGCACAAGGGCCTTTGCCGCTGTAAGCCGTTCATGCCAACGGCCCGTGCCCAGCAGCGTGGCTCCAAACCAGCCAACCACGAATTCGCCCTCAGACTGTTCACCAAGCCACCACCAGGGCCCGCCAGTAGGGCATGCAGCGGGTCGAAATGGGATCAGCGCTTTCGGCCACATCAAAGCTGGCCGGGCTTGACCCAACCAGCCGCCAGCTAGAGTAGCAGGCCGCGGCGGTGAAGATTGCGCAACCAGGGTTTGCCCACCAGCAGCGCTATCACCCACGAAGCATTCGCCAGGCCAAACCACTCCCTGCACCAGCCAGGGATCACGCGCCGATCCCGCCACCAAGGGATAGGGGGCTTCATGTTCGCTCATCGGCGGTATAGGCATTCCGGTGTTGATCAGCGGAAACGGGCGGTGAATAGATCAGGCCACCGTCGGTCCTTGCCGTGTTTTCGGCAACGATCCAGTTTCAGCGCAGACACGGCCCACGTTGCGCTCCGAAGATTTCGCCGTAGTTTTGCCCACGGCAGTGACCGCTGGACGACGGAAGTCGGCCGGCAGGACCGGCTGTTTACCGAAATCGACCCTTCCCAACACCAAGGAAGCGGCGCAGGGTCGGCCTGGTTGGTGTTGGCTTGGGCTTACGGCCAGCTTTTCGGCCACGTTCGCCTGGGTGATCCCCAGTTCCTCAGCTTGGAAGAGGGCGTAGACCAGATCCAGCGAATCGCATCGGCCCAGGGCGGGATCGCCGTTAGATGCTTGGCGGAGGTTGAGCGGTTCCTTGCTCATCACACAGGGAAGGAGCACGTGCTGAATCGGGTCGGGGAAAGCCACTGCGCTTGGCGCGAGCTGGGAGCGGTCGCTGGTGGGACGGCCACACAGCGTTTGCCAGTAGGCGGCATAGGTCTTGATTTCGCCGGCTGAATTCAGGGGGTGTAGGCGATTGCCCTGCTCGCGCATTGCGATCGGCCAAGTTGAGCTCGGTGTGGTGCCGCTCTCGACGCAGATCGGGCTTGCCGTCGAGTCCTTGAGGCTGGCGATGCCCATGGCGGCCGGACCATCCATTTCCCTGGCCGTCATAGAAGGGTTTGTTGGACCAAAGCTTTGATGCCATTTCCCACCAGGCCGAATCGCGGCTGAGGGTCTTGGTGGTGTTTGCGGGGCCAGCATGTCCACTTTTCTCCGCTGGCGAGGCGGCAAACGTTCGCTGGAGTTGAGGTCGCGGGTATTCCACCTGGCCGGGGTCACCGAAGGAGGCGGCCCGCCATGGCCCCGGCAGGTGTCGGCATCAAGGACGCGCTGTAGGTGCCGTCGGGGCCCAGGGAAGCTGGAAGCCCGGCAGCTTGCCGTCCACCCCACAAACAAAGCTTGCCGCGGCTTGCGGATCGTGGCCATCTTCTCGCTTCTGGAAACCCCCGCACCGCCACTTTGCCCTCGTCGGCGCAGGCCGCCACCATCACCAGGGCCAGAAGCAGGGGCTCCGCGCTTAGCAGGCGCCGCAGTTGGGAGCTATTGGATGGATAAGGTATTAGTGGGCGCAGATTTTTGCCAGTGGGGGGCAAGAGCACAGGTTACAGCCGACAGCAACACAAACTGGGATTAATTCGAATGACTTGCAAGCATGCGGTTGTCTTCAGCGCAAGCAGCGTCCGTGCTGGGGCAGGCTGGCGGACGCGGCAACAGAGCTGGCTCACCCTGGTGAAAACCACTGGCGATTTCACGGGCTCACCGATTCACAGTATCACCCTTGGTTGAGCGGTGTATTTTGGTGATCTCTTCGGGCACCATGGCTGATGGCGCTGCCGGCTTTTCCAACGCCAAGCTGGGGATCTGAGAAAGCCCTGTTCACCGGTCACTTCGGCGATCACCAGTGACAGGGCTCACGATCGTTGACGTGCGGCGAGGGGGACCCACCTTTGCCGGGCCAAAGCTGCTGCTGCTTGCTGTTGGATTCTCACCGGCGGCCCTGGGGCCTGATTGGGCGATCACCACCCTTCCATGAGGGCTTTGTGCAGGGAGGAAACGGATTGCAGTTCGTCGCCTCGACCGGAGGCCGGACCCCTTCGGATGAATTCGGCGTGGGGGAGTGGGCCAGCAACCTTTTCCCCACTCCGATCCTGATTTCCACGGCCGGCCTGGATCGTGGGTCTGAGGCACCGTGTTTTGGCTGTTTCAAGCTATGGCTTTCGCATACATCGCCTCCCCCGGTTGACGCGGGCTCATGGCGCCTCGTTTGTTTTCACTGCCATTCAGAGCCTACTGCCAACGCGGCTTCCGGCCTCTGGGGGCGACAAGCCGTTGGAGGGCTACCGGGGCAAAATGTCCGGTGGTGAAAACGCGGTTGAATTCGGCCTTGATTTGATCGTTGGCGCGGCATGCGGCTTAACCGGGTCACCAAGCGACCCTCTGGGTTGAAACCGCTTCAAGGGGTTGAAGCGCATCCGCAGCTTCTGCCTGCACACCCGCCTGTGCTTGCGCTGGTCCTACGGGCTGGCTATTCTCTCTCCTTT
>Ga0163217_1051088_pt1 | contig 11606 bp, 13 predicted proteins | sample SynspAceP_FD_185933 | JGI IMG/M metagenome (GOLD analysis project Ga0163217, IMG submission 185933) | Saline lake microbial communities from Ace Lake in Antarctica - Synechococcus sp. Ace-P (PacBio error correction) | ecosystem: Environmental > Aquatic > Non-marine Saline and Alkaline > Saline ... | reverse complement strand
TCAGCCATATGCGGAAAGGGGGGATGAGCGGCGCGCTGACATCGCCCTCGCGTGCGTCAGTAATAAGGCTGAGTTCGTCACAGGGCGCCCATCTCCCGTACAAAGGACAGCGCCTGCTGCCAGGCCGCAGGATGTGGGTGCATTCCAGCCAGCTAAACTCTTCACCGGCTTACGCCCCAGGCAAGCAAACTTGCAGCGCACCGGTGTCAGATTCCGTATTCAGAATTTCCGGTTCTCCGAAGGCGCGTAATTGCCGGTTGTTTGCTCCTCACTCCACATTCCGCCAGGCCAATACGGGCCGAGACGCCCGGCGCGCCCTGCGCGCTGCTCAGACGGCCCGGGTATAAGCTGGCGCCCAGACGGGCTTCATTTTGGCGAGGCGCGCATTCAAAACTCCGGTTGCCGCGACCAGCCGCTGTCGATGACAGTTGCTATCCCTTCGTGGTCAAATGGGGACTAGCCAATATCCGTGGCCAGCACGACCTTGCGTTCACCCTGCGCTGGGTGGGCGGTTCGCCTGTTGTTGCTTGCTCCAGGGACAGGGCACCGTAAGAGCGGAGGCGGATCAGCAAATCGTCCCCACGCCCCTTCGCGTAAGCTCTCCCAGACTGAGAATTTTTCTCCCTGGCCCGGGCAAAACACCAGGATGTACTGCCTGCGCTCTCCGCAGACAGCGGCAGGTATCGCCGGTGTAAGCCCACAATGAGATCGCGCCTGTCCACGGCGCTCGCCGTTAGTGCACCGGGGCACCGGAAACTGCGCCCCTGACTGCGAATCACCGGAGCTGCGTCGAGATAGTTCGACCACGGCTCGCTGGTCAGTGTCGCCGACCTCACCAGAATTTTCAAGCGGTGCGTCTTCGCGAAACAGATCCGGTGGCGTAGCCGCAACAGGCCAGCCCCAGGTCCGCATCACGAGCGCTTCGTTGAAAACTCGTCAAAATTAAACCAGCCCGTAACCTGTCCAAGGCTGGGGTCGGTTTATGCAGCAGGCGAAGCCAGCACGCCTCGTCACCACTTCAATCGCTGTGCGCTGGGGAGAGCCGGCTTTCCAGGCGCATGCGGTAGCCGATGGTTCACCCGGGCTCTTCGCCGAGCACACTGGCCTACGCTGGGCTGCAAGTTTTGCGGCAATACGGCCGCCGCTCCGGGCATCAGATCCGCTGGCTCCCCAGCCATTCGCAGGACAGCAAGCAAGCGGTATGCCGGTGGTCTTGCCCGCGCCGGGTCAGCCACCACAATTGGCCTCAGGCCCGCGTTTGCAAAGCGCGCAGAATGTTCGGCCATAACCTGGTAAATGTGGAAGTGAACATTGAATGCAATTTTGGCCGCCAAACTATGGCGCGAAATCATAGGCATACCGATACTGCCAAAGTGCGTCGGTGACGGCGGCCAGCGGATTTCTCGGGCGGCCGACTCGCGCGCCGACTTCTAGGGACGAAGGATTACCAGGCTTAGCCTACTGTTCAGACCCACTGCCGCGCTGGATGCCACCCTTTGAAATCCCAATGCCATATCGTCTATGGGCGAACCCTTGTTGACCAAAACGCGCTGGAAGCTTGCAGTGCGCGATGCGAGTGGATCTTTCATCTGCGCAGCCAATGTAAAAACCTGGGATAGCGACCCGACCAACTTTACTACCGCCGCCAATGTGGCCAGGTGTGCAGCAATCTGCTCGAGGCGCTCGCTGCAAAACAGCCCGGCGCTTGAAAACGCTACGTGCATATTTCAACGGTGGACGTCTACGGATTACCCGAGTGCCTCCGGCAGCATGGGAATCCTCCCCTGTACGGGAAAAACGGGTTTTGGTTATGGCGACAGCAAACTCGAAGGGGGAACAGCGGACGTGCGGCGCCATGGCCCAGCGATCACAACCTGCCTTTCACGATCATCGCCCCGGGCACATTTATCGGCCCGGGGCAGTCAGTTTATCTCCGGAAATAGGTACAGCCTGAAATCAGGCCAACATGCTGAACTATCGGAGGTGGCCTTTGCTCCACGCCGGTGCTGTCGACGTAGGACAATCTGAATCGACATTCATTTGTGGCCGCGACAGCGACACCGCGCTCAATGAAACTTACAACGCGCGAGACGAAAAGTGATTTTGAATTGGCGGCGGAATGCCTGCAAGCCAGTTGCAAAGCGCGCGCTTGGAACGCGCCAAGGGCCCATCCGCGATCTGTCTTTTCCACCGGCTATGCTGCTCGCGCGAAAGTCTCGAGTGAGATTTGCAAACTAGCAGAAACCAGGCGCGAACCGCGGCTTCACCGCCTGCTTGGTTTGCATGTTCGGCAAAACCTGCGGTCACAGTGCCGACAAGATTTTCGGACGCCCACAGCGGGCCTGCCCAGCCGGATTGCATCGATCAGTCCATCCAGCGCTTCCGCTCAGTGCGTTCTTAAAAAACACCATACCTGGCTGCGCGCACGCCATAGGGTCTTGTGCGCCAGTTTGCACTTTCACTTGCGAACCCGGAACGCCACACAAACCAGGCGACAATTTACAGGCTGTGGACCCAGTCTGCCACAAAAAAGCAGCGGACACCTATCGCCAAAGCTTAAGGCGCGCCAGTAGGCATTTGCAAACAATTACCAAACTAGCCATCAACGTCGTTGCACAGAGGGATCACCATGGTAAGGCCACTCAAAAACCCTGTTAACCGGTTTACTGCCTCGCGCTTGTCTCAGTCATCTGCTCGCCGCCTGTAATGGTTGGCTCCGCTCATCGTTCGTCGACCGCCAACGAAGCTCCTCACCCCAGAGCCCACCGCGTCAACAGAACCGTCGATGACGGTGTTGAATGGCCCCTCTCGGATGAAGTGCAAACGCCCCTTATCCGAAGACGTATTCAGTCAGATCATCGCAGGAGCCGAAGGTACGCCACTTCGAAGGCTCTTGGACTGTGTCGCCAGGGGGTGGTCATCGATTACCATTGGGATATTCTCGATGCAATTCGCGGCTGGCGCTGTCCGAAGCCGAGCCAGCTCTCAAGATCCTGCCGCTTTCGAAGCCGCAGCGAGGGCAATTACGAGTTTTTTCCTGAACGGACTGAGGCCAATGATTTACCGGCGCCCTGGGCCCCTGACTTGGGCAGTTGACTGGCTAATAGCGCTGACATGGCGGCGGGACACTGGCACCAATCCTCTGGGCAGCACGCCCCTGGAGCCCTCGGGGAAAGGCCTCCTCGGCGCCAGTGCTCGAACAGTTTCCCAGCGGGCGGCTCACCGGGCAGCGGTCAGGATGCAGACCTGCACTACCTTACTTTGCCTAACCAGACCAGCTGGCCGTCGCTTTCAGGGAGGCCGTTGCATCACTGCCCCCGAGGTTACGATCAGCTTCTCAATCCCTGGGGGCGGAATTTACGACCCTGAGCACTTGCACTCAACGACATCAATACACGATTGCTGTGGTTTGGCCGTATAACGGTGAGTTTGCGGCCACGCACTGGAGCACTCTGAAACGGCTTGCTGATCAATTACCTTACGGCAAATTCGTTTCGCAGCCTTTATCGAACAAACAGGCGGGCCAACACCCCGCCCCTGGGCGTTATCAGGCGGAACCATTGCGGCAGGTGTCAGCCCCAATTGTACATCCGCTTCGAGTTGGAAAACCTTGCTGTCGGTTGGCCCTGCCGGAAAGTGACCAATTGCCTGAACAACGATCTGGCGCCGGTGCCTCGACCCTATCGAAAAACACGGTCTTGCCCGGCGATTTCTGCTGGCGGCCTTTCGGGGCTGGCGTGAGGCTCAGTCGCTGGTGACAACCCGATATCACTTGCATGCTGGGAGCCAGTTACCGAAGGCCTGACCGGTGGCAGTGGCGGCGGCGTTCCAGCCCACCGGCCACGGCCGCTTGACCCTGTTGCTCGGCCCGCTTGTTGATATCGGCGCGGCAGCAACCCTTGTCCTTTCGCGGCACACCATGGATTAGTGCCTGTACCCTGTTCCAGCTTTATGCCCTGAGGGTAAGCCTATTCTGCTCCGGCCTTGCAGCAAAGGGCCGGAGCATTCCCCTTCCAGACCATTCAGTTTCACTTCGTTACATCAAGGCCAACTGATCACCCAGCTTTCCGACGGGAAGCCCCTGTTGCTTGAACCAACCGGTGGGTTCCGGCAGTTCCAGCAGGCGCGGCCCTTGTATTTGCCGAAGGCATTTTGACCTGATTAAACGCCGCCAGGCAGGGCTTCACTGTCCCTGAATTCCTCAAAACACCACTGCTCTCTCACCGGCATATCGAACGGCAAGTTGCCCTGTTCATTCGCAAAGATGTCAACCGCGTTATAATGCCCTCAGGTAGTATCAGAAAGTACGGTTTTGCGCTAATCCTCGTGGACACATCGGAATGGCCTGCCTATAGTAAATAACCCTTCCTGCAGCAAGGATTCACCAACGAGATCTGGAGGAAAACCATGGCTATCGCACCCCCCGCATTCAGGCTCACTTACAGGAAGTGGGGCATTAACTACGACCTTATGAGCACCCGCACAGTAGCAGCAGCATGCAGTCTGCCATCTCTGCCGACTGGCCCGCCCCAATCAGGTGGCCAAGGCGGTATCGCTCACGACGGCGAACACCTACTGCATTGGGCGTGACTGCCCGCCAATCGGCGGCTGGTAACTGGATTGCTCAACGACCATATGCACGGCCGTTTCGCTTGGGCAACGAAGAGGAAATCGCCGCCCCTGTTCGATGACTGCGAGCCCGGGCGGCAGTACCGGCGCTGGTCAGGTTTATGCATGCCCGTTGGTGCATGGGACGACGAGCTCAACGCTACGCCCGCATGTGTATCTGGGAAGCGGCGACCACGAGCACCTGATCCACCTGCAGCACGGCGCTTTTCTCGAGCTTGATGGGCTTGCAGGGAGCACGACGTGATCAGCTGATGCTAACGAAGCGCGAGCTATTGCTGCACTGAGCAAGCCGGCCGAAGCGACAGCGCGCACGGTGAACGCGGCGGCGCTTTTATCGTACTTCGAAATCTGCCACTTGATGCGCCGCAACTGCGGCGCATAATATTCCAGTGTGGTTACCGCCAGGTATTGGTAACGCGCCGCCATCCTTTGTACCGCTGGCACTCCAGCGGAGTTCAGACCATTTTTGCTTCAGGCGATTCTGCAATCGCGGTTAAAAGCCTCTTCTGCTTCTGGCTTAACCAGCAAGGCGCCGGCGCCGGGCATGGCGCATTATATACATTTCGCTGATTAAAAACCGGGCCTGAGCTTCAGAACATGATGACAATGGAAGTTGTTGGCCCCAGATTGGTATTGGGGCCGATACATCATGAAAAAAATTGGGGAAGCCGCTGGTACCAGACGCCCAGAATAGGCCCTGCGCGCCCTTCACGCAGTGCTCACGCCAGGCGGTCTTCCACAAGCCCGCGAATGGTCCATCGGTGCCAAAAAGGGATTTTGGTTCGAAGCCTGTGCCGAAATCAGCACGTCACCGGGTTTGACGCTCCACGTCCTTGAGTCACGATGGCATCGTTCAACCTGTGCTATGCCGTTGTCGACAACCGACAACATTGTCCCCGGCCAGCGCCTCGAAATAGTCGTCGGAAACAGGAAAATCCGTTCTGGCACCCACCGATAGTCGGGCACCAGCTTACTGCGCAAGCTCCGGGTCACTGATGGTTGCGCTTGTAGATAATTCATATGAATTCGGCGGAATATGGCCTGAATCAAACGGTTTCAGTCAGCATCGGAAAGACCAGCCATCATTGCGCGGCCCATAAACGAAAGCGATAGAGCTTGGGCGGACAAAGGGAAACCTTGGTCTGACAACCACTGCCTCCCAGGCCGTTGTAGGGGGCGATACGAAATTGGGCATCCACCAGTTGGGCGAGCGCTGAAAAGATGGTTCAGATGTGCGGTGCCGGCGCGATCTGGGAATAAACCTGGGCAAGGCACTGGCGCATTGGCCACCCACCGCTAACGTTTGCCTTGAGGATTGGACGTTCCGTGGCGCCAGCGAGCTGAGCTGAAAACGTGGCCGGCCAAAGTTTTCAATCCGGGCAGCTGGGGAACAAGGGGCGATGGCAACTGACTACCGCTTGTCACCAGAAAACCGGCTGCGAAAATCTGCATCCCCTGAAACCGTTCTCGGACCTGCCACAACGCTCCGCCTTCATTCAAAGCGGGCAGGAACTCACTTCCTGACCAAAACTCGATTTTTTCGTTAGAGGCCGTGCTTCTGTGGCCGTCTTTTTCAGAGTACTCAAAATCTGAAGGGCTGCTCAGACCATTTGAATTCCCAGTGGGGTTGTGCTCAAAGGGAATAGGCTGTAAAGGGCTGACGGAATATCGCACTCCGCACGGGGTAGGTATTCTCCCGCCAGGCCGCCAACCTCATCGGCTTTTTCGAGCAGGAGATAGCGCGATATTCCCCGCCTTCTGCAAGCGATGGCCAATCGCCATACGAGAAAAAACTGTACCAATACATAAACAAACGTCGGGTAGTGATCATAGGGCGCATTTCTTATTTAAGTAGCCGCCCATATGTTGACGATTTAAAACAGGCAAACGCAAGCCCTTTTTGCGGAGAAATGCGCCAGGCCTTTATGACCGCGCTCGCCAAATCTCCCTTCTCGATCTGCCGCTTTGATCCAGCCAAACTGGCATTGCCGCCGTCGCAGTTGCCGGTCAGTTCCGCTTGCGAGATTTCAGCGCCCGCCGCCAGTTTACCCAGATTCAATACCCGAGTATCAAAACCCATCTGGTTGAGCATCAGCAACCACATCCCTCGGGTGTGGCAACGGCCCAGAGGGCCGCCAGGGCGCAAAGCGGACAACCGCCGAGGCCGCCGATAGAGGCGTCCAAACTGCGAATACCGCACTCAACGGCGGCGTACACACTCGCGCCAGCCCATAACCGCGGGTATCGTGGAAGTGGCAGGACAGCTTGTCTGCACCGTAGGCGGCCACCAGTGTTGGCTCATCAGCGGACTTTACCTGGTCCCGGCGAGGCTGCGCGCGTATGGGTGTCCGCCAGGCATGAACTTCGCTCGCACCGTACTCCAAGCAGATTTTAGCCGGCCGACCTCAATGACGGTCTGCTCGGTCAGTTCACGCCCTCAAAGGGGCACTCCCAGGCCGTGGCCACATAGGCCACCAACATTATGCCCCGTCGGTTTTCGCCTGAGGCCAGCACGTCCTCGCAAACCACCAGTGCCTGCTCGGTCCGTCATTGCGGACATTTTTTTTCGTTCATGGTGTTGCTCGCGGCAATCACCAGGCCATGGTGTTATGCCGGGCTGTTCTTCGCCAACTCATAGCCCTTTGCGGTTGGGAATCAACGCAGAAAGCCGTAATTCCCCGTCTGAAGTCCCCCGCCACAAATATCGGTCCCCGCCATTTGCCGGAACGGCTGGAGAAACAAAAAGCCCCCACTTCAATATGCCTACAACACCGCGGTCGAGCAGTTTGTTTATAAGGCTCAACCGCGCTGCTTCGGGCGTCAGAATTTTCGCCTGTTCTGCCAAAACCGTCGGCTGGGGGCCCACCATTAGCGTTTTATTGATGATCTGTTCTTTCATGATTTAGCCTATAACCCGCTGGCTGTTGTCATTCCGGCGGTGGTCGACTCGTCGTAACCCAGACCCTCACGCATCAGCTCGTCAGTGTTCTCACAGCAACGGCGCCGGCGAAAAGCTCTCTTCATTGGTACGAGACACGCTGATCGGGCACCCTGGCCCCTTGGTGGTTTTTGCCCGAGGGGTGAGGGGATCGACCACCAATATTTGCGAGTACTGGACCTGGGCCCTGTACGGCCAGCGCACGACTGAAGGTTAGTTGGAACCGTTGCGGCAAGGTATGCGCTTTTCGTTAGCTTGGCCAACCAGTTGTCAGTTGTGTCCTGCTTGAAATTTCCGCGGTGTGGAGTCGATGTATTCCCTTTGTCCGCCAGGACGGCCCGTTGCCCGTTTTCATATCGGGCTTGTCGAAGCCCGGGCAGTTAACCACCTGCTTCAGTTCTGCCAGAAGTTATCGTAATTGACGCCCAAATCACCAGGTGTGGCCGTCAAGCGGGTGGGATAACTGTTGTAGGGGAACATGCACAAAATGGCTGTTGCCGATGGGCAGTGAGGATCCTGCCCCGGACAGGTAGTACATGGATGGCCATGTTAGTTGAGCAGGAAATACTGCACGCTCGAGCATGGAGATATCAATATGTGACCGACCACCGGAACGACACGCTCAACCAGGCGCCGCCAGCACGCCACATAATGCCAAAACATGCCACCGCCGAGATCGCCAATGGAATTACCGGGCGCGCAATTTTCGGGTGCTCCGAATCCGGACCGGTTAATGACATACCGCCACAAAGGCGAGCCACACTGATTCGAAGGCCGGGTTCGCTTGGCGCCTGGCCCCTGCTCACCAAAGCCGCGCGGTGATGGAGCGGTGATGATTTTCGGGTTGATCTTGGCAAGATGCTCAGTAATCGATCTTGAGGTTGCCAGGGACCCCCGCCGCAAAGTTGTTGATCACCACATCCGATTTGCGCCACCAGCTCATAAAACAGCTCAAGACCCCGCTCGGTTTTCAAATCCATGGGACCATGGCGCGCTTGTTGCGATTTCAGGGTTAATAAAATAGGCTCCCATACCATCTATCGAGTTATTCGGTCGGTAGGACAGGCAGTTTGCGGGGTACCCTCGCCAGCCAGGGGCTCGACCTTGATCATATCGCGCCGAGGGTCCGCCAGGCGTCATGGTACAGAAGGGGCCGGACAAGCATATGCGTCAGGTCAATTAATTGCGGATGCCGCCAACGGTATTTGTTCATGGTATATCGCCCTTTCTTGCATTCGGGGTTACCAGCAGCACTTTCCAGCGGGAAATAACACCATAAAGATATAATGTATTTACTTTATAGGCCTTAATTATGCTAACCATTAACACCAGCTGCAAGATGGGACTGCGAAGACAAGGCGCATGAAAACCACTGATAGAAAAGATTCTGAGCGAACACACCCGCCGTCGGAACTGGACGCGCGGCGAACGTCTGATTTATATCGACCGTATTTCTCCACGAGCGAAAACGGGCAGCATTTGCTCCTGAAAAAGGCCTGTACGAGAGTGGGCCGCAGCGTTTGGCCCGCCCGAGGCAGGTGTTCGCACATGGATTCACCATTCGTCGATCCTTTCGCCGGGGTTCGCGGCGATGAAACCCTTGTATTGCCTCGGCACCCAGGTTCATTCGGGCTACCCCGCCGAGCGCCGCGCGAAGCAAGACATTACCGCTGCTTTGACGTGCGCGACCAGAAACCAGGGGGATCGCCCACGTGGTAGCGTGCGGGAGCAGGGTATCGCCCTTGCCCGGCCTCACGATGTCTGCCCCGACAGCCACACCGCACGCTGCGGGGCTCGGCACATTGGCCTGGGCCATTGGCTCAACCGAAGCTGAACACGCCCCCTGGCCACCCCACGCTGGAACTCAGCATCGCAAAAAAACCATCTGCGCGTCACCTTTTGACGGGCGAACAGCTCGGCCCGGGAGTTACGCAAAAAGATATGATTCCTGCACCTTGATCGCCCAGCATTGCGCTAACGGCGGGGGCAGGTTATGTCGTGGAGTATTGCCGGCAGCGCATTCGCGCACCTGCCCGTCGAGCAGTCGGATGACGCTGGCAACCATGGGCAGTAGAGTTCTCTTGCAGGGGTCACGGTCTGGTCTGCCCCCGACGACCAAAACCATCGACTACGTTACGCGCCGCCCCTTACGCCACCCAAACCTGGCGACAATTGGCAGCAAGCCGTCATATTGGGAAGACTTTGCACAGCGATCCGGATGCACCATTCGACCGGGAAATTCATCATTGATGCGGAAGCATTTGCGCCCTTCACTAAGCTGGGGTATTCAACCCGGAACAAACCATTGAGTATTCGACGGCATCCATCCCAAAGCCCCAAGGGATACCGAACACGCCGATTTACATGCGCCAAAGACGCTTGGCTTACATGGACTTAACCCCTTGGCCCAGGACACTCGCAGGGCACCCCCCATTGACGCGGTGTTATAGGGTCCCTGTACCAACAGTGCCTGAGCGATCTGCGGGCTGTCGCCGAATTCTGAAAGGACAAAAAAGTAGCGCCCGTATTTGCTTGCCGTTTGCGTACCGGGCCGACCCAGGTAAAAAACGCCGCAGAGCAAGAAGGATTCATCACATATATTACAGGCTGCGGGTTTTGAGTGGCGCGATACCGGAATGTCATGTGCCTTTTATTGGGGTGGTGAGATTTTTGGGGCGGGCAAGCGTCTGTGCTGTTCCACCACCCATCGGAAATTTTTTGAAAAACCGCCAGGGACCGGCGATTAAAAACCCCATATTTGGCCAGCCCGCTGACGGTTGCGGTATCGGCACGGGATGGTGTTATCAGCGACCGAGAATGACATCGATCCTGCCCTCTTTGAAAGGAGCACGCACGATTGAGGTCTCCAGCCATTCACAGTGCACACCGGTGTTGCCGCAACCCTTCTGCAGGCCAATATCGATACCGACGCCATTCATTCCGTCGCAGGAAATGAAGCTGGGTTTCCAAGCAGGGGTCTGGGCGAAAGGTCGTCGAAGCCTGGCGCTCACAAAGCTCCCTGGGCGGTCGCGAAACCCAATCCCGGACTTTATTCTGGGAATCAGGATTTGGCCTACCGCAAACACCAGCATGCTGCTGGGGGGCTCCAAACTTGGGGCTGCGGCTCCTCACGCGAACGCGGTCTGGGCGCTGGCTGAATACGCGTATTCGCACCATCATTTGCGCCGGCTTTGGCTCAATTTTCTACAATAACTGTATTGGTATTGGCGTCCTGGCCAAGTGGTTATTGCCGGAAGCTGCCATTCAGCGCTGGCCAGCGCCTGCGGAGGACACACCCGCACATCAGCAGATCACCGTTGATTGGACAAGTCTGCGCGTGAACATCGCCCGATGGCAGCGAGTTTGAGTTTTCAGATGAGGCTTAACGCACAGAATTATTGCTGCTTGAACGACTCGACACTATCGGGGCAACCGAACGGTACGGGGCTCAGATTGATGCCTTTGAAGAGGCTGACCGGACAAATCGCAATTGGGCCTACCTCTAAGCTTTGACGCTCCCCGTGCTATAAACGCCAGAACTTCCTGTCTTGACCGCAGTTGATACAATAAGCAGGTGCACAGCATGGCGGCTAAACCCGGATTTTTTACTGCTGGATCTTCGTCGGCGTTATGCTGTTTGCTGCTCCAGTGGTCGGCTTGGGGTACCACCGTGTACATGTTCAAAGCGTTGTGGCCGGCGCCCTGTACACAGAGTTTTCAGGCCCACCGGACTGATGCTGGATGGGGGACCCCAGTTCTTAACCGGCATTGATGGTTTGATTGGTTAGTTAAAGCTTCACCCGCTTACGTCGGGCAAGCTGCTCGAGTCCGGCTACCCCAACCGGAAATATATTGCTTGTTGGTGCCGTTTTCCCTGGGGCCTGGGCTTTATTTTCAGGCATTGCCACGTGGAGCCCAATATTTTGGCCCTTCGTAGTGGTCAGCTATATTCTCCCAATCGCGGCTGGGCATGGCTACCCTCAGCACACTCACCGTTATCCACCTTAACTGGCGCGTCTGGTTTGTGCATCTCTCTCTT
>Ga0163217_1004475_pt1 | contig 11607 bp, 16 predicted proteins | sample SynspAceP_FD_185933 | JGI IMG/M metagenome (GOLD analysis project Ga0163217, IMG submission 185933) | Saline lake microbial communities from Ace Lake in Antarctica - Synechococcus sp. Ace-P (PacBio error correction) | ecosystem: Environmental > Aquatic > Non-marine Saline and Alkaline > Saline ... | reverse complement strand
TCGACAGTCGTTCCTCCAAAGTGAATGACAAAAATAGACTTGATGCAGAGGGTTCACAAAGGGTTTCAAACAAAAAGCCACTTGCATCGTCAGCCTCTGCAAATAGAGGGAGCCCGCCTGGAATCTTCCCCTGGGCGTGTACAACTTTTGTAAGCAATCCAGTGGCAACAATCGAACCGGGCTGGGCACATTGCGTTCAAGGCCCGGCCTGTGTATCTGTTGTTCTCTTTTCCCTGTGGCCAACATCAATCATGACCATCAATCTCTTCTGCGCTGGCACCGTTGCAGCGTTCACGCTGCAAAGGTATTCGCGCTGCTGCTGGACACTGGGCAACCCTTTCAGCACAGCCAACGAGGCTGTCAATGGTTGCAAGTTGCGTGGAGGCTCGCGAGGCGGAGCTGATCAATTGAGATCCCCGTGAGCGGCAGGCGTTTTCCCGTCGCAGATAGCGGCTCCTGTCCATCGCAGTTGGCGGGCTGGTCAGACGCATTCATGTTCGAGGCGGTGATCAAGGTAACGCGTAGGTGATCTTACTGGGTCGAGCTGGACAGCGATAATGGCAGAAATCGCCTTGGACAGTGCCCGGGCGTCAGCCAAATAAGCGCGCGGGAAGGCAAGCACTGGACAGCCAGCGGGCGATCAATGAAGCACAGGCGCTGATAGCACGCAGTGCGATCGCAGCCAGCGAAGTACGGGCCTGGAAGGCAGTGGTGAAGATCGAACGCTGCGGCCGCTGCAGGTAGCAACGGCCGAAGGTACGCAGCGTGAAGCAGAACTGCGCCAGCATCCATTGAAGGCCTTCAATGGGACCCTGAGCCGCAAAAACTGGTCGAAGTCGCCGCGAATGGGTGACGCCCGGCACGGGGCTGCTCGAGCTTGTCTCCACCGAAACAGCTGGCGAGTCGGACTGTCCAGTTGGCCCAGGGTTTCTACCCTCTGGTTGAGAATGAAGCCAAACTGGACATCCGCTTTGACGCCACCCGCAACGCAGCTTCACCGGTTTACGGTAGTCAGCAGGTACTTTAAGCAGTAGTGACGCCCGCACTTTTCTCCTTGCGCACCGAACGTTGAACAAGCCATGCGCCTTGCACTGATTACCTGGCATTGTCAGCCGACGCCGTGCTGCCGCTGACGATAAAGCGCCGGCGGGCGTGGTGGACTTATCGCGATGCCCTGCGGCGTACCCCGGACGCCGGGTGAGTGTATGATCGTCCAATTGACCGCCCTCAGCCGATGATCACCGGACCGTACGCGAGCAGCAGGTGGAAACCGGCCTGAGTTTTGTCCGGAGAGGTGGAGATCAGCGCTGGCCTTGAGGGGCAGGCCAACGCATTGGAAACCCGTGGCAACGAAACCCTCAGAGAGGGCCAGGCTGTGCAGATAACTTGCCCCACAAAGCGAATAGCGATGTTTCGAGCACATTGTCCGGCACGCATTCTGTTACTGTCACAGCATGACTGATATGTTGTGTTCGGGGTGATCGCGGCGCTGCGCATTCCGCGTGCAGATGATCCCCGACCTGGAAACTCGCACCATCACGATCGAAAACCAGTGGCGGGGCGACCCCACAGGATATCGAGAAGAATTTCTGATTGAGCAGGAAGAGTTCTTGCGCAAGATCCCCTATCTTGAGAAATCACCGTCGACTGCCACCACAGCACTGCGGGAGATCGAGCTGGGACTTTCCCTCGGCGTGTATCACGAGACCCTGATCGCTGTCAACAATGCGCTGACCCAGGTGCCCTCCTACCGGCAGAACGTCGACGAGCGCGAGCGGTAAGCGCTTACTTCGTTTCTTCCAATGCCGTTCATGTTACTTCACCGTGTCGCCGCTTGCCGGATAACCCGCGCGGGTCTGGTATGGGACATGATGCGTGGACATATATCGAAAGATAAAAACGTCCGCACCCGCATGTCCAGCGGGCGCCGTGTTGCCCAGGTTAAGTAACGCGGCGGATGCCGCGCGCCAGGTGCAGATTTCGCAGTTGACCCGGAACGCCTTGCCGCAAGGGGACTGAGCTTGACGGGACGTGCGCAAGCGATTGGCGAGCGGCAATCAGGATATTGTCCGGTGGCGAGATGATTAGCGGCAAGCGGCAGCTACCTGCTTCGCACCGTTCGGCCGCCTTTGACGAACTTGAAGACCTGGAAAAATATACTCGGCGCGCGCGCAGATTAGCCTGACGCGTTTGCGTGATGTTGCCGAGTCGAGCTGGATCATTTCCGCATTCGTGATCGCTCGTATTTACAACGCTAGCCCGGTGATCAGCCTGCGCTGTCCGTCGGGAAAGAAAAGGCTCCAACGTCATCCAGATCAAGGAGGGACATGCAAGCCGAGATCGAATTGATCAACTGGAGCTGCTCATCCGGAAGGCATTGCAATTGCGTCTGACGGCCGATGACGTGGCTATGGTGCAGGCTTTCGTCATTCAATGTCTGGAAAGAACCTGCTCCTTCGGCGCCGTACTCTCCACGCTGATTCATGTACCTGCTTGCCATTGCCGCTCGTTCCGCGCCACGCGGTCGGCGGTCATCGGCATACCGATTCTGCACTATCCTGCCTTTCTGGGGCGATGCTGCTGGCCGCAACTTATAAACGTCATCCTCTTTGGCGGGCGTAGCCCTTTGCCATTGGCATTTTGACCTGGACAACAGCATTCGTGGTGCTGGAGAGGCATCGAACTGGAGCGACGCCGTGGGCTGGGACCGGCTCAAAGGCTGCAATCAAGCGCGTGGAGAAAGTATGGCCAGCAGTGCTCGCTCCACCTTGACCACTAATTCCTGGTATTTCTCCCTTGCTTTTATCGCCGAAGAAAGCCGGGCAACTGTATTTCCGATTCGTTGCCGATGCCTAGCAGCGTCGATTCTTGCCTCAATGCTGGTGGCGATTACAGTGATCCCGACGATCAGTATGCACGTCTGGATTTCAAACAGATATCCCGATCCGCAAAACGCCGGAGGCACGTTCTGCATGCTGCGTGGTTGCGCCGCCTGAACTGGCGGGGTGGGCCACTGCCACCGCCGCGCGGCCTTGCTTGGCCGGTTCACGCTGATTTGCAAGTCTCTCGATCATCCTGCTGTTTGGACGCCTCCAGCCGAATATCTGCCTGAGGCGAGAGCCCAAGACTTTCGCCGTGATGAATGCGCCTCCGGGCTACAAAGCCTGGCGACGATGGAAGCCTATGCCGAAAGAAATTCAGGCTACTTTCTAGCCCCTTTCTGGATGACGACCCGGCCGCATTTGCGCGGGGGAAACGATGTGCCCGCGATGCAGACATGAATTGGGGGTCAAGCACAAAGTCTGAGGATCGAATCACCGAGTCAAGGACCTTCACAGCAATTTGGAGGACTTGATGGCGCGCTCGAGCGCAATACGAAAACCTACCCCGGATTGCGCGCGTTTCGCCGCAAGAGGGTCGATCATCAGCAGTAAACGGATGGAGGTACGCGCAGCGTTAACCTGGATATCTCCGGGCCCGACCTGGCGGACGCTCTACGCGGTTGCAGCGTTGCCATGCCCGCGCCGGCGAAGTCTTTGACAACCCGGCCTGCAATCCCAGCCTCGAGCCTGGCATGCTCAAACCCTTTGTTGCAGGTCAGGCCTGACTGGGAGCGAGCAGCGGAAATCGGTATGGACTACCGAAGTAATCGGGCTTTTCCATCGCGGCGCTCACAAGACGGGGCCTTTACGTCAACGAGTTCTTCCTCCGCCGGACGACAAAGATCGATATGTATCTATACAACCAGCAAGGCCTGGCGCCACGCTGGAGACCTGGGGAAAAATATCGCCCGTTTACCACGCGCTTGGCCAAAACCCTGTTGGCTCTCGGAACTTACCCAGACGAGGAAAAGTGTCGATTAACCAGCACCGTTCCGCCGCAAGGATGTCGCCGAACATCACGCTAACTCAATTTCCGGCCGCGCAACGTAGCATTGGGAAACGGCGTTGAAATGGTTCGCCGTGACGTCGTCTCCAGTATCTGCGGCGACAACGGCGAAGTCCCTTACCCGGCGTCAACATGACCATTTCCGGGAGCGGCAGCAACCAGCACTGGATGCGGACCCGTGAGTCGCTCACCAGCAATTACCTGGTCGCACTGATCATCGTCTATCTTGCCCCATGGTCGCCATTTCAGCCATTGGGGTTACCCGCTGTGATCATGACGACCATACCCCTGGCATAGCCGGCTGGTAGCGCGGCCTGGCGCTGCTCACTCACGGGTTGGGTCATGCAACAAACTGGGCAGAACGGCATCTCGCAGCCGTTCGAATATGATCTCGATGCTAGGCTTCCTGATTCTGATGGGCACCTGGTTCACAACACCGATTCTGATTGTCGACAGGGCCATTCGCAATGGTTGGAAGACGGCATGAGTTTCCCGTCGGATGGCGGTCAACGGGCCCGTCGCTTCGCGGGCTTTGCGCCCGATAGCCCATCCGACGATCACTACCATTTGTGTCTTGCTCTCTGGGTGTTCCTGCAGGAGCGGGTAGCGAACTGTATCGCGGGGTGGCGTGTGGATCGTCATGGCGCTCATTGGTGCCACCCTGGTTGACCCGGACCATGCTGCCCGCATTGACATCATGGTGCTGCAAATGGCAGGAAAAGCGGCTCGGCAAAAACAGCATGAATCTGTTTGACAAGCATTCTCATTTCACATTAGCATGCGAGAGGCATAGTCCAATTGCCCCGGGATCAACGCCAGTATGTATGTCTTTGCAAAGGTGTTTCAGACAAGCCATTATTCGTAAACGCCGTTGCCGAAAGGTGCCTGCCAGCAGCGCGACCTGCGCGGAAGCTCTCCTCGATGTAGCAAAACCAGTGCGGCAAGTGCGCACCGATTGCCAAATCGCTGTTGGAATGAATCTGTACTGGCCGCTTCCACGCGTTCAGGCGGCCAGTCGTCGCAGCCTGATCCGGCACTGCTCTCCACCCTTCTTGCCTTACCCCGTACTCTGCCGCGCGTTGCTCAGACCAGATTCAATACTTCTGGGTAGCAGCCAGCGGCGCAATATCTGAATTCCCCGGCTTCATGTCGGCGGCTGGTCTCCAGGCAAAGAAAAACGTATCTCAGTGTTACCAGATGGTTGACAGGGCAACGCCACCCAAAGTCGCTGAATCTGCCCGGTTGTCAACATGTAGTTCATTGGTCCAGCGCCGATACCCTGGTGATAGCGCGCCGCCTCGCAGCGCCAGCAGCATGGGTGAAGTGCTGCAGGCGGCTTGTGCCCATTGGCAAAACTAGTTCGCCGCCCGCCTCCGAACCCCAGGCCGCCCAGTCCCCCACCGCCCGAATTGTAGATGCTGTGCGTTGACAGCAGTGGTAGCCGCAGCACTGAAGGGCTGAGCGAGGGCCTGGAAAGATAAATGCACCTGGATCAATCTGCTGTTGACGGCACAGGTTGCCAGTAACTGCTGGCTGCACAGACGGGGAAACATGCGCTCGGTATACAGCAGCTCGTAACTGAACGCAGAGGAGTCCGTCGTACGGTGATAAAACAATCGGCCACCCGGTCTGATAACGTCGGATTTTGCCTCCGCTCATCTCCAGTGACAAATCCAGCTGCGGCCTTCCTGTTGTAGGCCGCTGGGAGCCTGGGTAACCCAAGCCGCGCACGGGGCGAAGGAGCTGAATACGACAGGGACGCAGCGCGCCGTATCCTGCCCCAGCAACTGCTCGCTGGCCGTTCAATCTGCAGCAGCGCCGGTGCTCACCGCATCAAAGTTATGCCGGCCATCATCAGTCAATGCCAGTATCGGCCCGGGTACGGGTAAATAGGGATATCAACCCAGGTAGGTTTCCAGCAGTTTGAGCTGGGGCTGACCGCCTTCTGCCAACCGATAACTCTTCGGCAGCAGGGAAAAAACTGTTTTAGGCCGGCCACGGGCCTTCGAATACCGGTAGCGCCTTCAATGGAGGAACTTCATGACTACCTTCAGTATCTATATTTCTAATAGATACAGCTAAAATATCATTTTCACGGATAGCAGAGAATCTCTAACCACTTCTGCGCCTCACCAATCAACCATCCGGAGGTTCAGCATGTCAGGAAAAAAAACCGTCAACAGTGCCATTCTGGCTAGTGATCGGCAAACGCGTTGGCTATTGATTCTCCGATGGTGTATCAAAATTTCTGCAGGCCGATGCTCCGGTATTTCAATATGCGGTTTTGCGCTTGCTGATGACCACTGGCATTGCTGCTGCCGTTCTGGCGTCAGCTTGATACCGGCAATGTTGCCGGCCGGCCGCTTGCACATTATCCGCTGCCATGTGCATCTGGTCGGGATTGTGGGCATGGTCTATGCCTTGATCGCCCTGCCCCTGGCCACCGCAACGCGTCTTTTATGCGGCGCCGCTGATGGTCATGCTGCTTGTCGGTGATGTTTTTTGGTGAAGCGTTTGACCAAGCTCAAGCCTGGCCGGCGGTGATCAGCGGTTTTGCCGCATTCTGGTGATATTGCGCCCGGTCGACTTCGCGGGCGGCGCTGCCGCGCTGGGGTCGGCAGCCGCACTGGCGATCAACCCGTATTGGTGCGCAAGCTGCCGCCGCCAACAGTCAGACAATTGGCCACAAGCTGTTCCTCAACTATCGATGATCACGCCTGGTATGCTGGGTTTGATGTTCTGGGAGGGCCGCGCAATGGAGCCAGGCGGTGTTATCAGTGCCGCCCGGTTCCTCGCTGTTTATCCTTGGCATAACGTCTGTGTGTTGCTGGCGTACAAGCATGTGGATGCCAATCAGGTCACCAGTTGCCCGAATACACCGGCCTGATCTGGGCGGTGATCATCGGCGGATGTTCTTCGCCGAAGTGCGGGATATTCTGGTTCCTGGCCGGCAGCGCGATTGATCGTCGTCCCGCTACTTCTGATTGGATTGCAGCAGCACCGGAAAACGCCCGCGGCCCAATCACCATGAAGCTGGCCGACACTCGCTTTCACAGTGCGCCTGAGGAGCCAGGCCAGACCACGCGCAGAATGTTCAGCTAGCGCGCCAGAACAGTTCAAACCAGCGCGAACGCAGCGCCAGCACCGGCGTATCGGGGCCTCGTGCTCCAGCAGGCAGTGTTTGCGCCACAGCCCCACCATGGCCGGTCAGCTGCCACTAGCGCCCAATCACCGTGGCAAGGCACCACCAGGCGACCGGATTCGAGCCATTGGCCAGGCCGACCGCCCGGTGGCGGCTGGCCGGCAATGGCGAGCGCCAGTTGACCGTAACTGCGCGCATGCCCGGCCGAATATCTCTCAAAGGCCTGCCATACCGAAACGCTGAAATCGGTACCGGCGGTTTCAGTACTGATCTGATCCCAGGGCCCGTGAGGTCGCCAGCCAAAATACCATTTAAGCCTCGGTCAGCGGCTCCGGTGCAGATCCTGGTACTGCCTCCAGTTGATAACCTGGTAATGGCTTGTCGAAGTAATCGGATCAAGACGCGCGTGGTAGTCTTCAAAAATCCAGCGCGCGCAGCCCATCCCCCTGCTCGTCTGTTACAGAAACAGCTGCCCTACCGGGTTTCAAAGGTATCCAGCAGGAATCGCATTCTTTATTTCTCTTTATTGTCTGCTTGTTTATGGGGCCGCATAGCTTGGCATCGGGCATCTGCAGACCACAGATGCTCACCGCATAGGCACCGCCACGGCCGCCACTGCTCGGCTTGCGCGCAGTTGCCTGCGTCAGGGCGCGCTCCGGTCATTGGCCACGGCCCGCTGCCCCAAATGCCACGGTCCAGAAAAGCCAGAAAGGCGTCGCTCTCCTGCATCGCGCGCATGGCATATAGTTAGCCGTCATTCGCCAATGCCTGGCAAGAGGCAGAGAGTTTTTCCAAGGTGTGGGTCAGAGTTCACGCTGGCGTTCCAACAGATTCCGGTTCGGGCCAGATAGGCGCGAGCTAAGTTCGCCAGCCGCTGCTGCTCGCCTGCCAGGCATCCCCAGCGAGATATAACCTGTGTTATCAAATGCCCCTGAAGCGGGAAAATAAATGCGTCAAGCGCTTGAAACACGGTGGGCCAGCAACGGCTCCCAAGTCGGGCCACCGCCTGCTGACCAGATTTACACCCGCCGTCACTGTCACCTGCTTGCCCGAGTATTGCTCGGCACCGCCACCGCAAAAGCATCCATGCGCCGGCTTAACGCGCAAACCCGGCCGGGCTGAAACCAGCGGCGCCCAAACGGGGTCCTGCGGGACAATCGATGGTTGAATCGCGCTCCGGATCAGCCTTCAGATCCAAACATGCGACGCAAACGGTCTGATCTCGGAACGCCTGCAAACTGGGTAAAGCTGATTTTCACCGCAAGGCGTGGCCGCAACAGGCAGATGCTTCAACGGCCACCATGCCCTGGTTTTCACCGATGCGAAATGTGCGCGATAGAATCCCATCTTACAACCTGCTCCATGCCCGGAATCGCCCGGCCGTTGCAGAAAAGGTCAGCATGGATTCCCAGTCATAGGGGCGGCCGGTTTAAGGCAGCAGCAGTATGATGTCTGAAGCTCTCAGGGGTGCTGCTTGTCGCGCTCCTCAAACTTGTACTGGGCGCCGGACCATACAATTGGCTGAAAGCTCATTGAAACGTTCTTATGGCTGTTGAAATTCCGCTCGCCAGCGCTACATCGCTCATTGGCAGGCGGGTTTGATGATCAGTGTTTCGCCAGCAATTAAGCGGCGGGTTTGCGCGACGCTATGTGGACCGGCGCCCAGATGTTTGATAAAAACAGCGACGCAATTGCCTTGTGCCCAGACCCAGGCGTTCGGGCCAGGGTTTCAGGCTGCCGTGGCATTCCAGCGCGCCCGCCTCGATCAGCGACAGCCCAGAAACGACTACGCTGAGGTACCGGACCAGGCCGCAGAGATGGTGAACTTTCCGGACGGCAACGCAGACACGGCCGAAAGCCCTGCTCCTGTGCGCGGCGGCACTGGCGACAAAGCGGCCAATTGGTTGAGCTGCGGTGTACGCGCTGGGCAAACCGGGCGGCAGGGTAGTGCCCGTTGCTGCACACACAGGTAAAGGAAACGCCAATCGTAACGTGCGTCAACACGCGGCCACAACAGCCTGATAGCAATCGTTCGCTGAAATATCCATGGCCAAGTCTACATCCACGCAGCGTAAAAAGCTGGCTCGGTTTTCGACCTGAATGCCAACCGCCCTATCGGCTATCACTTGCTGGGCTGGCCAATTGCTCTGCTGTCAGAAGCGCTTGACTGGGGCGAGAAGGCGGGCGAACCATCATCAGATATTGTGATGACTCAAACACGCCTGTATTCAATCAAGTGCAGATTACGCCCATGTCAGTCAGCAAGCAAGTCCGATCTGTTTATCAACGCGAATCGCGGCGGGTTCTGGCTACGCTGATTCGGCTAATTAGGCCGCATTCGAACTCGCCGAAGAAAGCCATTTGCAGGAGGCCTTTGCCGCCGCATTGCAGCAATGGCCGGAGAAGGTGTGCCCGACAACCCGCGTGCCTGCTGGTCAGTACCGGCAGCACAAGGGATAGACCAGATTCGCGCCGCCAGACGGCCAGCCAACATTTGCAAGCGTCTCGACCTGGATGACATCCCCACCCACGAGCTGAAAACGAAGACAGGCATCGCCGACGATCAGCTGCGGCTTTGATTTTCACCTGTTGCCATCCTGCGTTGGCCAATAGAAACCAACTGGCCATGACCCTGCGGGAAAGTGCGGTCTCAGCACCGAGCAGGTCGCGCACGGCACTGCCTCCAAGCAACCGGCGACCGTGGGCAGCGGATCGTTAGGCCAAAACGCAAGATCCGCGAAGCCGGCATCCCTATGACGTGCCCGAGCACAAGGCGGCTACCGCAACGTTAAACAGCGATTACAGGTCATTATCTGGTGTTCAACGAGGCTATTCGAGCACCAACGGTGAGAAGGTAGTCAATATCGACAGGCCAGGGAGCTATCCGGCTTGGCGCGTGATGGCCAGCCTGCTGCCTGACACCGAAGTCACGATTGCCTGGGCTGATGTGCTGCAGGATTCGCGCCGCGATGCCCGACAATTCAGCCGCTGGTGAGCTGATTTACGCTGGAGGATCAGACCGCAGGCTCTGGCACCAGGCTCAAGATCAAACGGACGGTACGCTGGTTGGAAGCGGCGCTACAGCGCCCGCCCGTGGGGGATCTACCACGCTTCAGCGGCGATTGCTGCGGTGCACGCGAGGCCAGCAAGCACCGCGCGATAGCTTGACTGGACACAAAATAATCGGCCTGTTATGACGTATTGCTGCAGCGGCAAACCCTACCCCGGTCATCGCGCTGAAACCGCGCCGTGGACAGTGGCCATGCGCGATGGGGCCGCGGGCGTGTCTGCGCCCTGCCTCGACGTACTTCAACGATGGCCCCGCGCTGCAGAACTTGTACCATTTGTTGCCGCCGCGGCGCCGATCTGTTTGCCGCCGTTCAGGTCAGCTATCAGCTGCTTGCGAGGCTTATCAACAAGCATTGCGACTGGTCCAGCTCGGGCCGGAACAACGCTTTCTGCAGAGCGGCTCGTATGCGTGGAGCTGGCCCCTATTCAAACAGTTAAATCGCAAAAAATTAGAAGGTTGTCGATTTCGTGTTTGCTCCCCGGACTCATCCAGTGTAGCACCCATTTAACGTTCGAGCTTGATGGAGAGAAGGACATAAATTACATTCGTTGATGCGCAAAGGCCGATGACCGGACGGAGCACGTGAAATGCCCGAGCAATGAGATGCTCGCGACAATGGCAAGTTACAACCAGCAAATGCTCGACGCCGGGTCTTCGGTCGACGGCAATGGCCTGAAGTCCCAGCTCTGAGGTTGCCCGCATCCCTTTCGTGATGGCGTCCCGAACGTTCACTGGACGGCCCCTTCACAGAGACCCGCGAGTTTGCTGGCCGGGCTTACAGCATTCTGGATGTCGATTCGCGGAAGAAGCCATCGAGTGGGCCTGCAAATGGCCGCCGCATTGGATAACGGCGGTTAACGTCACCACTGGGAAACTACGACGCTATTTCGATTTCTGGAGGGATTTTGTGCCCGGCGCCGTCTCGATCAACATCGGCAGATGGGGCCGCCAGCATGGCCCGCAGGACCCGTAGGGCGTCAGGATGCAATTTTCTGGTGATCCAAACGGGCCAATGTCCGCGAGGGCAATGGAAAACTGGTTATGGCCGATGATTACTGGGTGCCGCGGAGGTCCTTGCCATGCTGACCCCACGCCTGAGGACCCCTGCAGCCAGCGAGTTTCCCACCCGAGTGCAGGAAGTTGATTCATCCATTCCGAGGAGCCAGATTCGGCCCGCCTATACCCATTCATGGGCCGCAGACATGATTGGGTTGACTGCTACCAAAAAGCCACCTTTCAGGGGGGAAAACCACTTTGTTTGTTGCAGGGTGGCCAGTAACGGAACCCCAAAAAGCCGCCAAAAAGGACGCGGGGCGCAGGTATTTGAAATTTTCAAATTTGGGGCCCAAACCTGGGGGGCTCGGGTGCCAAAATGGCCCTTTCGGGGGACCAGGGAACCCCTTTGTTCTGGGGGGCTGAAAGGTTTTGGGCATTGCGGGGGGAACTGACGCTCGGGATCGCTGGATGCTGAATGCCGGGGTTTGCATCCTTGAGAACATCTCTTTCT
>Ga0163217_1027460_pt1 | contig 11608 bp, 1 predicted proteins | sample SynspAceP_FD_185933 | JGI IMG/M metagenome (GOLD analysis project Ga0163217, IMG submission 185933) | Saline lake microbial communities from Ace Lake in Antarctica - Synechococcus sp. Ace-P (PacBio error correction) | ecosystem: Environmental > Aquatic > Non-marine Saline and Alkaline > Saline ... | reverse complement strand
TGTAGCTAAAGCACTTAGTTTTGTCCTAACAAAACAGGCACAAAAAGTTGAATATTAAAAAACTTTTTATTACTTATTCTGGAAAACGCTTTTATAGAGGGTTTATATCTAGAAGACAAAAAAGGAGATACCCTAATCTATTCAAAATCACTCGAAGCCAACATGCTATCGCTCCAATATTATTCAAAAAAGTAGCATTGCTATAAAAATTCCTTTAAAGTGCATGGTCACAAGCATAATATATCTAGAAATGAAGAATCAGAAGGATTCAATTTTAGTTTTTTAATAGTGCTTGCTTCCACAGATCTACAATACTTGATACCACAGGTCTCAAAAATGGCCTATAAAATTGACATCAGTTTAGCTAGATTTACCAATTTCAAAAATCGATTTTTAGGACGAATTTGCTGGTTTATTTGCCAAATTTAACTTAGAAACTATCTTCTAATGGATAAAATAGATTTAAATGCTATGGCTTTTGAAGTTATAAATTGAAACTTACCAATACCAATATTCATACTACAGCCAAACAAAGCCAGTCTTTCAGAAGAAACAAAGGCATCTTGGCCTTACATCAAAATAATGATTTAAAATTTACGAATGTAAATGCTATTACGAGTCACAACCGATGGCATCGACGGCAAAACATTCTTCTCCAAGAATTTCAATTAAAAATTACCAAAAGCTGATCTTGCAAACAACAGCTTTCACGCCTCCACACTCAGTTAAAAAGAATTCATCTCATTGCCTTGAAAGCCAAAAAGAAGGTGTAAATCCCAAAGATTCTACACCAGTATAGCTACCCACTAATTTTCGAGTGGCCTGAATTTTTATAAAGCAGGACCGATATCGATTTTGAAAACAACTAGCATTAGGCTACCGTGCAAAATGAAATTCTGATACGAAAAATGATTTCAATCCAGAAAATCTAAAGTTTGAAAATTTCAACTTAATTCTTAAAAGCTAAGACTATGAACCTGAAAAAGCCCAATGTAGAAACTTTCAAAAATCTGTCTTTTTAGAGAAACAAAGTGGTTTTCAATTACAAAATTAGTTCGATGCGGAATTTGAATTAAACCTCAAGCATCTGCAGCTAAATTAAACTACGAAACCAAATAGGAGCAGTTTAAATGGGCAATTAAATTACGTACACCTCTTTTCCAAATCTTCTAAACAAACTCAAAACTCAAAGTATAAAGTTGATTGGTCAAGACTTTTAAAATCGATATAAGCGACGCCTTTAATAAACCATGAGCTAAATAAAGAATCAATACTAATTTTATAAAAGCATCCCAAAGAACTATGTATTAGCGGGGAAATTTTTAAAACGCGGAAGGTACTTTACGCAACTAAATATTGCCCGACTTTAATCTTGCTATGGGACGAGAACACGTCGCTTTTGGCAAAAGGTTTACTTAAAACCTCACAGATACAGCTACTTTGAATTCGATTTCAACAACATAGCAAGCAAGAACAAACAGGGCGGACCATACTAAGGTTATTCCCTCAAGAGCGTTTAGCTATATCATTCCTCCATACACTTTTCTAAGCGCTTCTGCGCATGGGAGCACTAGATGACATTACTGCTGACGCGTTCTTAAAAACGAGTGAAGGAAATATTAATCTGACCATGGTAATTTTAAAAATGCACCAGTTATCGCACTTAAGGAAACCTTGCTGTGACAGCTTCGAATTAGGTAAAAAATTCTCCTTAATAACGATTCAAACTAGGAATACTCGATTTTGACCTTAGACTTTTGATAGTAAAGCCAGTAGCCTACAACACCCTAAATGCAAATCTAAGCCGAATTGTAGCAATTAACTTTTAATGAGTACGATTTTTTCGAACGTTTACAGGTAGATGGAAACCATGTTGATTGGTTAAGGGCGCCATCAATTGCCGATTTTAAGGTGAAAACTTAAAACTTGAAAAGTCTAGGCAAACAATCTGTACATTGCATCACTCACTACAGCTAGATAAAACTTAAAAGTGAATTTAATAGAGCTGATCTATTAGTTTAGGGCTTTTTCAAAAGGAAGATATTTAGAATGTGCAGTATAGAACTAGGATTGCCGCTCTAATCCTAGCCCTGCAAGACTTAAATTAGAGAGGCGCAAATATATGGGGTATGCAGTATACGCGAAAACCAAACTAATCGGTTGCAAATACTATTACATTAGCTCAAAAATTTATGATGGAATTTACGTACGGAGGCTCTACTTGAAAGTTGATTTCTAAAAGGAGTTTAAAGCAAATGCATCACCCTTCCCAACCCTGAACAAAGCCCAACAAAGCAGTGTTAAAAATATTTTTTCAGATAGTCTACCTCGACATTGCAGAAACCATAGTGTTTCAAGTAAATTTTAGATATTAAGGGTTGCTGCGCAGACCCTCATTATTAACGAAAGTATTTTAAGAGAAATAAAACAACGGTAAAGTATATATGTACAGGGCTGATTTGATGCACAAACAAAAAAACTAAACGCTAAACTGAAAATACCTACCGCAAACTACAATGGCCATCACTTTAAGATAGCCTTGCTGTTGATATTGTTGGTTGGATGCAGAAAGCTTTAAAATTTCCGTCTGGTTTTTGGAAAGTATAAACGCGCGTCCTGTTGCTTAATCAAAAAACAGCATTGACTGGTATTTTAAAGGATAAAAAAAACTACAATTTTGAATTTTCAAGCGAACACGAGAAAGAAACTATGGCTTTAGTAATTACATCAGAATAAAAACAACATGCTGAAATTGTATGCAATCTTTTGGTATTAAACGCTAAAAAAATTGGAAAACTACCAGAAAACGAACGAGACAAATCGCAGTACTAGATGGCGTGTAAATTTAAGATTTTACACTGATCAAGAAAACTCAAGAAATAGCTATTAGCAATGTATGGATGGCATTGCAGAAAAAACATTTAGGAATTAATTCACTAATTTAAACTTCAAAAGCCTCTTAATTATCTTAAATTCTGATGAAGCCATTGGTATCAGGAAACGTAAATGGAAACCTATTTTGGAGATAACAATGGTGCTCGCGGCATATTGCGAATTTCAATATTTTAGGACTCTTCAAGCCTTAAGAAATTCCCCTAGAAATTTAAACCTAACTGCAACTTCTTAAAACTACGAATAGCTATGCTTTTCATTTGATATTAGTCTTAAAATAGATGACAGGCTATCAATTTAAATTTGAAATGGAGATTATACGCCTGCTGAAACAGGCAATTTAAAATTTAGATTTGAATCTTGATAGCATAGGAACTCAAAACACTTGGAAAAAATCTCTAAGGGAAGTTATTTAAAATACAGAAGGTTTTTCTTTTCAGGAAATTATAGAATGTTTCTGGAACAACCAAAGCGCTTCCTGAATCGAAGGAGATTCATTTAAAATTTAACGGTACTAAATTTACTATTTGCTGGCTTTAAAAACTTCTCCTTTTAAAATCACGACGAATCCTCAAAATAAAATTAATAAAGGTTTGTATTTTGATACATTTTCAATAGGCTGATGTCAACAATAATACTTTAGCCTAACAGGGGAGTATCGGCTCACTGAAATCCTGTAAATTCCAGCTTTTGATATTCAGCTAAAGGCTGAACAATTTACAAATTTTGAACTCCACAATCGAAAGGGGACAATGGCATTGTTTTAATGGGCAACTAGTTTTGATGCTGATATTTGAGCTAAAAGGGCAATCTTAAAGCTGCAAAAGTAGCTGGAAAAATACGAGTTTCGAAAAAATACCGATTAACCTATTGTCATTCCTGAGCTCGCATTAGAATGTACAGGAACGAGATGGGGGTAGTCATTTCCTAACCGCGAGAACCCGGACAAATAATCCTTACCCGTCCAACGACGAGCAGGAAAAAACTTACCCTTTTTTCAGAGGTTTTGATGTAAAAACTATTTAGAAATTAGCCGAACGACGGCAAAAATTCAATGTGAATTATCGATGAAAAAACAGTGGAGATTTAATCTGGCTGTTTCAGAGATGCAAGCCTTACCTAAGCGTAGAACCGAAACGGGAAGAGTAAAATCTCAAGCGGTAGATATGAATTAATTTCTGGGCACTATGAAACAAATTTATACAACTTAGTAAGTTCGTTAGGTTTTGAAAATTAACCCAGGAAAGCACCATCACGTGGCAAGGCAAAATTCCTCAAGATGCAAAAAACTAGATGTCACTTGCTGTTGGTATAAGTAGAAACCTCCGCAATCGCCCTTAATGTCAAGCCTTACTTCAGGGCCAAAGATATTTAGTTCAAACAAAAAGTACAACAAGTACTGCCTTTGTCGCTGTATTTGGAAGTTAGATGCGGGATTACTGGAACCACAATTATCTTTTGCGACTAGAATGCCTAGAGATGAACAAGGTGCGCTGGAGGTTGCTGTCTCATGGGGCCGGTGGATTGCAACAACTCAACCAACAAGAGGACGGAGTGAACCGACAGGTTTTTTTTCTCTTTAGCCTTGAAATTCGTTTTTTTTCCAGATAACTGGGAGGATGGAAGTAGGGTGGAACCGCAGCCATTGCCCTCGGGACAGTAAAATAGAGTGCTATCAGATCAATTGAATGTATTTCCTTAGGCGAAATTACTGCGCAACTCCGGGTTGATCTCGACTTTGACCTCGCATAGCTTCAACGGTATTATCAGGGAGGAACCCACAAGATAGGACACAATTAAATATAAATGCAAGCAGAAATATTTAACGACCGACTTATTGTTTCCGCAGGAAGCGCTGTTTGATGTGGGAAGGAAAGCGCGCAAAGCCGGCCAAGAAGGCAACGCGATCATTGGCAATTGTAAGCCTGAATATTTATTGACAAAGATGCCGATTACCGACTCAGCAGGGCTTTAGGAAAAAATGAATAGAAAATATTATTGATGGACAATTTAATTCGTGACGGTGTATAGCGCTTATTTTTATCGAGAATTCAATTAAAATTTAGTCACAGTTTATTCAATCCTTTGAAGGAGAGAAACAATAACAACCCACAGACAAAGACAACATAAAATATATTCAGCAATTAAACAGATGACCACCTCCGTGGGAATTAGCGAAAGAAAATAAGCATTGAAGCAAACAAAACACATACCCGCAAATTTATTCCTCATTTTAACTCCTTATGATGCTACAAGCATTGTAAGCGTTCGTAAATTTATTCCCGAGGATCAAATGCTATATACTGGAGCAGCATTAGCCATCGTAGCAAATGAATACTCTACACTATTTTCAAAAGATATTGAAAAGAATTAGGAAATTTACTGAACACCAAAACCCAATGCCCAGCTTTTTAGGCATGCGATTAGGGCTGTATTATCATTACAAAGCACCAGAGAAATCCAGGGATTCATCAATAAATGCGTTGAATAAAAAAATTGGCGAAGAACCTGTTTACTTATCTTAAGTAAATACCCAGCGTGTAGAAAAACACTTATTTTTAAAACAGTTAGACATAATAACGGTTTTTTCTACCAGTTTAAAGTGAGCTCCACCAAATTGCCACTAAAAAAAAGTTGCCCAAATAAATTTATAACACAACACCCACAGAGCCCTATGTTGCTTAAGGGAGCTTAAACTAGATTACATTGGCGCTCCGCTTTTACAGCGAAATAGCTGAAATCCTGAAAAATACCAGCATTAAAGGCAGGAACTAGGTTTAATCTTGATGTCATTGAAATTTTGAGCGGGAACGTATGACAGTAAATTAAAGCAAAAAAGGATATTATAATTTTAATCCAGATTTTTTAATTTGAAGCAGACACCAATCCGCTATTAAAGAAAAAAAAGTTTGATTTATTTTTCGGCTAAAAAAAGGAACACCAAAAAAAAATCTATAATCCTTACACCATAGATTCTAATAACGGTATATCCGAACTTTTACGCTATTGAAAGTGATACCTTGACACCACGAATTAACACCCCGCTGTTGTGAATGGTATTCACTTTATTCAAAAAGAACGGTTTTTAAAACCGATTTATTAGAAAGGCCTTACATTTTATTGGAAGAAGGACAAAAATATTAATTCCAGAAACCGCTCGTTTAATTTAACCAGTTAATAGACTTTCGGCATTAGGAATTACAAGGTTCGTCCACCTACGTTTTAATGAAGAAGATAACTACCGCAGAGGACCTTGAAGGAAGGCTACTGCGGAATTTATTTTTATCACCCACTTACAAAAGAGCATTACGAGCAGAACTCCAAGCTGTAACAAAAATCTAATGGTTTCGCCGCCGCCTGAATTGCCACTACGCTATACCAATAGAAAAGTTTTTTAGCGAGGTTGAAACGCATCAGTATTTTCTGCAAAATTTTGCCTATGGATGAAACGGCAAACTTGCAAACCGAAGTGCAGGCCTTAAGTAAGTTACCGCCTTTGGGTTTAAAAACAGATCTGATTTTTCCCAAGATTTAATCCCATTTTTCACCTAAAAGATTCAAATACGCTGTGCCGAGCACCAAAAAATAAGTTTAGGCGCTTGATCTATGCAGCGAAAAAGGCAAATTACTATACCCTAGCTTCCTTTAATACGTCGTTTTGGGTATGAATGGAAAGCGGAATAACCTATGTTTTCCATGAATATTAAGCCCAAATCCAGCATTACCTATGTTAAACCTTTCGATATACAACCGATGGAATTTGAAGGCCATATTAGATTAAAATCCGTTTTATCCGAAGTTTTGTAGGCAGCAATTTATTGCAGGCTTAAACTATACGTTTTCTTACAATTGAACTTGCCGATAAAAGAAAAAATAATCCTATTTATTGTTGCTACCAGTATAAGATCTTGCAGGAAACACATTGAACTTATTAAAGTTGGCGGAAAAGGAAGTTTAGGCTTGGTGGAATACGCTCAGTATAGTAAAGCAGCATGTTGATTTAGATACTATTTTAAGACCGAAAAGAACAAACACTTATTTTCTCAAGGAATCTATGCAGGTTGGGGAATCCCTTATGGGAACTCTAGTACACTACCTTTTGAAAGCAATTTTTTTTCAGGAGCGACCCATATAGCGTTAGAGCATTTCAAATTAGATCGCTAGGACCTGGAAACTTTTAAGCTCCGAAAACAGTCCAAATACCACTACCATCTTTTGATCAATCAGCAAAATTTTAAACTAGAAGCTAATTTAGAATATAGATCCCCAATTATGGTCTATTTCAAAGGGGCACTATTTGCCGACGCGGTTAATATTTGGTTAACGAACGAAATACCCATAGCTCCCTGATGCTTTTCAGCGAAAGCATAGCCTTTACGAATGAGTTTACAGAGGAAAGGTTAAATTTGGTTCTGGATTTGGGTAAAAGAAACTGGAGGTATTGGTGTAGGTTTTGGGTTAAGGGTAAGACGTGCAAAGTTTTTTTGTTCATCCGATTTTTGATTTAGCTCTCCATTACAAGTCCCCTACTTTTGAAAGAAGGCGATAGACTAAAAACCCTTTTTTCGGCGGGGGGCCACTAATAATCTTATCTTTAATTTTGCTATTGGCTATCCTTTTTAAAAACCTTACTAGCTCCCATTTCTTTAAAAATTTAACTTCTTACGTATTTTTTTTGGATTCGAGCCAATTGGTTCTCTTGTAAAATACAAGTTTGTAAACCTGGTAAAGCTTTGTAGGTGTATAGTATATACAAAGGCACAATTTGTCTTGCCATGAATTACCACAACTTTTTGACTTTCATCCGAATACTGAATTTAGGCAGAAGAAAGAATTGTTGTTCTGGGAAAAAATAAAATTATTTAATGCTAATTTTTTTAGGAGAAATCAGGTCTTAGAATACAAACATATATTTAGCATAACAAACCCAAATTTTTTAGGTAAAGTAATACGTTTTAATTACCAAAAATTTTAAGATAGTTCATTTTGCTTTTTGATAAGGCATCAGTTTTTTTGCGGTCTTTTGGGTCTGAATTGCAGTTTAGCCCACCTGTAATCATAGGCACACCTTAAAACATTATGAACATGAAATTGGCGCTCAAGCAAGGGCTACCTATTGGCGTTGGTTGAAAGCGAATATTATAGCTAGTATGGCCTTATAAAAAAAGAAGGCATTTTTATAGCAGCTTTGTTGATTTTCGGATTGTCACTGTTTATGAAGGACTACCTACCCTGTTTGAGCGGTTAGTTTATTTAAAATTTTAGAAGTAAAAAAATTAGGGAATGTGACAAATACTAGAAAATCCATGTCATTTTAAGTCAAGTTACTAAATGGTAGCAATATATTTGTCGGTCTATTTAAAATTTGCAATATGAAAAGCACGCGAACTATTTTATTTTAATTCAATACTTTGTTAGTTTTGGCTAGTATTGTTGGAATCGCATTTTATTGGGCTACCTATTCTATTTCTATTTCTACTAGTTGGTCCACTAATTTTATTAGGCGTTTTTGATATTTTTCAAAAAAGCGCACGATTCGAAGAATTTTCCCATTATTTAGGCCGTTTTTAGATATTGATTAGAGTCGATATAGACAGAAATAATTGCAATACTTTGTTTGAAAATTGAACGAAGGACCGACCATTAAGTCGCATATTCGGATCCTTGGTGTATCACGTGCAAAAGCACAAAATGATACTGACCCTTTTGGGTACACAAATGGATGTTTACCATTCAGGTTACGAATGCTAGAACATTCTATGTACGCCAAGAATAACCCGCAAAAATATTGGTGAATTTCCACGGTCTTGCTATCTGGTGGCAAGGATTGTAACAGTCCCTTATTCGTTCAAGCCTTATGATATTCTTGCCATGATTTTGGTTCTTTTAAGTAAAAATGCTGTGCTCGCCTTAAATAAATGGTGCCAAAATGGGAAATTTTTGCACACAAATTACTGGCGAAGGTGGTTTAAGTGATTTATCATTTAGAGCATGGAGGCTGACCTGACTCTGGCAAATTTGCGTTACAGTTATTTAGTGTAGACTATGATTTGATGGTCACGTTCAACGAAAGTAACTTTTTAGAAAAAAAATGCTATTTCTACCTGAAGTGAGATGATAGAAATTAAATTATCCACAAGGGGCGGAAACCAGGACATGGAGTATATTACAGCGGTAAAAAACACTGAGGAAAATTGCAAAATCAGACATTATAAAAACCACATATTGCTGTGCATCCGCCACCATTCACATTCGGCGTTTTCTGATTCCCTTATTCAATTCATGCATGTTTATTTAAAAAGGCTTTTCGTGACTTATCAGACGAAAAACCAATTGGTTTTAAACTCTGCCTTGGCGCTAAACAAGAGTTTATGGATTTTTGTGAGGCTATGGTTTTCATTACAGCGTATTCACCCGATTTTATACGGTTAGATCGGTGGGAAGGCGAAACAGGCTGCACCTGTTGAGTTTTCAAATTCTATGGGAATGCCATTGCTCGTTGAGGGCTTAATTTTTGTCCATGATACTTTAGTTGGCTTTGGATTGAGAAAAGATTGATTTAAAGCATTGTTGCTGGGAAAATAATTACTGGCGTTTCACATGGGCAAGAGCACTTGCTTTAGGTTGCAGATTGGGTTGTAAATAGTGCAAGAGCCATTGATTTTGCTATCTATTGGGGTATACAGCATTACAGATGTAACAACAATCACTTGTGGTCTCCCCAGTCTGGCTCTTATGCAAACTTACAAAAATTGCATCCTTTAGTTAAAGGTGCTGCTGGTGGTTGCGAAGATAAAGCACCCAAGAGGCCAAACGCTATCACGAAGCTAACTATTTACATTAGTCTTTTTTAGAAACTGGTTGCTGCCGCAGGCCTCAACAGTCCTTAATGAGTTAAGTTAGAGATCATATCAGTAAAAGGGTTGGTTTGTATTACGGTACAAACGTATGAAGATAATCTATCCTTATATGGAAGAAAGGTTCTTTATTTAAACATAGATACCATTCCTGAAAGTTTATAAAAAAGTTTTTTCACTTGACTCGAATCATTGAAGTTAGTTTCACAAAACTTCATAACCTTGAAATAGAAGTAGATGAATTAAGTAGCAGTGTTTTCTATAACAAAAGGTTATTAATTTCTGCTTCCTAATTCAAGTGTATCTTTGTTCATTTACGGACAAAATCACAATTCTCATTTCCATCTTTTATTATCAAATAATGCAACAAAAGAATTATTAGGAATTCTAAAAAGCACAGCTTTTCTAAGGGCTATTTACTTGGGTCTTGCTATTACTGTGCCTATTATTTTTGGTATTATAACCGATTATTTGAAATAGGCCTTGCCTTAGGTCTTTGGTGCATTTTTGGTGGCTCCCCTTAAGTGATGTTTAGTTGGAAATTTAAAGCACAAACAAATAGGCATTCTTGTTTCTGCCACTTTTAGTCACTATTATCAGGTTTTTATTGCGTAGTTACTTCATATTTCGAATGTTATTTCTTTTTCCATTATTAGGTGTATTTAACCCTTTTGTATTGCGTTTTATATCTATTTACGGGTTTAGGGGCCTCCATGATTAGTTTTTCAGGATACTAGCTTTGTATTGAGTTTTGCTAATACCTCTGAAAACTTTAGATAGCTTATCAATACGCCTTTATGGATTTGGTGCTGGCTTGGGTTTGTTGGTATTTATTAGTACCACTCTTATGGTTTTATATCAACCCAAAAGCACATACGAAGAAAAACGTCTGAACGACATTTTTTTACGCAAGCAGATTTTTTTTTAGACATTCAGAAAACAACTCATTTGGCAAAGCCAAACCCATAGAGAGTATTTACAAACCACAACTAACAGCCTAAAAGATTGAAAAAACTCACCGTACTGCCCACTGCATACCTTTTCGTTTTGAAAATTTTTAATTTTCATATCGCATAAAGGTTCCTGGTGAGTCTAATATGTCACCAAGGTAAAAGTTATTTGCGTATTTGTTGAAGTTCAGTCGAGACTTTTTAGGGAAACCGGCTTTATTGCCAAAACCCTGTAAAACTACCACTAAAATGGGATGCACTTTTCGAGGAAACCCATCCTGAGGTCTTAAAACTGTTTTCTTCAGAACCTGATTTCCGAATTTTTCTATGCAATTTGCAAGCTATTGCGAAGCCACAAATTTGAAAACAGGCTGTCAAAAATAATTTCCTTCCAACAAAGTCCTGTAACGACATCAGAGATTTAATTTATCAGTTCTTGAAGGTTAAAAATTTATTTTACCCTTCAAAAAAAAGAGCATAGTCCTTGAAGATTACCGAGCGTTTATTTAATGCTTCAAGAGAATTTTTTTTCTTGGATTACCAAAAAAAGCAATTTGAGAAAGAAGGCTTTACAAAAAAACATTAAATGGTTTATTGGGTATTGATGAAATAAACAAACAGACGATTAATTAAGGTCAAAAAGGACCTTTCAAATACTTTTATAAACACCCAAGATTTATAACCCCAAAATTAATTCTTAGGAAAACCTGAGGTTTTTAAACGACCATTTGTTTAGCCATTTCCTTACGTTTAGCACTTACGTTATGTTGGGTTTATGTATTGGTTTATTTATTTTAAATTTTACCAAAAAACCCCTATTGGGATTATTTACTTCCACCATTAATTATCATTTATGGCGGCCCAAGTTACGGACTTACAAAAAAACGCGCTCTAAAGACCGAGGTTTGT
>Ga0163217_1023600_pt1 | contig 11608 bp, 15 predicted proteins | sample SynspAceP_FD_185933 | JGI IMG/M metagenome (GOLD analysis project Ga0163217, IMG submission 185933) | Saline lake microbial communities from Ace Lake in Antarctica - Synechococcus sp. Ace-P (PacBio error correction) | ecosystem: Environmental > Aquatic > Non-marine Saline and Alkaline > Saline ... | reverse complement strand
AAGCAACACGCCCAGGCGCCGATAAAGCTGATCGCGGGCCACCAGGGCGTGGTGGCCGCTTGACAGCAGCCGCCAGACAACAGGGTCGTCAGGGGAAATTCAGGATAGGCAGTACGATTCAACGGCATTCATGCCTTGCCCTCCCCGGACCGGGCGGATGCGGCTGCTTCTTCATCCTTGGTCGGCGCGGGCTTGCTCGTTACCTTTGGCTGACCGCGGTCGTATCCTTGTCGCCATGCAATCCATGGGTACGCTGAGAGTACCGAGAGCGCAAACACAAACAGGGGGCAAAGCAATCACGTGCCGTGAAGCACCAGTGCCTTAAGGCAGCGGGTTTGCGGAGTCGAGCACGCTCTGGCCGGCGAAAGTGATGCCGCCTCACTTCCCGAAAAACGCCCTGCGGTGATACACCCAGATTGATTGCGTTTACCCAATACCCGCAATCCGAGCGACCACGCGCATTCAAGTGTCCGGTCCAACATCATCCATACATCCCAACGCGGCCATGATGCCGGCAGTAATGGCGGCCTAATCCATTCCATCAGGGCAGCCCTCTCCGATCAGTATTGCGCAGCTATGCATCACAAGAACCGATTACGGTCAGAAAAGACCCCACATGCAAATAACCAAAGCTACTGTTCCCAGTTTCAGCCGAAGGGTCAATCAGAGTCCGCTCATGAACGGCAGCTGGCAGGCAGACCCAAACCAACCCGCACCGACCGCGCAGGCCAGGCCCAGACGATGATGGTGGCGGTTGCAATGCGGGCCCAGGCCACGCTGAATCCCGCGACGAGGTCACAATCATCAAGGTGGAAGCCAGTCGCTGCCACCAACCCGCCGATAAAGCCACCACCGGGCAAGGTTGTGACCACGCCACAGAATCGCACAGCGATTACGACCAGCAGGATTTTAGCGCCAGCGGGCGCATACCCTGGCGGCAACATCAAGGAGCCAAACTCCGGGAAGACCACGCGGCTTCTCTTCGGTAGGTTGGCCCGCACCCAGCAGCGTCGAGGCGCAGCCTGCAATTCGCAAACCACCAGAATTTCGCCCAGGGTATCCACGGCGCGGAAGTCCACCAGAATCCATTGACCACGTTGCTGCCGTAACCACCTGCAGTGTTGGCCAGGAAACAATCGCAAGATCGCCAGGCAGCGGCTGGCTAACGGCAGTTCATGATCAGCAGGACTGACCGCCAGACCAAAGAGCACCGCCACACCGGGCGTGCAGACATTGGCTCCGGCACCGCTGCCGCCACTGGCGGCCACCCATGGGCATCCGGCGCAAGACCATCGCCAGAAAGACCACCGTCAGGGTTTCGACCATCAAACTGGGGTCAAGGGCCCACATTCCGCGCATTTGATCGATACGAAGAAAACAACGCCAGACCCAGACCACTTGCCCCAGAGAAAGCGACCAAGCGCCAGACGCCAGCCATAAAGGCCGGCCCCTGCAGCGCCGCCAGCGCCAGCAGTCAGCCGAACCCTGGGCAAGGTTATTTCGGGACATGCATGCCCATCAAAGGGCTGAGCATGCAATCAGCAGCAGGCCGCCCACACACTGATACTCACCAGCCAGCGTCATCAAAGCCATATTGCAGCGCAACGATCCATGCTGGAAAAGGCTTGGCGACGGCCCCGGCAAACTGGAACAGCCAGTGATTGAGCAGTTTGTCCCAATCAGGTCACCGCTCCCTTCAGGAGGCTTCCCAGGCCGATCAGCCAGTGCTCGCACCGCGTTTGCTTTTGAATAGACAATGAAACCCAGGCTGACGGTGACCAGGCTTGGCGATAAGCCGCAGGCGTAATGCCGCCCCACAGATACAGGCGTACATCCAACTTCTTCGGAAGCAAAGCCTGCACCGCAAGTGTTGCTAGCCAGGACTCGGGCCTAGTTCGCTCCAGGCGCCCAGAATTCAGACCCGCCAATGGCCAGAAGCAACGGGCCAATCCACAGGAACGGAGTTACTCATGGGGGTGGCCTGGCCCATTTTCAGGTTGCTTGCCGAGGAAGGATCTTGAAGAAGATAAGACCCGCTGCCGCGACCAGTGAACGCGTTGGTCATTGATCATCACCAGCAGTCACGATCCAAGCCCCGCTGCCATTTCGATCAATCCGGTGTTGTACTTGAAACTCTTGCGATAAGCAAAGAACGGCGGCAGACCCCGGCATTGAGAACGCAGCAATCCCCACCGCAATACCTGTCAACGGCCATGATCGCGAAGAGCGCCCAGCTTTGCGCAGATCACGGGTGCGGTGGAATTGATCGAATCGCGCCCCTGCCATGAACAAGCGCGCCTTGTTATAGCGAGTGGGCCATGAGATACAGCCGAATTGCTGCAGCCCGTATTGGTGTTGGTTCCAATTCAGCATGGTCAACTGCCCAATACCGCTACCGTGGTATAGGCCAGCATTTACGTTTGAGATCATATTGCCCGGATTCGCCAGCACCGCCCCCCAGCAGCGCCCGTCAAGGCACCCACCCAACCAGAAATACCCGTCCAGGTCATCCCACCACCGAGGGCTGTGGATTAAAGGCGCGCCAGCAGGTAGATACCGACCTTGACCATGGTTGCAGGAATGCAGGTACGACCGATACCGAGTAGGCGCATTCATGCTTCGGCAGCCAGAGATGAAGGGGGACTGGGCCGATTTTGGTGAAACAGCCAATCAGCACCAACGCCATAATCCGCTGGAAACGAGTTACATGCCCCTGTATCACGGTCGGGCCTGTAACTGAGAGAATTGCATGCATCCCCGGCGATGCCCAGGGAGTGATCAGCCCGCCAACAGTGCAGACCACCGCCGCCGTAATCAACAATGCTGCAAGGCTTTGCACGCCGGACTCGGGTTTTTCATTGATTGAAGCTGATCAACAGGTAACTGGCCACACTGGTCAGTTCCCAGAAGACGAACATCGCAATCAGTTCGTCCGCCAGCACCAGGGCAAGCATTGGCCATCATGAAGATCAGCAAGTACGCCATAAAAGCGGCCTAGTGCGGGTGATCACCCAGATAGGCCCCCGAACTACAGCACGATCAGCGCCCGGATCCGGTAATCAGCGCGCAATGTAGCAGCGAGCCAGTCGTCTAGCTCGCAACCAGAGCCAATTCAGCAAAGGCACCCCAGCCAGACTTTTCAAATACAGCACCGCCGCCCGCCCCTCGGTATCCGTGCAACCGCAAAACCAGACAAAACATTTGCGCGGGTTACAATCGCAGCAACAGGGCCCGACATGACGATGAAAATATCCCATACAAAGGGTGCTAACAAAACCGTTGAGAAGTATCGCTAACAGGCTGGCCAACATATCAATACGATCCTGTCAGATATGAACTTGCATCAAAACGCTGCACTCCGTCAAATCGTAGGCGTTCAATTTACACATTTTAGGCAGGCGCAGGAAACATCTTGACAGGAAAGCTAAGCTTAGATCAGCTATGGACTATTCCAAGCGGGAGTTATAAATAAGGAAGGGCAGACCCTTCGCCCGTAGCACATTTGAATCAAATTGACACAAACGCAGCGCATCATACAGCCTTTGCGCCCACGGGAGAGTCGTTTTCAACCAACCCGATGGGCACTTGACTTACCAGGGTGACTATTTTATCACCCGGGACTGACCATTGACGGTAAGCACTTCTGGACCCGATCTCCCGGCGGCCAAATGTGACGTTATCAGCAAGCCGCTTGAACATTAGGCGCGGGTCTGACCGTCCATCCGTCCGCACCGGTGACTTCCAGCCCTGCTGCGGGTCCACACCCTCTTCGTCGCGCGCACAGCCATTCCACCCGCCACCGCCGCCGATGACGCCGCGATCATGCTTGCGCGCAGACCCACCACCACAGAGCTACCGGCTATGCCACCCATGCAGCGCGCAGCGGCCGCCGGATAATTGGTTTTGGTACCTCGATCTGCCAGGGCGTACGATTTTCAACGTGGCCATGCGGACATCTGCGGTTTGCGCGTGCCTCATTCCCGACTATAGGTATGCGCCCGTCAGCCGGATGGCGCAGCGCCTAAGAACCAGCAATGTGCCCAGCAGGCAGCTAAGAACATGACCTTTTTTCATAATGAACCCCGGAGTTAGATTGAACTCAAGTAATGGACGCCTTATACACGCAACGTTTGCGTGCATCAACAGGAATTTGGCACTGAAACCAAGCTGAATTTCAGACAGAGTGTGTTGTTACGCTCGAAAACAAGAAACTTCCGCGCTATATAGCGACCGTTTTCAGTCGGGATTGGCATTAGACCCATGCCCTGCCATCCATATCAGCTTCGTGCCCACCTAGCCATAAAAACAATAACCGCGCCGGTCGCCCGAACAGCTCTGTCGGAGGGTTTCGCATGCCCGTTTACAGGGCAGCCTGGATGATTATCGCATAACCCGCACTGGTCATCAATTTGCGCTGGGCCTGTTTATGCTCTGAGCGCACCTGGTTACTGCTGGCGACGCAAGTTCCGGGCCAGCCGCGCTCTCAAGCCAAGCTGTGCACCAGCCGGCAAGCGCGGCCGACCAACCGCCGGCAACGCTGCGCATCAACCGTTTTATTCAACCGGCGTCGGTTTTGTCTTGCCTCGGTGCCGGCTTGCTGTTAGCCTGATCAGCCACTCAGCTCTAGGGCTCTAACCGGCTAATCACGGGTTAGCATACTGCAGCAACCACCTATGTGCGTTGCGCCTGCCGGGGCAGGCGGCCAGGCGCGTCGAAAACGGTTTGCTGCTCCATGGGTCAAGGGGCGCATCAAACTCCTCTCTCCAAGGCAACGTTGATCTGTGGCGATCGGGCAGCCGCTCATAGGCCAGATAATTGCATTGGGTAGAGGGCGGTAGTTGGTCAAATATCTGCCGGTCCACCTCCCTGGCACCGCACTTGGCGTCATCAATAGGACTGATCAAGCGGCGAGAAAAGGCCACGTGCACCCGGCCCTTGTAAACGGTCAGGCCATCGCCAATCGACGATCGTTCCTCGCCGGGCCCCCCCCCCCTTTTCTTTTGCTATAGTCCCGTGCGCTCGCGCTGTATCAGCTCGCGCGCTTTCAATCTGGTCGCATGGGTCCACTTCATAGGCAAATGGACACCGGCACCAAGATTGAGTTGACCGCCAATACTCGGTTGAATGAAAAGGCTGCCTTGCGGGGCTCGATGCAGAGCATCTTTTGATGATCGCCCGAGTCGGTTTCATTCCCTTGCCGTCCTTGGGCGCGCCTCTGTGCTGCGCGATCCAAGATGGAATGGCCAGTGGCAATGGATGATTGATATAGGGGCCGGACAGTGACTGATAGACCGCAAGCTTTTCACGCGCCGCTGGACTGAGCGATGAACGATTAAACTCTTGTTCAGGCGCATCAGAATCGCTGACGAAGGGCCGTTGCAGAGGTTATCGCGATGCAATGCGCGGGGCGTCGGATGGCCGCGGTGGTAAATGGGTAGTTGACGGAAGGCGGATCATGGGAGATGTCCGGTGATGGCCAAAAACAGATGGCGGCGTTCCTTGCTCAGGGTTCAAGGCCGCGTAGGTGACCCTGGATGGCAACTGGATTCAATCAAGCGGGTCAGATACGGCTCCAGTCTGTTGCTGTATTCGTCTACGCTGGCGAATGCCCCGACGCTTCGCGCGCGCAAGCCCATTCCACAGCTTGGGCATCAGCCCTGGCAACCATTTGCTGAGCAACGGAAAAAACGGTAGCCGCCCAACATGCCCAGCAACTCGCGATCATGCAGAGGCGCCTCCAGCACCGCCGCACCCTCCGCATCGGAATAGGTCGTATCGCAGTCGAAACTCGCCCATAGGGTCCTCATTTCCACCAGGTTTGAACGCGCATTATGCGCCCCCTGCGGTGTTTTTCGCCAGATTAGATATAAGGCTACACTGAAGCTCTCGCCCACCAGCTGCTACAGGGCAACCCCATGCAGGCCATCGACGAAGCCGTTCTCCAATGCCCGCACTGCGCGAATCCCATTCAGCTTGTTGCTTGGATTCACCGGGCGGCAGCAGTTTACGTAGAGGATTGCCAGGTCTGCTGCCAGCCGAAATTTCTGGGTCATCTGTGGATAGGATGCGATGAAGAGGATTATCACGTGGACCTGCGCCGGGAAGCAGGATGAATGCTTCTGCGCCTACACCCACAGACATGTCTGAAGCGCAAACTTGATCAGCCAACTGCTGAAAAGATCACCACATCGGTTGCCACGTCAGTGGCCAATATCTGGCAAAGCGCCCATGGCGAACTGCCCGCGTCTGACCTGCTCGGCATCTGGGTGGCCCCCGAGACCTGGGGCTGGCGCGGGAACTGAATCAATGACGCAACAGGCTACCCCCATCATGCCGGACTTTTTGCCTGACGCGGGATAGTGGATGAGCGGGCGCCTGGCCCAGTTTACTGCCCCCTACCGGACCCTGACCCGAAGGCTGGCAGCCGCCTGCTTGGAAACCTGGCACGAAAGCAGTTGGCTGATACTACGTAAAACGAGGGCCGGCTGGAATGTGCTCGCGTACCGAATTGACCCCCGCCTGGGCTAAGACAACTGGACCGCGCCCGCCTTCAGCGCCAAGGCCGAGTTAACCTGCATGAGAACCATGTTGGCCAGGCCCTGGCGCAACGACGCTGCCTGATTCGGTAGACGGCCTTTTTTGTCTGGCAGACACAAGGCAAGCGCAAGCAGCCCTGGTATTGCGTAGCAGAAGGGTGGGGCTTGCACTGGGCCGGATTATGGGAAAGTACAGGCCTGGATGATGGCAGTTACTGGGATAGCTTGTTGCGCTCATTACGGTGCCGCAAAGGCTGCCCCCAGGGCTCGAGCAACGCATGCCGGTGACCCTCATAGCGGCGAAACAGGCCATTCTGGCTGGCTGCGGCGACTGCCGCAAGTTCACCTGCAACCGCTACTGTTAAAACCGCCAACTTCGCAAGTCAGCATGATGCACCCGGTTTTCAACCGGCGATGAAGAGCCCCCGCCACTCAGGGTGCGCAATGCTGCACCAGCCAGCAGGCAAGATCATCGTTGATAGCTGATCAGACCTTGAACTGGTTTGATCAGGCGGCGCTGATGCTCGGCGAGCTTGGTCAAACCGCGCTCGCCCGGAGGCTTCCTGGAGCGCCGCTTTGGCCACCGACTTGGCAACTGATCAATAGTCACAACTTGCATTCACGTCTTCAGCCACGGACGCTCTGCTGCTCTTGCGGCACTGGCGATCTGCGTGTCATCTCAGTAATGATCGACACCGCCTGGGTGATCGAGGTCAAGGCCGCCATCCGCCTCCTTCCGCCTGCAGCACACTCTGATCAGTGCGTGCACGGCTTTTGCTCCCTGGACCTTGACGGGTATCGCGCGTGCCCTTCTTGCAGTTGCTCGATCATGCTCTTGATTTCTTCGTGTAACGCTGGTTTTCTGGCGCCAGATTGCGCAACCTCATCCGCCACAGCCGCAAATCCACGGACCTGCTCGCCCCGCGGGCAGCTTCATTGCGGCATGAGTGCCAGGCAGATTGGTCTGCTCGCAATGCCTCGAATGGTTTTTTTTTCCAGAATGCCGGTGATATTGTCGCTTTCGGCGGGCCAGAGACTGCACTGGGCACCGACCTGCTGAATATCGGTGGAAAGCGCCTGAATAAGCGGGTGGCGGTGATTTCACCACTTCGCGGCCTGATTGGGCCGAACCGGTCAGCATGTTTGCCGCTTCAGCCGCCTGACTGCATTGCGCGCCACGTCCTGCCGCGGTGGCTTGTCCATCCTCGGTCACAGCCGTAGCAACAAGGTCCAATCTCACTGAGCTGGCGCTGAATGCATCATTGGTGCGCATTGGCAATATTCGGCGGTATTCTCGGAAGCATCTGTGACCTGCTGTACCGAGCTGACAACTCACGGTATCATTGCTGCAACGATGTCCAGAAAGCATTGAAAAGCCCTGGCGAATCGCCTAGCTCGTCCTTTTTTGCGGTCTACCGCCAGGCGCTTGGTCAGGTCGCCATCACCGCCGAGCGATATGCATCCAGCATGGCGACCAGCGCCGCGGCCGGCCGGGCAAGTTCCAGACCAAAACCAGAACATGACAACATGCCTATCAATGCCACCCCAGCCCAATGATGCCCATGTCAGCGCATCGGTAAGCCTTGCCGCTGATCATTCTCCCGCGCCAAGGGTGCTCAATTCCGCATCACTACATCGGTTAGCAGGCTTTTGATCATCAGACCCAGCGGGCTGCGGGTTTCACCTACCGGAAAGGCATATAGCTCAATTTGGCCGCCGATCGCCTTCGTCCAGGTCATTAGAGCACGTCATCGGCCCAGTCTGGCGATATTGTGCCAATTCGTTTGGATCCGTATCCGATTCGCCGGGTCACCGGGCACAGCATCAGTCACCGGTATAGGCAACGATTGCGATTTTGCCATCTGATTCAATGCGCTGAGTTACCGGGCCGCCGGCCAAACAGGCTTGCATTACTTGTGCAGCATCTCCTGATGAAATCCAGTGACAGGTCCGCCCGAACAACGGCCCTTTGGAACTCACCTCTGACAGGATAGGCACGGTTAAAGGAAGACAGCATCACCGTGCACTGCCGCGAGCTCAAAGGGCCGGATCATGACGCAGGGTGCCAGCGTTTTCGCGCGGCAAAGATTAATTTATTCGGCCCAGCGCACACCCCGGTCGCTGAGTCTTTCACTTCTCCAGATGCTTAGTGAATCGAGCTCCAGACTGCCATCGGCATTGCGAAAACCACCAGGCATTAAAACGGCAGGTCCCGTCATAACCATCGGTTTCAACACCCTCGAAGTACTGGTCAAGGTCGTCGGAAGGCTTCGGGGTCTTCCCAGCCGACATTAGACACCGAGGCAAATTCTTCGTTTTCCACTAGCGGTCTTGCGGATGACACGGTTCCATTTCTTCCCGGCTTTCTCATCAGACTTGGGCAGGCCGTCTTCTGCAGCTCGTCGAGCAACTGGTTAACTGCGCCAACTGTTGAGCCACCACAAAGGGGTATTCAAGCGGCGGCGGATACGTTCCGCTTTCCCGGCAGCCAGTTGTGTAACGACGCTCCACCTGGGTCTCGAGCAAACTGCCGGCTCTGGCCTTGAATAAAATCTTGACTTGCGCTCGGCCGCATAGAGGCTACAGCGTCATTTAATGCCAACAGCGATTGAACAGACTTCGCCTGCCAGTGTTGCAATGGCGAACTGGATAGACGAATTTCATGCATACCTCGGCTTAATATTTGCAATAACTCGGTTATACGGCAGTTAAGGCAAAATCTAACAACGAATTGGGCAAATCGTGAATTACTTTTTTGTTTCTGAACCGCAATCAAAGCGTGCTTTACCCACGCCGCAACACGCAAGGTTACTGGAAACATTGACCCCAAGAATTTAAAAACCACCATGCGTACCCGCTTTCTGATCTTGCCTGCCCCTTGGCTGATGGTGGGCTGTGAAAACTGTCCAGGACCACCCAGGCGGCCACGTAGGCGTCAATCGGAACAGCGCCATGTCAGGCGCGCTCTCGAGCGCCGAAGTAGGGAACAAGATGCGGCGGTTCCTTACGCAAAAGATGTGGCCAGGCGCGTAGCAAAAAAATCTGTGACACTGACGCGCCGATGATTCAGCGCCTGCGCAGAATTGCGATGACCTGATCCCCCAGGTCACCCACTTTCCGCAGACGCACGCTCCTGGACTGGAGGTCAACCTGACAAGAGCGACCAGATCCAACGCCAGTTGTTTTGCGCCCGGGCGGTGCAAGATCCATTTTCTACAGCGGGCTCGTTACCCAGTTGAAGCTTGACTGACGACGAGATTGCCCAAATCATGGGCCACGGAAATCGCCCCATGCGCTGCTGCGACAACGGCCGCGGAAGCCATTTCCAGAGCCTATGGACGCAAACCGGCACTTCAACTGGCTGGCGCATTGTTAGCCGGCAGGTGGCCAGGCAGGCTGCCAGTCAAGCGGTAACGGTCGGCCTTACTCTTACCCAAAACAGCCGCTCGAACGAGTCGGAAGGGACCTTGATCGGGCTGGGGGGTGGCCGCTCGGCTGGCTATAAACCTGAAGCGCGGTCAACGCTATGGCAAAAGATGGCTGCCGCGTTCACAAGGTCCGCCACCAGAATTTTCCAGCACCCACCAAACTCCGGCGGGCGGATATCAGGGCAACTGCAAGCAGCTCATCCCCAGAGTGCAACCGCTTTACGATGCGGCCAAATAAGCGCTGATCCATCAGCGCTGTTTCAGCCTCAGTGATTAAGTTTGCAGACAGGGATTCAGACAGACGACGAACTTTCTTCGCGTAATCTGATCCTATTCTGATAACTTAATGCATTGCCTTTAGCAGGGATTTGACATGACTGCGCTTCAACAAGTTACTTCTCCATGCTGTTTATGGCTTTTGCTCTGGTTTAGCTCTGGGTCGGCGTGCTCGGTTGCATCCGGCGCAGAAGTCCGCTGGCGAAGTTTGTGATGACAGCTGATCACCACGCGCATGTTAAGCCGCCTTCGTTGAAGATCCTGATCTCAAGGGACCGAGATCAGGTGGAAACGTTAAAAGTTTGGTGCAAACTTTGGAGGGCTTTGTCAGCTCCACGCATGGCCAGCGCTGCGTGGAAGTAGCTCGAGGGCATCACTGGTTGTAAAAATCCGTCCAAACAAGATATGCGCTTGCGTTGAATCTATCGGATTAACGGACTGGTTACCCGCATGACATCATGTGAATAAGCCTGCCTGTTCGGCGCTCGCCGGACCAGGCGTCTCCCTCCTTCCCCCTTTCGCGACCCTTATTTCAGCTTTTAGTCCGGTGGCAGGCCGCCATGCTAAGCCTATTTGTATGTTGATTAATTTTAATATGAATATAAAAAATTTACTTTTTAGTTCTTTTGTTCATTAATATCCAAAATTGTTTATTTGTTACGCCTGCTCCAAAATGGCTGACCCGGTCTGCTGCCACTGGATTAACCACAGGAGCCCCTTCGCAGGACGGCCATGCCTAATAAAACAATCTGGAGCTTGAACATGAAGAAATCCCTGATCGCTGTCGCAGTGGCCGCCGGTATTTCTCGCAAAGGACCCTGCCTTGCGTAGCCATGCAAATGAACCGGTTTTATTCGAAGGCAGCAAAAAGGCCCAAATCCTGGGCTTGAGTAACTTCTATATTTCAATCAGGGAAACAACGCAGTGGCGCAAGCTTCGCTTCCAAAGTTCCGAAGAGTGGGGTCAGGGTTTCACTTGCCTTCAACTTTCCAAGGGTTCAGGTTTAAACAGCCAGTGGGCCGATTTGGGGCCCGGGCCTTGATTTTGCGGCTTGGCCAGGTTTCGGTTGTCTGCGTCTGGACTTTCCGGGCGGGGCGTAACTGGACAAAGTGTGCCCGCCGCAGCCCCGCAAAACCCTGCCATTGGGTTTTTTCCCCTTTGAGATTGGGACAAAACCCAGGCGCCGTGAAGCAAAAAAAACCTTCGGGGCCGCTTTGGAAAATCTGACCGCCAAAAGGGCCCAAAGGGTCGCTTCCCCCCCAAAAAAAAAAAAAAAAAAAAAAAAAAAAAAAAAAAAAAACCCCCGGGGGGGGGGGGAATTTGGGGGAAATTTTTTTTACGGTGCACTATGCTTCTCTTTCTTTTTTT
>Ga0163217_1117897_pt1 | contig 11609 bp, 13 predicted proteins | sample SynspAceP_FD_185933 | JGI IMG/M metagenome (GOLD analysis project Ga0163217, IMG submission 185933) | Saline lake microbial communities from Ace Lake in Antarctica - Synechococcus sp. Ace-P (PacBio error correction) | ecosystem: Environmental > Aquatic > Non-marine Saline and Alkaline > Saline ... | reverse complement strand
CGGCGACACTCAGGCCCCCTGTTGTGGGGCGCTGCAGACAGTGTCCACGGGCCAGGTCGCTAAGCCGCAGCCACAGCTGCTTTTGAAACTGAGCGCTGCCCGACGCCTGACGGCCAAGGCAGGAGCTGAGGCTTTGCCTGGCTTTGGCTCGCCGGGGCGCTGGCTGGGAACGAAACTGATAACGGACGCACCCTCCGGACAGCTGCTGAGCGGCCGCCGGCCGCACCATCATGCGATGCTACATATCTACCGCATATGCATACTCTATAGCGAAACGCTAGTGCTTAATTTAAGCGATCACTGGCCGGCCCTCCATGACGGTTCCGCCCACTTCGCTCCATCCGGCCAGCCCTTGCCCGCTTTCCGCCACGCACGCTCCATCGGCTCCCCTCTCGCCTCTTCACCGTCATCACGTCAGGCCCAGCTACAAGACCTCCAGGCCAAACTACGGCGCTTTCGCCAACCCTTCCAGACGTCCTTTGAAGCGGTACCCCTCCAACCTGTCGATTCAGGACTGGTGTCACCCCGACGCTGCCACCCGCCGTACCGACTGGGCGCCAGCCTGCTGCGCACCCGCTGCTCCATGCCGATAAGACGAAGCGAAATCAGCTCTTAAGGTTAGATCCTCCACTCGACGGCCTTACCTATGTCCCACATGAGCTGCGCCAAGCCGTCATCGAGCGGTTCCCGATCGACCTTAGCCTCGCTGCGGCCGGTCCTTCCCTTCAGCCTGCCGGCCACGGTCCTCCAGCCCCAGCGTGATCACCCCCCCTCTCGACTTATCCAGTCCCTTGCGCAGCAACGCGCCAAGCCTTCCCTCCCGCCACCTACTTTCTGCGCCTGAGCGGCCTAGGCCATGCGGCTCATGACACTCAAAGCCTCTACCCCTGCATCCGGGCACTCGGCAACCAACCACCCAATTCCGCTTCACTCCCTTCGGCGTGTGTGGTCACACTACCCCGCCGTTATCAGATCCTCTCCCTGCTCTGCCTCTCCTTGAGGACAACGACGGCGACGAATCAGCCACCGAGAACCCTGCCGCCAGCACCACACGCTCCACCGCAAACCCACTGCTTTGCGCCCGCCTCTGCTTTTGCGCCAGCACGACGCTCCACCGCAAGCCGCCGACAGCAGCAGCCCTCCCTTCCTGCACCCTCGGAACCACAGCCGTTCAGCGATCCACAGCCGCTCCAGCTCCTGCGTTGCCAGCCAGCCGCAGCGAACCAGCTCACAGCTCAGCTCCACCGAGTTCAGAGCTTGATTCGTGAATCCGCAAACCCTTCCCGCCGAGGTAGATCCCCCAATCGTCTCGGACTTCCTTATCACGCTTGAGCTCTCCTCACTCTCCTGTCTCCGATTACAGCAGACGCCGCATTCACCCGCCTATTCTGCGTGATCGCATCGCCCAGCGGCGCCAACCGGCGGCACTGAATACCCTTTCTGATCCACCCATGAGATTGACCAACAGCGCAAGCCGAACTGTCGTCATCGAACGACCAGCCCTGTTCCTGATCCTTCCTTTTTGCGCCTGGTTTGCTGCGGCAGACGCAATGCCAGTTGCACAGGAACCTCACCCGAGGCCTCTGTGCCTTCTTGGCCGTTTCTTACACCAGCCTCAACGCGAGATGACCCTCCAGGGCCAATGCTCATGGCTCTCAGATGACAATGCTGAGCACTTTCGTTGTCTTTGATCTGGTCACCCTAATGGAACACGCCGGCCCACACGGACCCATTGCGTTCTGTTTCGACGAACACCTCAGCCCTCAGCTTTCCACCCTGCCCATGTACCAGACACCAGCTACCTGAATCCGCTATCACCTCTCCCCTGCTCGGTATGGATCTTGAGCGATCATCACGCGCTGGGGTCGAGCACTGATGCCAGCGGTCTGGGAGCTTTGAGCCATGCAGCCCGCAAGCGCCTGCAATCGCCTATCAAGCCTTTCTGCCACGACCTCTGCGCGCTATGGGCCGCCCACGGCTTGCCAGGGCGGTCACAACAAGTCTCTGGCCTGATGTCTACCCCATCTCTCCTCCTACGGCCTCCCTCTCGAACTGACGACCTTCTGGCGCGAATTCACACATTCTTCGCCTTACTTCAACCCCTCCACTGATCTTGAATCCATGGGTTCTTCCTCGTCCCACCGTCAAGCGTTTAGATTCCAAACCTGGAAAGAGCTATCTGGTGTCAGGGAAATCTCACGATTTCCTATTTCTGACGTTTCTGCTTTCCCGAATATGTTGCTTGACCAGCCGGTTGAAATGAGACTGACCTGAAGGAAAACGTATTCAAGTTGTTGCCTTCGATATTCAATACCTCACGCAAAGTGCAACAGTTATCGAACCGTGCAACTCAAAGATCCAGCCATATGAGCGGCCCTGAGTGACATATCAGACCCAGCCCCTATTCGCAAAAAACTGTCATCTCACAGCCCAGCCGCTACGGCCAACCGCAGCGTATCAGTCTCCTTCCATAGACAAACTTCGACCAGAATTCCTTCTGATCAGCATACCACCGCCGCGCTACTGGCGCCGTAGAGCAGCTGGCCCGGCTTGTTCTCATGCCTTTGAGCGTGATTCTGTGCTGGCGCACTTTGCCGTCCAGACCCTTCGGCCAGCAGCACCACTGCGCGATACGTGGCCCAGCTCCCCGCCACCCTGCACCGCGGCTCCTCCGCCCAATTCCTCAGACCGCTGAGCAAGCACGCTCAGAGAGAAGCGCTCCAATCTGGAAATCAGATCCACACAAACCCATGACGCCTCATGCGCTCCTGCTATCTCCTTTTGGCCCAACGGCACTCATATGTTAAGCGTTTACTCCCGAACGCTCCGCTTCTGCCTCCCTCTGACGCAGCTCCTGGCCAGTGTTGGCGAAAGTCGTTTGCCGAGACCCACACCCCAGCGCTCGCTTCTCCTGATCTGTGTTGCTCCCGCTGGCAACGAACTCTCCAGTCCCGCTGGCACCACCAGGGAGAAGCCGAATAGCCAGCAGCAACGAACCAGCAGATTGCCCCACCACCCCCTGCTGATCCTTGACACCAAAACCATGGCTTCAGCCCCACAGGCTTAGCTGTGTGAGATCGCCTGCTCTTCTCTGCCCACGGCCAGTTTCTGCCAGCAGCTCTCCTTTCTGCTTGGCGTCTACGAGAAACAATGCTGAGCCCGTTCAATGGCATTCGTGCTGAAGAATCACCCGCCTGCGATGCCCAACCAGCAGGCAACTGCGACTTGTTTTCTCTTTGTTGACAGCACGCTGTGCCCTGCGTGGCCCAAACGCCAGGCTTTGATCGCCCTAGATCGGAATCCTTTCCTGCATGAGACGCACTATGCGCCACACCCAGGCAATTCCCTGATCTGCAGCTACATAGGCATCAGCTTGGCCCGATCTCAGCCAACCATCCTACCCTTAGCAGCCTGGCTCTGGCCCACGGGATCCTGTTGGTCGCCCACGTCCCTGACCGACTGGCAACTACATGGCCCAGTGCTGCCGCGCGGCCCGAACTGCAGCATGGTGACTGCTTGAAGCCTTTGAACCTCGCCATCGTAGTTGGACCTGCTGACTTCCCTATCTCCCGTAAGACGAGGCCAAAAAGACGGTTTCCGCTGGGAGCCTCATGCCAAGCAGTGCGGCCCCGCCTTCACACCAACAGCGCATATCAGGGCCCTTCCCTTCCCCTATTCACCTGGATCAACGCCTGAACTCTTGAGCCGCAAAACACGGGACTTCCCCTCGGACTGAGCGGCACTGCTCAGTGCAGAGCGCTCCACCCGCACCGAACTGCCTCTGCGCAGCAGCAAACCGACAATATCGCAGGCAATCCATGTGATGCCGGCCCGCCGGAAAACCGTAGCACCAGAGCACGTCTCCCTCCACGGCGTGCCGCCGCAATCACCGCCGCTTCCAGAGCATCTTGCGATTGCGGATCGGGCCGGACATGCCTTGCGGTAGCGATCCCACCGCGGCTCACCGCGACACTCGCCAGCCCACGCATCGTGCGCCGATCCACCATGGGAATCGCACCACGAGCTGCCGCCATGCAAGCGCTGCAACACCGCATGCACGACCTGCTGCTTCCTTTGATGGCTGCTGACAAAGCTGGTTTCCAGAAAGCCAGATCCCCGCCCTCCGGTAGGTGACTTAATTACACCACGGAACCCGACTTAGCGACCGTGGCAAGAAGCCAAGCTGAACCCCCCAAGCCGACAAGGCCCACCAAACTCGCACCCAGTTCGACTCAGCGCAGCAATCTACCAACAACCAATCCCTAACGAACCGCTATTCTCTCCTGATTGGCTTTATGCGCTAACGCGCGACACCAGCTGCCTACAGCGCCTGGCCACCGCAGACCGCGGGCAATGCCGCCCGATTCCGCCTTGACCTCCAGCGACCACCAGCGGCGCAGGGAAATCCATTACGCCAACCGCAAGGGTAGCGAGCGTCAGCCGAACGCTGCGCACCTTTGCGTCTGACACCCTTCAAACCTTCCGACGGGGCGCCCAGATTGCTATGACTTCTTTGTTCTTATCTTGGGTTCGCTTCCGTTCGCCCCTGCGGTGCTCTCTTCTGTTGTGGAATGTTCGCCTAAAGACAGACAGAGAAGCCTTCCCTTTGCTTGCAGAGATCGATCGTTACGTCCGCGAACCGCATGTTGGACATCCTCCGTGATCAGCGCCCATGAAGACGACGACGCTAACACTTCTCTGGCCGGGCCGCCGCCCCAAGCTCAAAGCGCCAAGGGAAAAAAGCGCCACGCGCGAAAGTGTTCGCTTCCCCCAGCAGGGTCAGAAACTCGTCCAGTCGCCTGAGGTTCGAAAAACCGCGTTCGCCCTTCCAGCTCTGATCGATCAACGCAGCCAGCGTTCTTCTCACGCGGATCCAGGCCTCCATCCTCTGAGGAACAGACATTCGAGAACTGCATCCCTGCGCAAAAGTACATGATTTCGCGTGCGCGTTCTCGCATGTTGAGAGCTGGTGAATACCGCCATGAACCAGCCGAGAGATCACGCCTCTTATGGATGTCTCCGCCGCCCCAACGCTCGCTGATGCTGAGCATTCAGTGCTTCCGTTCGTTCCCATCGCTATCTGCGAAAATCGCACGCTGCTTCCGCACTTTCACTGTCAAGGCCGCAATGCTTTCGGGTGCCCATGGAGCAACCTCTTGGCCCCCGACCGCTTGCCCGACCTCCGCGCAGTCTGAGACCTTCGCGCGCTGACTGAACACTCACCCCGCACGCGATCCATGGTTATTTTGCACTGCTCGCCTTGCAAAGTTCCCGCGCCGCCAACAACGCCACGCAACCCTTGCGCTTGACGGCGTCTTCACGAATCTTCCCCGTTCACGCCCTGCCACCCGCTGAATGACGAGCTGGTTGCCCTGCTCACAGCCATCGCGATCGCGATCTTTCGCAGGCTGATCGTCACGCCGCCGCGGCTGGGCAAAATCGCTGCGTGCATCTCCAAGCTTTTTCCGCCTACTTCGTCTATCTCAACCGCACCTGCTCCGGCCGCCATCGCAGCTATTTCGCGAGCTGCCATTGCCCCTTCCCAGCGAATCGCGGCATTCTACGCGGCCAGCCTGCAGGCCTTGCTCTCCCTGATTCATCGGCGTCGGCAAACTGGCTCAACGCCCAGCGCGGGTGGCGCATCGCCGCTCGTGCAAGGCCCGTTTCACGAGTAAGGCTCAAGCCTCGGCGATCCTCGATGACCCTACAAAGCCCTGATGCTGTTCCCCTCGCCGTGCCGCAGCGCCTGCTGAGTGGCAAGCGGCTGTCATTGTTCCAACACGGCGACCGAATCGATCGAGGCCCGGTATGTGCCGCCAGCGCAACCCTTTGGCCCAGATCCTGGTGCTCAAGCGCTGGAACACGAGAAACGGTTGTGCCTCGTCCTGCTTGATGTAGGCCGTTAGCCCCCCAGCGCTGGCACATCGATTGACTGCCGGCCATCGCCCAGCCGCCAAGCTTGAGCGCCCAGAGCTTCCCGCGACCCGCAGCGTCACCCTGACTCGGCGGCAAAGCGGGGAACCCCTCTTGCCTAGCGCTATCCCCTCGATGAGTTGCTGCCATCGTAGCGCCTCGCTGCCTACTGGGTGAATGGCTCTACCAGCACGCCTCAGCCTCCAGTGGCGGCCTAGTCCAAAGCGCACTGCTGCGCGGACGTTGAGCGCCGCTACATCACCCGCGCACGCATCGCCTGTGTTCTCCTTGACCTCTTCTTTAAGGGCGAGGAGACCAGCGATTTCTGCAGTTCGTGCTGGTGGGCCACTGCTGCGAGCGACCCGCCAGGCCCACCCACCCCAGCGATCACCCACTCCCCGTCGGCCTCACCATTCTGGAGATTGAAGCGTGCTTGCGCCCGCCACCGCTTCGGCGCATACCTGACACCATCGCTTTCCTGCTCCACAGCCTCTCCGCCTGGAGCAGCAGAAGCTGCGCCCCACCGGGTGATGATTGAGGTACGCCGCCAAACGGCCCGGCCGTCTCCAGACCCTGCGGCGCAAGGTAGCCGGCCTGCCTTGCCGAATCACCACCAAGGCTCCAAAGCTGCATTGCGCGCCCACGCTGTCACGCCCCTGCTGAAAGCGGCCATTGCTTCCATCACGCGCCCGCTCCCGCTGACTGGAGAGCTGCCCCGCTCGCTGGGCTCCAAGACTTGGCGATGCACTTTGTCACAGGTGCCTTGGCTCGAATCCCTTACTGCGCGTCTTGCATCAAGCGGAGCCGCTGCCTAATGCTGTCTCGACCAGTTGGACAACCGTGGCTGCAGCTCTGCTGCATTGACCGTTTCAGCGCGCTGTTTCCGCCTACCGCTGGCCCCGACCATCGCCAGCGCTTCGCCATTCGCCGCCGGGACTCGTCTGCTTCTGCTCGGTTTTCAACAGCTGGCGCTCAGCTCACGACCTCGCGGCCACCACGAGCCCGCCCGCGCCAGCGGCACGCCCCGCGCTCTCGCCAGCCCACGCCCTGGCGTCAGCACCTTCAGCTGCCGACAAGAATCGGGCCAAACTTCGCCCGAGCGCATCTTCCCATCCTTTGAATGATCTGCAGTTCAAGCCGCGTTGATCGCGCAGCTGCCAGAAGGCCGCGCCCTTCATGTACGGGTGCGGCCTCGTTTCGCCCCCTACGCCCGCACACTACGCCAACGGCGAATTACCCACTACCTGCGCACGCTTTGCCATCAAGTTAGCGCCTCCTGGCGAACCTCTACGCCACGGGAGATCTGCGCCGGAAAGACAACCGCCCGATGCGATTATCCGCAGCGGGCTGGGCGATCACGGCGAGCCTGGCGGGAGATTCAGGATGCTTGCTTCGATCACTAGTATTGCGCTGCAGCACGGATAGTGAAGGGTTGGCTTTGAATTTGTTGAACGAACCTACTCAGATGCACCGTAAAAGCAGAGCGACCCGACAGGAGCGCCGCTTTTACCGGTCAGCTGGAGCGCTAGTATGTTTCCATCTCTTGGATTCAAGCAGATACTCCTTTACTCTAAATATTCTACCACTTATCACTCCGAAACCAGTCAATTCAATCATCAAAGTCTTGGAATGAAAAACCTCCCCTCTCGAACAAGACGCTGCACGTATCAGATCCAAACAAATATATAAAGTTATGATCATCTTTTCATTCAATCGTCTCCAGTAAAGCCACTAAACATAATTTCTCAATAGTTGTTTTATGTATCCATCGTTAGATACTGCAATCAGCAGACAAAGATGATATACGAAGAATACTCTGTTAGCATCATCATCCCAATTTGAGAAATAACTAAACCACATTCTAGCATAGCGACACGCAACATCGATATTCGTTACCCGATGTGTATCATCTTGAATCGCGATCCAAACGTGGCAAAGGTGCGTCAACACATCACAGATTCAAACACTCTACAATTTTAATTAAACGCTTTTCATCATCATCACCAGTTGGACCAATCCAGTAAAAGCCTAGTCATGAATTTCAACGCTCCTCAGAAGAGCTTAATTTGTCGCATGACACTTCCCCTAATCACGTCTTGGCTCTATCATCATCTTTATCGTTAAATACCGCAGACCAATTAAAAAAAATTCCACGATTGGTATCGAGATTGCACCTTAATTATGACACCATTATCCATAAAAAACTATCATGGCAAAAAATGTGAATTGATTACTCCACCTACACCCTCCACCCCACCACTTGCGTGCCTTCCTTCCAAACTTCGTACTTCACCAATCCCAAAACAGCCTTTCATCTAATCATTTTTCATTCTAACAACAATCTCCCCAATTTTGTATAAAATGTGTTTTTCTAATACTTTCTCTGTAAACATAACATCGTTATTGGCATGGTATCGAACCCGCGACTGTCATTCCTTTTCCGAGAACCACGCTCAAGTACATCGGCTAGTTAAGAACCCAGTCGGCATTAAAGGCCTTTCAATTTATCTCATAAGCGGAGCCATGGTTTCGGCCCGGAGTACCACTGTTCATCACGCTACACAATCTCCTACCGGCAGCGCTCGATTCCCAGTGGACCACGATGAAACCATGGTATAGATCATCGGTCGTTCTCACTCTCAGGACTTCAGGAGTTCTTGATTTGAAGGTTGTTCTGCTGCCCTAGCATTGGTACGGAGGGGAAATGGCGGTAGCGCCACTCTAAAGTCTTTGGAGAACAGCCTAGAGAACAACCGTGGCGTGTCAGTCACTCCCCGTAATGGCCTGATCGCCCGTAGCCAGACTCCCTCAGGGCTCATGTGAGAGCTGCAGGTGCTCTCTCCGCAGCTGGCCCAGACGCATTGAATCACTTGCCGTGAGCGATTCCTTGAAATCGCATGTCATGCAGTTGGACAGCACGAGCCCGAGCCGACGGATCAAAATGCGCGCCGCTGCGCCTGCGATGGGACCGGGCTGTACCTGCAATCGCAACAGCCCAGCCCTGGCCACGCCCGCCCTGAGCGCTCGCGCATGATCAGCACCAGGCGCGAGGCCGATGTGCAAGGCCAGCGAATTGGCGTTCTGCCCTCATCAGGGAGAAGATCCGCAGTTCACGCCGGCTGGATGGCTTCCAGCAAATCTTGAGCCAGCCAGCCTCCAGTCTAGCCGGTTATGCGCGGCTTCTTCTGCAGGAACGCCCGTTTATCACGTTATCGGGCCACACACCTATTTAGAGAGACCTCATCACGAACAGTCCCTTCAACAGCGATTCCGTTCCACACGGCGAGGGCCATCAGAGGTGGTCACTGATGCGACTCCAGCCATTTGCCCAGGTGTCAAGTCGGCGTGTCGACTTCCCGTCATAACGGTAATCACGGGATCCCCAGCCGCGAACGAGAATGGAGATGAATGCGAGGGTCCATCTCGGGCGACCGGGCGCTAGCAGGGAAGCTCACCATCGCGGAACAGGGCAGTGCCAAGCGCGGCCGCAGCCCGTTGCCTGACAGCAGGCGCCCCTGATCGAGCCATAATCACCGCATCGGGATGGTCCCGTTAGCATCGACGACCATGCCGCTGACTGCGCAGGGCCTCGGCGATTGTTCTTGAGATGCGCTGACGCTGACGGCATGCATTCCCATCCCTCAGGGATATCTGATGGATGCTCTAAGGCATTGAGAAGGGAGCAGGCAGGCCCCTCCTGCAATAGCCCAGCAGCACAGCCCTGCTCCAGAACAGTCGCAGCCTATCCCGCAACAAGTGGCTGCCTCTCTCAACCAACAGAGGCCCGCCTGCATCAAGCATACTGCTGAGCCCTGGCGGGCATCCTCGTTGGTGCGCCGTGCGTGATCTGTTTCAGCTCGCCTACATCTGGACTGCTGAGTTTCACCGGAAGCGGCTCGCGCCGCAGTGTCTATCTGCCCCAGGGCCACATGAGCCTTCCTCTCTACGCACCGCTCAACGGCCTGGCCGACCGGCTTTTCCCGCGATGCCCTGCGCACCTATAGCCGCATGGCTCTCCTTCTTCACCCCGCGCCCTGCGAAGCAGCTGCTCGCGTGCTCGTGATGTCGCATCGCCACAGCACCGGACTTCGTGTTCCTGTTCGTTGCCTGATCGTACGTGCTGGCGCTGAGGCGGTGTCTGTTGATGTGCTGCGGCCCGAGCACCGGCTGCCCTCCAGGTCATCGCCTCGATGCCAATCGCCCTGGAGTCGCGACCTCCCTGCCGGCTGTGCTCTGCGCTTACGACAGCTGACCTGGGCACATCGAAATCCGCAGCGGCGCCCACGTCTCTAGTTGGCCCAACCCCGCCGCCTTTGACCCCGGCACCATGAACTGATCCGCTGCATTTCTCGGCGCCGTGGCCGGGAGTGCTCCAAGCTAAGACTTTGCGACTGGGACCTTCAACGCTGCTGATCACACCAGATGCATGACCAGCGTCGTTTCGCCGCGTGCCCAGACCCCGTGACGTTGTTTCGGCCAGCCCTTGCACGCCATTGCTCAGCCACCAGGCTGCATCAGTTCCTCGTTCTGTTACGCGGCCGATGGTGCTCCTCGGCCATGCATCTAGCGCAACTCGGCTGCCTCAGTCCTGACGCACTACCGCCTCAAGAGCGTCGAGACCTGACTTTCACGCTGCGCCCTTGCGATGCAGTGGCAGCGCTGGTGTATCAGTCGCAAGTTGCCGATGCGAATGGCGATGAATGCCCTCGAACGATGGTCTCTCCACAACACCTTCCTAGACTGCATGCCGCCGCGGAGTTCAGGGGAAGAAGATCCCGCACCGCTCCTGGTACGAGCACCGCGTTACCTGCAGAATGCTGAATAAACATGCCGCCGCGATCGCTCGTAGCCGCGAGACATGGGAAGCGGTCCCATGAAAGGAATCAGCTCACGCCGGGCAATCCTTGTGCTCCTGCAGCGGTGGCGACGCACTAAGACTCGTTTCTCCACCTGTGGCCAATGTCCTTCACGTTAGATCCGCTGGGAGGCACTGAGCCGGGTTTCGCATGACCGTGACGGCCGCTCAACCCGACAGCTCGCCCGCCTCATTGGTGAATGCTCCCTGTCATGAGCGCGGCCCATGCATCGAGACCAGTCTAGCTACGCCACCAGCTCGCGCGGTAATCTAAGGTTTTAATGGCCTGGACGCTCCCAGCGCCCCAGGGTAGGTTGAAACCCCATGCCAGCAAACGGGCTGATCCGATCGCAGGCGTACCACACCACCTATGAGCGGAATCCACCACGAATATCCCTACGCCTGCGTCCCACTGATCTTCAAGCATCCGCTCGTGCCCTGCAGAATGCCTGCAATACAGGCACAAGCCGTGCGTGCCATCAATACTCATGGACGCAGGCTGACCGAGCTACCCCGATCTGCATCCAGCCGCCAAGGCAGCGGTCAATGATTCTTATTGCTTGAGTTTTGGTGCTTGATTGCGCTGTGGCTGTCATCGCTCCACCCATCCCACCGATTGAACCCGAATGCGTCCACCTGAGAATTACGCTATTCAAACTTCCGTTGACGACAGATGTGTTCGCGCAAGGGCGCTGCCATTCCGACGCCAGTCGTAGCACTGGCCGGCGCACGAAGCATAAAGTCAGGACTGTGAGTCGAGCTACGCCACGCGCTATTACAACTTCTGAGCAGTGCTGTAATCCGAATACGATATACACCCAGCGCTTTCATCCGTGGTCAA
>Ga0163217_1077271_pt1 | contig 11610 bp, 3 predicted proteins | sample SynspAceP_FD_185933 | JGI IMG/M metagenome (GOLD analysis project Ga0163217, IMG submission 185933) | Saline lake microbial communities from Ace Lake in Antarctica - Synechococcus sp. Ace-P (PacBio error correction) | ecosystem: Environmental > Aquatic > Non-marine Saline and Alkaline > Saline ... | reverse complement strand
TGCCCCCATACCATATTTCTGATAATCAGCCGTCATAAACCTTGCATTTTCGTATCGCTAAAAAGGAAAATTATAAGCTCTTCTTTAAAAATACCTTCCCCCCACCATGAGATAAAAACAACTTTTTGTATCTTTTTTCGATAGCGAATCCAGTTGGCGCTTTGCCGTATCAATTGTAGGTTCAACCATTTAAAATTGTCATTCCCTTTGTGAAGCTGTCAATTTATTATATGCAGATCAACTTCCATCTGTGGTATATTGCGCTCTTTGTCTAATTTCTTTGATGTCTATTTTTGGATTTCCTTTTCCGCCTTTATTTTAGCCACTTCAAAATTGGTTACTTTAATACATTGGAGCTTTGCTATTTTCAATAATTTCGGCTTGCCGTATAACTCAATAAGAAACCCTGTCGTTACTTCTACCAGTATGAGTGCATTTATTTTACTACGACCCCTTGAATAAATTCATCGATGCTTACTTTGCATCTCCAACTTTTAAATCCATTAACTTATTTCTCTTGGTCATTTTCCTCTGGGCCCAAACTTATCACTGCTCCATAACTGGTGTCTACAATCCGAACCATTAGAAGGACAATGCCAAGGGCTTAACGCATTACTCCTCTTCCATACATTGTCTCCCAACCCAGCGATGCGGCTCCTACTATGATGGCACTATAAAAAGTCCGTTTTTCATGCCCCAAAAATTAATAGTAATTTTCGGGGGGTAAAAGAATTATATTGCACTTGTAAATTAACCTAATGGCGATTCTTGGAACTTGAAAATTATATGCTGCCTGTATGAACAAGCAAATTTTTCGGGTATCGAATGCCCGTCGCATTCAACTTCCATTTCCTATTTAGGACGGCCAATTTTATTGACGCACACTAGAGATATTATCCCGCCATTTACACACTGATTGTTAGTTGGTTTTGTTGGCGCTCTCTAGATGTTCAATTTTAAAAATTCATTCAAGATTAAATATTCTTTATAACCTAAACGCCGATATTATATAAGTTATATATACATATGTTATGTGGGAGCAAATGAAATCCGGTTGACGACGAAAAAACTCGTTCTTAGGCTTTTTAAGTGAATTAACGTCTGCGCAGGTGTTTGAAATACTATATTAAAATTTATGTGAGAACAATTCAAAATTCCTATGGACCAACACACTAGGCAAGCTTAGAGGATGTGATCAGATGCGTGAAAACAGCAATTGCCGTACCAATTTTATGGACGGCGGTATATTTAAATATACAGACAATTAGAGATTGCAGTTTAGCATTTGGAATAAGAAGATATAACATAAATATTGTTGGAATCACCCAGTGATCATTGGATTATAATTAATTTTACTCATAGTGTCACCAAAGTATATAAAAAGCCGTGACTGAATACTAAATAGATGAAAATATCGTTTGCAAGACTTTTATGCTCATAAGACCTAGGATAGTGATGCTTTCAAAAAAACATTTATATTGGATGAGTTGATAATTTTGGATAGAGTCTATAGTGGCTGATGCAAACATATTTATGGCCTTTATATCCCTTTCTTGGACCACAATATGACAATATGAAAGGACGAAGAGCAGTATCAACAAGGAATTAAAACGCGAACATCCTTGAGATGCAGAGATTAGGGACAGGAGCGGTCCCTATGACGTACATAGTGCTCATCTGAACCTATATGTTCGAAAAAAAAAAGAAAAAAGAGGCTTTTCGGTAGAAGTTCCAAAAATTGACCAAAAAACACCCGAATGCATTCCTTAAAACAATGGCATAATTCCTCGACAATATTGATGTTATAGTGTAAAGGCCAATGGCCGAAATTTTAGATAACAGAGTGTTTAGACGGTACTTATAAAGCAGGAACCACCAGACGCGTTACACGTACTCTATCATGCCAAAGAGTTCCTCTATCAAGGAGTAGTTCAGTTTATTGTGGGATATATATATAAGGCGCATGCCAAGTATCGGTATACTAGTATAGGTGGTCGTATTTATTCAATATAATTGATGGATAATATGGCACCGGAAAAATTACTGTCGTGCATCAATACGATTAAAAACAGTGGACTTCAGATAAAAGAATCAGGGTAAAAACACAACGACTCGTAATTCGTACAGTATGAGATAGATATATGAGAAACGTAGGAACACTCAGAGAATGGTTACGCCATTTATGATCATTGTGCCGAACGCTTCCCTAGGAGACGTAAGTATTAATGTAGCTAATGCCTAGGACGAATCCGATACTTTTATATTTAACACATCAAATTTTATGACGAAAAATCCATTCTTAATAATCTCGTAGACCGACTATATATTTCTAGACAACATTATTTGAAGAAGATCCTGTAGTCTATTATCATTTTTTTTTTACTGATAGGATTCTTTGTGCTGGATTTACCATGGACATCGTCCAGTATCGTATATACATGCTGCCAAGGTGAATATGAATGTGGTGCATGATGTCATCTGGGCCAAAGTACTAAGATCCATGACGCCTGAAGAAAGTCTTACTTATACACAACTGCCACCAAGAGCACTTGAGTATCGCCGGGCCCTACCATTGGTGTAGCATTGTCGATACTTTCAACAGATCTGCAGGTGGATATGCAATGACAATAACATGACGTGCTTTTCTCAGTATACTACAAGCTGGATATTATGGCGCTTTGCTACATTCTCACATTAGGTGGTAGGCCTACTATTGATATCGCCAAGTATCCCCGAGAAGGAGCCCAATTATAGCTCGTTATTCTTCTTAACAAGATGCAATCATATATAGCAGCTCACGAGCTCCATTTTCTAACTCACATTGTAGAGATATTATATAGGATGCATTTTTAACCTTGCCGACTACTGCTCCAGTAATACTAATTTTATCACTAAACTTTCCACGTTCCAAGATTCGCACGAACTTACTTCACTCGCAGACATGTACTCATTGCTCTCTAATCTAGCCAACACGCGTATCATTATATGCTACGGGTTGACTCGGTATCAATATGAAAGAGCGGTCCTCACTCGATTTTCTATCACCTTGCACACCACTATTAATTACCGCGGTTCTTTGAGATGCGTCGACTGTCTCAGGCAATCTCCTATCACTGGTTTTTATCCCGCAATTTTTCCAGTGTTGCTCATCATTAACTAGACTCATTGGCGCGAGTTCCAACAACTGCTTTAGTACCCCCTTGAAATTATGATAGACACAACAGAAACGCCCTGTGTATACAACTGAAATTGTGCCTCTTATGCTATCTATCTCGCTAACACTCCCTAGCGCAAAATGATCACTAACTAGTAGTCTTGTATGTTATACTCGAGCAGATTGTATTATGGGCACATGTTTTATAGGTTACATGCTCACACATAATTACCCTGTTCCTCACAGCTCTACTGCATATGCCAGACAATAAACTAACGCACGGCTGCTTATCCTAATATATCTCGATTAGTATCAGCATGCATCAGGCTTAGCCATATTTTACTAAGTATATACTCCCTCCCTTTCATAAAGAAAGATGATGCATATATCCATATTTGTGGCACCACATTAGTGTCTTTAATGCGGAATTCTCCTAAAAACATCCAAATTACTACACCCAACTACATGTTAGTCTCTACCCAGCCGAGCCATGTATTCCTGTAGTCCACCTTACATAAGCGCTCACGGAGGCCGCTGCTCACAACCTATACCGCATTGGTGTATCTCTCAATATATTCCTATAGGGAAGTAGATGCTGAGCCTCAGAATTATTAAGACCAAGTTCTCTTTAAAGCAGATCACACTACTAACCACTATCATCTAATGCATGAAATCAATATTGTAGTCACACGCCTCATTCCTCGTGTATCTCACCCTGTAGTTAAATAGTTCTCAAAAATTATCTCAGCCTGGGGATGGGCGACTTAATTTAAATACACCTTAGCTCCCATGAACAATGGTGGCTATTCTTGCATCTTTTCGTATGCCGTTATTGGTTCACAGTTACTGTTCTGCGGAATTAAACACCTATAGTTTGAGAGCGTGAATGCGACTTTCACGATATATAGTGATCACCTCTTCACCCACAAGATACTTGCATTTCTGAACCCAGAACTACAACTTCTCCGGTTTTTCCTAACCTGATCCGTGGCCTGGGGCAGCCGCATTATCAATTATTACCCTATTCAGTCAGCATATGTCCACTGTGATAAATCACCACTCCCACCAAGACATTTCAGCTCCATACACATCTGAGGTAACCAGTGCCCTCAATAATTACTGATAATATAATAGCTCTATAATTTCTAACCTTGCGAGCATATGACATAGAACTCACTATAAACACTTCGTGAGGTAATCTCCCTACTCTCACAAGATAAGGTTGCATATTTACCCTAAATCTCATATAGAATTCCCGGCTTTCATTATGCAGGTGTATTCACAGCTACTCTATAGTAGAGCTTCTCCCATTTTAGTTCCGGACTATTGAGCACTCTCTTCTCTCTTGTGTGATGACGCGTTGACTCTTTACAACCTCAGTTGTAGTAGTCTTTGTATGAGCAGAGTTATTTGTATCGAGTCCGCGACTATAAGTTCGATCATTGTATGCTGGCGAACCAAGCCAGTTACGGTTCACCAAATACGCAAGGAATCGAAACCTGTGATTTTTATATTGATAATATCAGATGACAAAGCCCTTGTCTTGAGGGGAGAGTTACCTTCTAAATAATTCTACACCTGCTATGTCCTCAGTTGACTGAACGCCTTTATTGATGAAATATAGGGCATGTCTGCGTGATTGAAGATCTGAACCTGGATTACCGATCTTCATTGGCAGTGACTTATTATGGTGCGCCCGAACTCCACGTCTGAATGCGCTGCTGTTGAGGTTCCAGCAATTTTTTCCCGCATCAGGCTGTAAACCATACACGCATAGGTATTATATAATGCCGTAGATAGTGGTCAGCTATCAGAATTCGTGGCAGTAAAAATGCCCGGAACTAACGGTACTCGAAGAAATTTGAGGCAGAAGCGCGCGCCATCAAGTTAATCTAACTATAGCTCTGATACGTGCTGTTAATTTGCCCATGATGGATGACGCTTATAGAGCATCTTCTTACAGAAAATCTTATAAATCCCAGACATTAGTGAGACGTGATAGTGTGTATGCTTCGTTCAGTGATGCTAAGCACATCTCAATGCAACTGATATTCACGTAGAAATAGTATCCACTGCATAAAATGTGTATAAGGAGCATCAATGTAGTTTGCTACGAGCTTGACTATTTGTTTGGCTGTATACAAAGCCGAGAGAACCGGCTCTTTTGGCTAAGTCTACCAGTGAATTATCTGATATATTTAAGAGTGCCTCTACTCCTGTTTGTCAACTCGGCCATAAACGGCATACAGCATCTTCTTGGATGGTGAGAGTCAGCGTCATTCGATGACATACTTAGACATTATTTAGATCATCGAGTCCTGTGTAAAAAGACAATAATTCTATTATAATTTTAGGCTCAAAATATCACCTCCGTTATGATCTATATACCTAGCGGCCTCTAGTCTATCCTGAGACCAAGTAGAACATGGGTTAGAACATGACAACTTCGTTGTAAGATTTCGTGTACTTATTAAGGGCTATTACATTATTTGTTATCAGCATAGACGCAGTCGATCCAGTTAGGATCAACTAAGAGATCATGTTTAGCTCTCTTGAGTATCTTCAGGAGATGCTCAGTACTTAAGCGATTCAAGATCATTCGCCGTACTATCGTCTTTCGTGTTGTAGTCTGCTTTATAATGCTGGTATTATTATATTTGCGAACCAGGATAACCGGCAAACTTCACATCTGTGAGGAACTATTATTGTGCTAGGATGAGCCTCTCAATATGGATACTATATAATGCTTGCAACTGTCACACCTTAAGACACGTTGATTACTTTATTTATGTTCCGAGCTTATATACACCTATATTAACACGTTCATCATTGTTTTAGCATAATAATCATGAGGCGCTTCATGGCTCCACCGCATACCCGTCCGCAATAATAACCTGTGAGCAACGCGCGCCCTTCACACAACCATTTTGGACACATTTGCGAACGTAGTAGCACTTGCGAACTATACGGGGTTCATCAAACCCCAACCATAGGAGCAGTAGTCCAAGACACTGGCTCCCCAAAATCATTATTAATGGCATTTTCTTCTATTTTTTTTACGACAATACCCCGAACTCATTAACCACCTATTATGTGCAATAGACCATTAAGGTATCGATAATATTAGAGCAATTGCCTCGACGAGCTATGCTACATTATCTCGCCAAATAGGCACTCTCGGCTGAGCACGTAACTATACACATCCCAATGTATGAGCGTATCTCGAGATGCTTAATTTCTCTAAGAGCTTAGAGTCTATTAATTCGCCAGAGTGCCATAATGTCTCTCATTTACATTCGCTAGCGGCATTCCTACCTATAAGTGACTTGTGACGATGACCTCAGCAGTCAAAGGCAACAACAATATCTACATATTTGATAATGCTCCAAAACTCATTATAAGTATGTCGCGCCTATTGTAGGTTATCTCGCGGTCTTTTGATCGATTTTCTATAACATAGTGAACTCACCAAATATGCTTAGAGTCGTGATCTCCATAATATCTATTTGAGTGTCTTGGATGCATAAGTCTTCCACTCTCCTCGTTTATCTCTAATTTCTTCGTTCTCGTAATTGACAAACTACCTCCTCAATGAATAGAAGATAGATCAATATAAGCAAAATGACTCTCTATACAAAAGACTGATCATTAGCTCCTAACATCTTACTCAATTCAAGCATATTGCGTCTTTCTCCTCAGAGGACCCAGCGTTGCGGGTCCTTACTCTATACATGTATGAGACCTCAACTAAAATTAGTGAGGAACTGAATGCATAGAGTGTTTGGTGTGTCCTGATGGTGCTAACACTCACAGCGGAATTTATATCTTAAATATACAAAATATTATACTCGAGGTAGCAGCAGAGCAGGTTAAACTATAGAGAATATCCTATATATATACACGTACAACTATCTCATGCGATTGCGATATCTCACCGTAGTCTTTTTATTGTTGTCGCATGAATTCATATTCTTATATGGTATTAGCTATGAGAGGTTAATATTGTATATATCATTGAACTCTCCTGATTAATGATGATCTCCTCAGACGTATTGGCAAGGAATATAATAATGATACTCTCTCTCTCACACTCTTCGGAACTGTATAATTTCTTAGAAATTTGCACACCTTAGAGGATGCGTCACGGAGAGCAATTCAAACTACAGTATCAAATCCAGTGTTTAAATGAGCGTGTATATTATAAGTCGTTACTACGTGCGCGTCACAATATAAATGTTGAGTCTCATGAACGTCAAAAATAGTAAATGAAGAACGCTTTGGTAATGAAGGCACGCGAAACAGGGCATTCACTCGCTACAGAAATTTTAAATCCTTGCTCCTGAGTTCATACAGGGGCAGCATATAATTCAAGTTCAAGAGAATCGCCATTAGGTTAATTTAAAATGCTAATAATAATTCTTTACCGAAAATTACTATTTATTTTTGGGCAATGAAAACAAAACGGACTTTTTATTAGTGCTCATTTCATAGTAGGCAGCCGCAATCGCTGGGTTGGGAGACAAATTGTAATGGAAAAAGGAAGTATGCGTTAAGCCTTGCTTGTCCCTTTAATGTTCGGATTGTACAAGACCACACAGTTATGGAGCAGTGCATAAGTTTGGGCCAGAGGAAATGACAAAGAGAATAAGTAATGGATTTTAAGTTGGAGCATCAAGTAGAGGCCATCGAATTTGATATTATTTCAAGGGGTCGTAGTAAAAATAATGCCACTCAAAATTACTGAGAAAGTAACGGACGGGTTCTTATTGAGTATTACGGCAGCCGAATTATATGAAAATAGGCAAGCTCCAATGATATTTAAAGTAACCAATGTTGAAGTGGCCTAAAATAAAGGCGGAAAAAGGAAATACCAAAAAATAGACCATCATAAGAAATTAAGACCAAAGGAGCGCAATATACCACAGATTGGAAGTTTGAATCTGATATAAATAAAATGACAGCTTCAACCCAAAGGGATGACCAATTTTTGAAATGTTGAACACAATGTACGGCAAAGCGCCAAACTGGATTTCGCTAGCCGAAAAAAGATACAAAAAGTTTGTTTTATTTCATGGTGTGCGGGGGAAGGTATTTTAAAGGCAAGAAGCTATATTTTCTTTTTTAAGCGATTACGAAAATGCAAAGTTTCTATGACGCTGTATTTTATCAGAAATATGGTATGGGGCAACAGAGTATACTTTTTTCAGAATAACCCTTGATTATTCGGTTGTTACCGTTCCGAAATCATTGATGCTTAATCGGTATCCCGATTGTTGAATTGTTATTAAAGTAATCCCGCTCAACCTTATTTGTATTATGTTCGTAAGGAAGTGTTTTCTCCCATCAACTACAGCCGTAGTTGGTTATTAGTACAGATCCGCTTTCTGCCTCAATTTCTTCGAGTACCGTAGGTTCCGTTACGGAATCAATACAAATAGCGTTTGGGTTACACTGGCGGAAAAATATTGCGATACGTTAGAGTAGTATTGCTAGAAAATTGGGATATTCAACCTCCCCGCAGATGCCTCATTCTTAAGCGTTCCACTGGCTAAGGTGAGTTATTAAGGCTTCACTGTCAACAATTTTAAGAAAAGGTGGAGCTTGTTTGTAAACCGTTTACTGCCACAATATTGAATATCGCTAATCGTCAAAAATTTATAGTTCCAATTTGTAAATCCCCGTCATCACAAGAAGTAAGGGCCAAACACAAAAGGAGAATCAAAAGATTTCCAATACCTCAAATTTAATTGAAATTTAAGTTATTTTAAACCTTAGAAGGTTTATTATGCAATTTTTGAGGAAATTTAACTTTATTTCAAGTAATTTGGGGGACTTTCCTTAAGTGGGAAAGCTTTTAAATGGAATTTATAATTAAATGAAAAAGCGTTTATTTGGATAATGCGCCACCAAACTCAGGTTAATGGCGGAGGTTATCTTTAGAATGCAAGATGCTGTTTGGAAAGTTCCTACGGAAATCCTTTCTTCTTTCCATGGTTTTGTGAAGAACTGCCAAAACGGCAATCGAAAAAGCAAGTGAAAACCAATTGCAAGTTATTAAATTGCCCATCCGTGAGATAATTTTCAACTTCAAGGTGGTACGGGAGCGGGGACCAATATGATTCTAAGCATGTAGTGTTAGAGATCTTGGGGTTTAAAACTATAATTACTTTCAAAATAGAACACCATGCGGTATTGCACACGGCTGAGGCCATGGGCTAACGAAAGATGGTGTGGAACTATTATTTGTGAATTTGGATAGTTTTGGTAAATCCGGACTTGGCCCATTTGGAATCACTTTTTGAAAGGGGAGGGAAGTAAAAAAAATTGGTAGCCTGATGGCATGTGAAACATCGAAATAGGGAAACACCATAGATATTTGGCTATTGGTGAGCTTTGTGAGGGAATACAATCCCTATTTCATTCCGATACCGTAAGTCTATAAAAGGGTCATTTTCCTTGGGATGTTACAAAATACCAGCACATTTTTTAACAGCGGCGGCACATAAATTTCATGGGCCCAAAGCGTGTTGGATTCGCGTTACATTAAAAAGAAACACTGGTTAAAACCATTGATTTTAGGTGGATCTCAAGGAACGCGCGTTTTAGGGCGGGAACGGAACCTTCCATAATATATAGGTCTAGAAGCAGGCAATTATTTGCCGCATTGACCCATTTGGAAGTTAGAAATGGAATTTTGTTACTGAAAATTAAAAAGAATATTTTATTAGAGAAAATAGCCCGTGGCCAGACCCGAGGTAGGCTTTAATGGTCTTTCGGGAAGATATGGAAAAGGTACTATACCCTAGTGAATGTACGCCTTCCATTTTGATCCTGAAAAAGCACTCATTGTTGTTGTTTCATTTAGATCTTAAAGGTATTCGCATGCTCCAAAAGGTAGCGCGTGTCAGGCCGTAGTTGATATTCGGGTACATTGACTTACGGAAATTCTTTCCCTTGAGGATCTGGAAAAAACGTCCTACGGGTTTCTTTTTTCAAAATATAATTCCAAAGAAGAATTGGATTACGTAATTGAGTTGTTAAAAAGATTCGGCTCCCATTAGCTTCTCGGTCCCTAGGCCGTTTCCCTGTTCATATGGGAATTTTTGGGAGGCTAGTTTCATCATCAAAATCGATTTAGGTTTCCGTTGGTGTTTTTACCTGATTTTTTATTGATTGTTTTTCGTAGTTCCACAGTAATTTTCCGGTTGGTTTCATCACTATTTTACGCCTATTCTACCGTAATTGGCATTGCCTTTAATATAATCCAATAAACTGAACCTCTGTAGGGCACCTTTGGATAAGAGGTACGTTAAGCGTCTAGGGTTTGCCGCTATAATTTACCGTCAACTTCTTAAAAATTCGGCCAGTTGCTTTTACACTATAAAACATCAATATTGTCGTAGGATATGCCATTCTGTTAAGAATAGCATAGTTGTTTTTGGGTATTTTGAATTCTTACCGAAAATTTCTTTTTCTTTTTTCTTTTCGACAAAATTAGGTTTCCAAGTGCATTCCTGTACAGCATAACCCTTCCTTCTTCTCAAGGTCCTTTAAATTCCTTGTTGGATATCTTCGTTCCTTTTAATTCCAAGGTTGGTCAAGAAAGGGGATAATGGCCAAATTATTATGATCACGACTTAGCTCATTCAAATTTATCACTCTCATTAAAATAATTGTTTTTTTTGAGGGCATATATTGCTAGGCTTATGAGCATAAAAATGCTTGCACGATATTTTTCATCTATTTATATATTCATTTTATATTTATGGACCATTAAATAATTATAATCCCAAAGTCCTGGTCAATTTGTTATCTTCTTATTCTCAATACTAAAAACATGCATCTCTTATTTTATATTTAAAATTACGCCCGGTCATTAAAAAATTTGGTACGGCAAATTGCTTGTTCATTGATCAAATCCCTAACCCAGGTGTTGGTTATGGAATTTGATTGTTTAAAATAAATTAAATATTTCAACACCTCCACTTAATTTCCTTAAAAAGCCGTAAAGAACGAGTTTTGTCGTAGGAATTTATTTGCTCCCACAAAAAATATAGGGAAAAAATTCCTAAATATGCACGTTTATAAATCCTTAATCTATTTTTGAAAGAGATAAGGATCGCATAAGGCTTGGGTGAAACCACCCGGCAAACCTGTATTATATACTAGGTGTTAAAATACAATTTTTAATATCTGGGAAAACCTTCTGGCATAGGAATCCTTGAAAAAAGGATTTCCAAACTTTTTAAGCGCCTGGTCTGTAGGGGTCTTGGAGATATAAAACCCTTGGTTTCATTAATTGTTTCCTTGGTTTTATTAAAGTATCCCTTTAAAAACAAAAAAACCACGATTTTTTCTGTTCCGGGGAAAAAAAAACAAAAAAGGCCTTTTTTTTTTTCCGTTTTTCCCAGTCTTTTAAATTTCTGCCCCCAAATCTCCTCCCTTTTTCCCTTTGG
>Ga0163217_1058633_pt1 | contig 11610 bp, 9 predicted proteins | sample SynspAceP_FD_185933 | JGI IMG/M metagenome (GOLD analysis project Ga0163217, IMG submission 185933) | Saline lake microbial communities from Ace Lake in Antarctica - Synechococcus sp. Ace-P (PacBio error correction) | ecosystem: Environmental > Aquatic > Non-marine Saline and Alkaline > Saline ... | reverse complement strand
CGTTGTTGTTGTGAGGGCAGATGGGAATTCCCTCGGTATTTTTAAGGTGCCTCATTGAAACTCGTATTGACGGAGCGAACCCCTTTTCGCCTGCAACATTTTTTACTTCAAAAGTTCATCATTAGCTATCAGGTCTCTGGTTATGATCTTTAGTAAATAGCACAATCCCCACTGGACGAATTGACAATCTTGTATCTCAGGACATCCTTGCAACAAATAGAAAGGAAAGGCATCAGCAGTTTCCGGATGGTTTGGTTATCCATGACACTGGTGCAAAGCAATGACATTTAAGTTCACTTTTTTTGCGTTTCACTTTCCAAGCGGTGTAGTCTCTATATAGTCTTCGTCTTTTCTAGACTCGTTTTATTGGTGGCCGTTATTTTTTATGAAGACTTAGTGATCATTTCCCCGGGTACACGAAAGCGAAAATGTGGTTGTAAATGGCTTCGTCCCATTGAGGTAGGCAAAAAATCCGATACATGCGGCCAGATCCACTCGAGGTTTTCACTCGGCATCACTAAATCGACTGCGGTTGTTCAAAATAAACGTTTAGTGAAGACATACAAGCTCTCTCTTTATGGTTGTTTATGAATAGGTCTAAATAAAAAACAGGCTATAAAAAAACAACAATAAATATGGTGTGGCCTTCAATTATTTTTATGTAGCCCATGGCAATTACATATCGACCCGGTCGTTCTCTTCTTATTTAAAAGACGTGACAAAAGCCGAGTGGTGATCAGGAGGTTTGGCGCGCGGGCGTTGCTAACAACCTTGATTTTTATAGATGGGTAGTCTCTGGAATTGTGTGTACTTAATCCGGCCCTTGAATTAATGGTATTTTAGACAGGGCGGTCCTTATTTTTGCAATATCTTCACGCTGATTGTCAGGCATGTTACGATAATTTTTGTCTTGCCGGCTTTCAGCCGCTTTCAGCGCCTGTTTTTCTCGCACACGTTTCAGCATTTTTCGAAACTCAAGTTCAGCGGGTTCGCGAGGTGGTCTGCCGTTCAGGATAATCCGCTTTCTGGGTGCAGTTCAAATTGTCGAGGGAAACCCGAGGCAAAATTTTTATATTTATACAGATAGAACTTTCAATTTCTCCCCGCGCCCATCGTTTTCTTGGAAATTTCACACTGGCATTCAATGCTCGGGTTAGTTCTTTAAACAGTTGCATGCTTCAGATAAGCGTAGAGAATCTTCAAAACCGTAGTGATCAACTTATCTGGGATAAGTGAGCGCTTCTTGTAAACCCAGACCGTTGTAGGGATTGTTTGTGTTAGTTGAATCTCGTCGTTCATAAGATGGTCCGGGTATAAGTCGAAAGTTTGAAAGATCAGAACGCGTCAAATCATACCTGTGGACGGGCTTTAGGACAAATATAGTAAAAGCCTAGGTTTAGCTAGGGTTCAAAATACGCTATATTACTTGCCATCCCGATGAACGAATAACGGTTGGTTTTTAAAAGCAACATTTCTTATAAAATAGGAAAAATAAAGCTATTAAAAGAGAAAGTTTAGAAAGTTAATGGAGCACAGACATAAGCAATCCCCCTCATTCCTTTTGACGGGCAAACGAAATGAGCAGAGCAGATCAGGCGGGCTGTCATGGGCTGCGGTATACCGGCCATGGATTGATTGGCCGGCCGCTGGCAAAGCGGTGGCAGACGCCGTGGTGAATCACTGGTCAAAACGATCCGTATTGGTACTTTTTGTTGGTCGGGGAAATTAATGTGGGATGGCTTTGTGGTGGGGGGCGGCAGCATTTGCGCTTGATGGATGGCCAGGGGTTCGGTCTCGCTTTTTTTAGGTTCTGTGAGACTTTTTCAACCGGAAGCGCGCATTTTGTATCAAGCTTGGCAAGGCGGAAGTCGATCTCTTTTTCAACGACTTTACTCGGATCAAACAGAATTGGTCATAGACGCCATGTTTGGCGCAGGTTTATCTCGTTCCATTGAAGGCAAAGCCCGTGACAGTTTGATGCCATTGATAGCGCGCAAAATACCCGTTTGTGCGATAGATGCCCTAGCGGCGTTTGTTGATTGGTACAAACGGGCGCCCGGCATTGGGTGTGGCTCCAGCGGAATTAACCGTTTGACGTTTTTTTCGTAAAAAGCCCGGACATTATACTGTTTCCTGGCCGAGCGCTGTGCGGTGAAACTCAGTCGTTGCCGATATTGGTATTCCTGAGCTGTTTGGACGAGTTAACGCTTCAAAACATGGGGAAAACAGGCCCCTGAGCTTTTGGTATGAAAATTATTCCTGGCCGCGATTGGATGGGCATTAAGTTTTCATCGCGGACATGCTGTGGTGTATGGCGGTGAAACACTCAACGGAGCCAGCCCGTTTCTAACGGCTCGAAGTGCCATTGCGTATCGCGCTGGTTTGGTTACTTGGGGTTCCTATTAAGGCATTGGGCTGTTGTATGCCACCGCATTGACTGGGTGTTGATTGGTGGCTAAATAGAACTTAGCCCAAGAGTCGGAAGATTTTTGACATGTGTTATTAGACCCTTTCGTCAATGCCCATTGCGTGGGGGCCGGGAGCTGTTTGCAGGGTTCGAAAGCATTCGCACACGTAAAATCGTTTTTGGGCAGCGCTTTGGTTACAGGTCGCGCGACTGTGTTGGGGATTGCCGGGACGCCTCAGTGCCTTTGCCAAGCGATTCCACAAAGCTTGTTGACGCCATTGTTGGACCTTGCGTGATGACGGCCTCATGAAGGGGAGTTCGCGCGCCTGTTTCCTTTCCTCAATTAAAAGCCACGCCAGAGGACAAATTATCTCGGGCTCGACTTGCCGCCAAACAAAGTGGCGCTTGTCGTGGGTATTGAAAAGGGCGCGGATAACGGTAATAGCTTCGCCACGCACGGGACCGAGTGATACATTAACTCAAAACGCGCCTGCTGAGCTTGGCAGGGCGGAATCAGGCGATGTATTAGCAGGGTTTATTTGTCGGGTTGTTAGGCCGCAAGGCTTGAGCCTTTCATGCCGCTGCCGCAGCAGTTTGGTTGCATTGGCGAAGTGGGCAATGAGGTTTGGCGTTTGGATTGATAGCAGAAGGACTTACCAGATCATTTACTAAGGTTTTGTCCGTTTTTAAACGGCAATACTTCCCGATAAAAAAAATAATGACAAAAAAATAAGGCAAGAAAAAAAATGGTAAAAAAGACCTTTATCCGCTGATTGCTCTTTTCTTTGCAAAAGCAAGAGGTAGGTCTTTTCGGTTGTTAATTTATTTAGCGTTAGTTAAAACTGCCCGATTTTTAAAATCGGGTATTACTCACCCATTTTTGTGTGGGATCAATAACGAATTTCTCGCGGCGCCCGCCATCGAAATCGGCGTAACCTTATTTGGTGCTTGATCCAGAGATATTTCATCTGCACGTTCACCGCTTTACAATATCGATTTTATTCAAAACAAGATGCTTGCATCAGCTGGGCGGTGATACTTCATAACGGGACATTGACCCGTATGATGTGATGAGATTTCGCCCAACCAAGACCAAAAACGCATGGCTTCAGCTGCCTTGTTTGTGCCGCGCTGTCTTGCTGCACCAGGTCTTCAGATAACTTTAAAGACCTTGGGATGCCAATTTTTGTCCACCCGCGCGAGTCATCTGCATGGCAGAGTTGTAGGAACAACGCAGGTGGATTCCTTGCATGATTGGTCCGGCAGCCACATGCATGGGCTTCAAACCAATCGCACGTCAACAAACGCTCCACTTTCACGAATCACCCAGAATGCGCTTTCGATTTTGTCTTGGAATTATCGCCCTTCTTGTTTAAGGTCGATAGTCTCACAACCAAAAGAGCGAAGCTTGATTCAGCCTGTCTTTTCACCATATCGCCAAACAATTACCACAGGGCCGCACCTAATAAATGAGCAGAAGGCGGCCCCGCGGCCAAACCAACAGGGCCCAGCGCCCAGCAATGTAAAACGGTAGAGGCCTTGGTCCAACACAGCGGTTATGCAACCGTGGAAACCCGTAGAAGAATATCAGAAAGCAAGGTTAGGCTTTGGATTTTTCTCCAGTGCTTGATTCCGCATTCTGGGAATTTTCAACAGCGTTTGAAATCTGGCGTTATGGCACATACATAGTCGGTGTCCACCAAACCAGCCGCCCATATCTACGTAACCATACGCGGCACCTGGGCGAGCAGGGTTTACGTTCAAACAGATTGCCTGTTTTTGCCTTCTTTACCAGCGCGGCAACGACCACAGGCCGGCAATATTAAATGGTTACAGAGACCAGGTTCTCCAAACTTGATTGATTCTAACATCACGGCCACCATTCGATGACTTCGCCGGTTGATTTCATGACCAAGTTACTAATCCTTTTTTCAGCTGTCGTTCTTGGCCTCGTACCATGTGTTGACTCACTGCCACAGATATTCGTTAGTTGACCACTTTTAGGATAAAACGCCATGGGTCACAGCGGGTCGTTACCAATGGCAGTTCAGGGAAAGGGATTGCTTCGGACTTTTAAACCGTCCGTTTCCTTGATAAATGACACCTCGGTTTGCATTGATTACTCTAACGATATCCTTTTGCGGTTTGTTGTTTTATTGTTGACTCTGACCTGTCATTTTGCACCAGCAGTAAAAGGATGGGTCTTTTGTTACGACCTATAAGTATTCTGAAAACCGACGTCATTAAAATTAATTGATGCAGTTCCTTATTTCCTTCGCCTTTCTTTGCTAGGAAATACAGTATTAATGGAGCACATCAACATGAGCTGCTGCTGCAATAGAAAGGTTGGATCGTGGCTGAAGAGACTTCCAACGCGGACAATGAATTTCAGGTTGAATCACCGGCGAATGAGTGCCCCTTGTTTCTTATGGCTTGTTGGCGACAGTAGAGGCACAAACCGCCACGCCCATTGCCCTTTCGCTGACCATACGGTCCCAACTGGTCAGCCCAGTTTGGTTGTGCCATTCCAAACGCACCCGCCAGTTCGATGCCTGCGTCATTAATGAGCTTTCTATTTAGAGGCTCGAACACTGGAAGGGGCGCTGTAACGTAATAAAGTCATATTTTAAAAGCGGCTTCGCCAAGGAATGTCTCTTGCTCTTCCAGGAGGTGATCTTTGGGCAAAATAGCGATGAACCTGTCATTCGTTTAAACGTGGTGGTTAAAAGACAAATCAAAAGATTGGCGGGTTCAAAGGAAATCCTAATTCACCTGATTGTTACGGCACCATTTCACCACCGATATCTGATAACACATCGTTCAATCGCCCCCACCACCTGATGTTTGGGTAAGACTCGTGAATACGAATCGCTTTTTGGCAATAATGACGCCGCAAAAAAGAAGGGCATGGACAGCGGATGGCGATTTTTGCGAGTTGCAAGGCAAAGCGTTTGCTTCATTCTCGTCTTCCGCATTTCCCATTTGGGCTTAAATAATCGCCTCGCGATGGGCAAGAGCGCTTCTCCTTCTGTTGTCAATGCAATGTTGGGCGTGTGGTTCGAGTGAGGTGAGAAGTTTTCCTCCTAAATTTTCTTTCCAAGGCTTTGATCGATAACTCAGCGCAGGTTGAGATAATGTAACTGAGCGCAGCGCTGGGCAAAAACTCATCGATTTGGGGACGGCTAAAAAGGCTTTTCACTTGTTATTGATTGTTCATTTAGTTGTTCTTCATAAGAGTTTATTCATTTAAAAAACTTATTAATAAATAGAAAAACAAAATTAATTAATTTATAGCCATGAGTCAAACTGGACGGCCAATCAAAAATAATAATGAGGAAATTGACAAATGGCAGGTTTTGGACAAAGTGGTCGCTTTCTTATGAAGACGCCATGATCGCGGCTAGAAAGACGGTATGACGGTTCTTGCTGCGGATTTGGTTTGTGCGGATTCCCTGAAAAACCCTGATTGCTGAAATTAAAACGCAAAGGCACGAAAGACTTGACCGTTGTGTCTAATTAACCTGCGGTGTTGATTGGATTTGCGTCTGGGTATTTTACTGAAGACAGACCAAATTCCCGAAAAATTGTGTCGTCTTATGTTGGCGAAAATTTGCCTTATTTGAAAAACAGTTATTAAATTTGCGTGAACTTTGGAAGTAGAACTGACACCTCAATGGCACCCTTGGCTGAAAAAATGCGCGCTGGTTGGCGCTGGGTTCCTGCATTTTTATACCGCAACGGGTGTTGGTATATCCGTAGCTGAAGGCAAAGAAATAAAGGTGTTTGATGGTCGTGAATAACTTTGATGGAAAAAACAAAAAGGCCATTGTCGGTGATTTTCGCGCGATTTGGGTAAAGGCTGGAAAAGCCGACGGCTATGGCAATGTGGGTTACCGCCATACAGCATCTAAATTTTAATCCTCTTGCGGCGGACGCTGGCAAAGATCACCGTGGTAGAAGTGTGAAGAAAAATTGTTGAGGTCGCGTGAATTAGACCCAGCGCACATCCACACACCAGGCATTTTTTAATGTGGAATCGAGTTGTGCTCGGCACCTTTGAGAAACGCATAGAAAAAAGGGAACCGTTAAACAACAGAAATAAAAATAGAGGTTTTTATATTGTCACTGACAAAGAGAGCAATGGCGCAACGTGTTTGCCCAAAGAATTGCAAGGACGGTTTTTTACGTCAACCTAGCCATCGGTATTCCTACTTTTTAGTCGGCCAATTTCGTTCCGGCATAATATGGAAGTTCATGTTGCAGTCTGAAAACGGTCTGCCCTTGGCCATGGGGGAGAGTTCCCAACGGAAGAGACCATAGACGCGACATGATTAACGCAGGGCAAAACAAACCGTCACTATCGCAGAAAAGGGTGCATCCATTTTTTCATCGGCTGAATCCTTCGCCCATGATTCGTGGTGCGCCATGTAGGATTTGACCGTTTTGGGTGCGTGAAGTTGGACGAAATGGCCAATATTGCGTCGTGGATGATTCCAAATAAATTGCATCAAAGGCATGGGCGGCGCGAATTGGATTTAGTGGCAGGCGCGGACAATATTATTTCACCATGACACACGGCGTCTAAAACAGGTGGAATCTAAGCTGTTATTCCGAGTGCAGTTTGAGCCGCTAACAGGTAAAGGGCTGCATTTAAAAAAGTCTTAACGGATTCTTGGCGTGGTAGAAATAGAAAGACGGTGCTTTGTTCTAAAAAAGAGCAGGGCGCCGGGTGTGTCGGTTTGAGAAATTATGAGAAAACCCAAAGGTAAGCTGGGGTTCCCGATCATGTGCCTGAAGATGACCTTTGTGCCACAATAAAACATAGAACAATAATAGAATTTTATATGGAGGAGCGGATTCAAATGAAAGGCTGTCATCGTTGCTGCGGCAAGAACGCCTAGGTGCTTTTTAATGGTGCTTATCTCTGTTGAGTTGCGGTGCAACTCGGTACTCAATTGTTGTCTGCGTATGTTGGCAAACAACCACTTTTTGGAAGATAACATAGACGAAGTCATTTTAGGGTCAGGTTGCTGGGCAGCAGGTTTGTGCGTCAGAATCCGGCTCGTTTCAAACGCCATTTCATGCAGGTTTTGCCAAAACAAAGTTATCCGCTATGACGGATTAATAAAGTCTGTGGTTCTGGTTTAAAGGCGGCAGTTGGCCGCTCAAGCCGTTATGAACGGTTGATGCCAACATCGGTCGGTTGCGGGTGGACAAGAAAGCATGAGCCAAGCGGCACATGTGTTGCGAAACAGGTCCGATCTGGCAAAAAATTGGAGTAACTGGGAAATTATTGATTCCATGGTGACCGACGGTTTGTGGGATGCGTTTAACGATTTATCACATGGGCCAAACGCAGAAAATATCGGCTTCTCGTTGGATATTAGCCGACAAGAGCAACGATACCTTTGCGGCAACCTTCAACAAAAAGCCACGCAAGCACAAGCCTCGGGTTCGTTTTGTTGAAGGAAATTTTTTCCTATTGCCGTGCCACAGCGTAAGGTGAGCCCAGTGATGGTTGATGCATGATGAACAGATTCGTCCAGCGACCAGATTGAGTCTTTAGGAAAATTGCGTCCTGCTTTTGCGATAAGAAGCACAGTTACCGCGGGTTAATGCCTCGCGTTAACGATGGTGCTGCCATGGTGATTGTTGACGTCTGATGTTGGAAGCGAAGCGTTTGGGTTTGCCTTATTATAGCTGTTATTGAAGCGGGGCAAGTTTCCGGCGGGGGTGAACCCGTGGACGGTATGGGACAGGCCCATGCTGCCCACGCAAAAAATGGTGCTTAATAAAGTGAATTGGAGCGTCGCGGATTTCGGATCTAAATTGACAGCCAATGAAGCCTTTGCCGTGCAAGCTCTGTGTGTGAATAAAGAGCTCGGGGCTAGGAACGCGCAAAAGTGAATGTGAATGGCGGAGCGGTAGCGCTTGGTCATCGATTGGTGCTCTGGTTGTCGGCATTTTTGGTCTCTTTGCTTCATGAAATGCAGCGACAAGATCTTAAAAAAGGGCTGGCTAGTTATGCATTGGCGGTGGAATGGGTGTTGCCATGTTGGTATCTCGCTAAACCTTGTTGAATGATAAGTGTGATAGCAAAAGGGGGATCTTCTAGAGATGCCCTTTAGCTTTTTCATTAGAATGGAAAAACATTAATAAAAAAGTATTATAAAACATAAAATATTAATAAAGGATAAATTGATGGGGGAATATCCTCCGAGGCACAAAAAAAACGGGTTTACAAACAATAAGGCAATTTTCGTAACACTTTTACAGCGTACTACCAGACCCTTCATATTTGCCATTGTTCTTAACCTTGCTGGGGTTTTTGTGTGTCTGCCCAGTACGGGGCAAGGGCCAATGCAGGTCGTAAATGCAGTGGGCAGGCGCGGTTTTTGGAACTTGTTGGTTTCTCTATTGCAGATGGCGAATTGGTGGTGTACGGGCCATGCGATGGCCAGTGCGGCCAGCCTTTAAACGTAAATGTCTATGTGGCTGGGTTGCCAAAACACCAGGGCCAAGCCATTATCCTCGTTCTTGTCATCAGTGCGATGGCCTGCCGAATAACTGTCCGTTGTTTGGGTTAAAACTGGGCTTTGGGTTGGTGTTGGGCGCGATTTTCGGCTCGCTGAATTGCCGCTCGTGTAAAAGGGCGTGGATTACCGTTTTTTGCTGATCGCCTTCTTTGCTTACAGCGGTTTTTCTTGTTTTGGCATGGTGGATTTATTCGGGTTCAATACCGCTTTCTATTGCCGTGGGTAAAAAATATTGAGCCGTAACAAATTGGCGCCGGTAACCGCGGCAATCCCTACCTTCTGAAACTTATTTTTTCAGCCATTGAACTTGACGATTTAGCGGTTATGTTGGTACACGATTCCTCTGTTGAATTCGCTTGATTTTGCACCCAATCACCGCAAGACACCATCACGATTGATGGCGGAATTGTTTTAAACGAAACGGTGTTGAGGTACCTGAAAGCCCAATTGACACGGCAGAGCGCTTGGAAAACAGCGTTATTTTTGTCTTTGCTTCTTGGGTTGTGATGGGTTTCTCGTTCTATTTATTTATTACTTGTGACGAATGGCTCGCGCTAACTTTGAAATAATCGTTAACTTTTACCTTTTTGTTTTCTGCGGTCTTGCTGCATGGTACGCCCAAAAAGCTTTATTAAACTCGAATTTCTCAAGTGCCCGTACTGGCTCTGGCATTCTTCTTGCAAATTTCCGTTCTATGCAGGAAATCTGGGTGATGATTGACGGCCCACAGGAGATTTTCTGGGTGCTTCTCTTAGCGGGTGTGTCTCTCAGGGTTTTGTGTCTATTGCTAATGAAAACAACCTTTCCCCATTATTACGTTCTTTGAGTGCTGGGATAGTGAACTTCCTTCGTACCTTCCGCGTGGCGGTCAGTGGGCCTGTTCAAGCGCCAATCATTGGATGGGCCAGCCGGTGCTTGCACTGGGTGCTGGGATGCCGCGAAAACGGCCATGGCCATTTGTCATGGGGTGACGCGTGGACAAACATGATTCAACCTTTCTGGGCATTGCCAGCGTTAGCGATTTTGCTGGGTTGGGTGCGAAAGTGTAATGTGGGTTACTGCCTGATGGGCTTTTGATCGGTTCTGGTGTGATTATTTCTTTGGGATTTTGATTTTCTAAACAGGTAATAAAAAAGTAAATAACCACTGTTCTTCAATTTTTTGGATGGTGGGTTTTTTTGTTTTCTGTTCTATTGTCTTTTTTTACGGTACTTACGCCTTTCTATCACTGTTTAAATTCTTATAGATTACGTATGTTCAATTGTATGTCATTTTTTTTTGCACCAAACTACTATATTCTTAAATTTATAGTAAAACCATCCTTTTATTTCCATATTGTTATATCTCTTATTTGGGTAAATTTTGAGTAAGTTCTCTTTTATAATGGAGTGACAAGTTTTGCTTCAAATTAACGACAAATGAACATAGGTTTAAAAAATGGCGAGGGTTACAAAAGGTAAGCGATTAACCGAAAAAAAAGGCATGGTTGTAAAAAAGGGAAGTGTACTCGCCATACGCGCTATTTTTTAGGCTTTTCTTTATTGTTTGGAATGCCTGTCTACGCAGACATTAATTGGATGTCCGCAACGCTAGATAACGAAAAAAAAACTTCTTTGTGACAAACGGAAGATTAATGGCTCACTAATGGTGTTTATGTTTCATTTTACGATATTCACGAAAACGTAACGGCCGTTTAAACAACCCGGATTTTTGGGTAGCTCCGCTCATGTGGAGCATTGCCTAAGCAGGGTTCTTTGATTAATGTGGTGATGTTTAACAGGCGCTTGGCCAAGCCATTGACAACGTCTTACGACATTGCAGAAGTGAATCCTGAAAGGGCTCGCTGCCTTATTCTGGCTTTGTTAAGCTTTTACAAACACTTATATTTACGGCAAAACGGCTGATCATTGCAGATCGAGTGTCGACAACCCTTGGCGGTGGTTGGGCCGCTTGCTTATGGGCGAAGCAAAACACAAAAAAAACAATTCCATAAAATCATTGGTGCTTCAGAAACGATGGGGGTGGGGATTACTCAATTAGAAAATAGGTTGTGTTTGGAGCTTTCGGCGAGTCGTAGCTGCGTACTTTGGGTTTCTGATAGCGGTAAAATGGATTTTTTTATCCGGTGTGGGATGCGAGCGTTGGAACGCTCAGAAGCGGTGTGTGAGTTACGGTGTTTAATGTTGCGTTATGGCCATAATCTGGGATTGACTTCTTTTTAATTCCGGGACTGTTTTATTGTCAGCATCGAGATCATCCAATTCCCTTGCGTGAAACAGGGGCTGGTTTGTTTTATACTGGGCGTTAAAATATAATTACATCTTCAATCAAATATTTACGGATGGTTAAATACCTTCCGGCGACAAGTCAGCTGTTGGAATTATTGACCACAAATCAAAAAATATGTTTACGGTCAGGTTGAGTTAATTCATGGGGGGCCAAGTGGGTGTTTTTTAGCCATATGCGATTTAATTTTTGCTTCCGTTTAAACCCCTTTAAACGGGGTGATTAACGGAATGAACCGTTGAATTGGTTAAAAATTGACCCGGGTTTTAGGTGGGGCACCTTTTAAACGGTTTTTTGGCTTGGCCCAAATTAAATAAAAAGAAAATTTTTTATTTTTTTTTTTTTTGTTTTTTTTATCCCATCCTCCCTCCTTTTTTTCCT
>Ga0163217_1057703_pt1 | contig 11610 bp, 12 predicted proteins | sample SynspAceP_FD_185933 | JGI IMG/M metagenome (GOLD analysis project Ga0163217, IMG submission 185933) | Saline lake microbial communities from Ace Lake in Antarctica - Synechococcus sp. Ace-P (PacBio error correction) | ecosystem: Environmental > Aquatic > Non-marine Saline and Alkaline > Saline ... | reverse complement strand
CCCGCGCCCTGTGGTGAAGCAATAAGGTTGGCACCCCCGCGTCTGCCCGTGGCCGAACCGAGGCGAAGCCGGGCGGGTCATAAAGACCAAGCCCCTTCTGGGTCACCGGCATCGGATAGTAGACTAGACTTCATAGCCGGTGCTGCCGCTTTTTTCTTGCTCCGCAGTGATTTCTCTAACACATTTGCAAGGGCCGCCCGCTGATTGCCGGGGTGCTGACCACGCCGTTGATCTGCGTGTCACGCCCTTGTGGGATGCTCCAGCCACCGGTCCATGCGTCAACATTTGCGGCCCACCTCTTCGCTTTGCGGCCGCGCGGGTGAGCAGGCTGTTCGACGCCAAAAATCCTCGGCGCGTTTTCCGGACAGGATTGGCCGTACCGGCGTTGCGCACTAGAATATCCGCCGCCACGCAAGGCGGGGTTTGGGCCGAAGCCACGAAAGCCCGTCCGACCCCGCATTGCATCCGATTTGATATGCTCAGCGAACAGGGTTCGCGGCCGGCACGGGCGTTGGCCTGATTCCAACATTTCGCGGCACGGCGTCCTTTACCTTCGGCCTACTGCGCGCCGTGCCGCCGACTGCTGCTGGTGATCTGCTCGCAGATCTTTGCCCTCCGCCAGCCCTTCTTCTTGATAGTTGCCCAAACTTGTTGCGCTCGGCACCCAGTGACATGGGGACCCACGGCCCCGGCAAGGTTGGATGACGGATGTAGCCCGATAGTCGTGCGGCGGCAGCAGGTCCCATCGCTCGCCCGTAAGCTCTCCCGCAGCCGGATTTCGTGGGGAATGAAGGGATCACGCGTCGACATTCCTCCATGCCTCTCGCTTCTTCTCGAAGTAGTTTGGCGATTATTTGCGCGCCACCGTGGCCGAGCAATTCACGGTCACGGAAGCCCGATGTAGTTGCGCGTTTTGCCCACCCGGCCATTCTCAGCCGGTGCCATTAACTGTGCGCGCTTTGTGGCTGGCAGCAGGTCGGTTGGGGTATAATCTGCGGTGCGAAAGCATAGTCTTTGTCGACCGCATCGACTTGATGTTATGGCTGTGCAGCCAGTCCCCCGCAGCGAATATCTGCCGCCTCTGCATAAGCCGATCCACGTGTCGAATTTTCTGTTTCCGTGCCCCTGCTGGATGGCCGCGATTGCGATCTTGTGACCTTGGGGCGTATCGGGTTGGCAATGCCAGCCCGTTTCTTGCGGCGAATACGCCCTTGGGCACTGCCGAGGTCGCACGACACGTTTCCGTCCGGTGCAGCAGCATCCACCCTTGCGGCTTTGGTCTACTTTGCATGGTCTGGTGCCCATCGGATGTTCCCCTCTCAGCGGTGTCAAAAAACCGCTTCGGTAGTGTCATTTAACTGATATTATTAGATTAATAGCTATGGAGAGCCCACAATACCGTTCATCGAACAACCTGGCTGCGCAGAGACGCTCAGACCTTGCAAAAGCAATTTTGGGCGGAGGGGCTGATTAGGGTTATTCGAGGGGGCCGACTGGGCGGCGGGGTCTATGCCACGCGCCCGACAATTGTCCGGCTGTCTCGCCAGGCCCCCACTTTCTCGCGTCTCAGCCCTGGCGTCAGGCTTACCCCCCTTCGAGGATAGCGCTGCAAGCAGCTGGCTAAAAGAGGGGTTGGTCAAGATTCCTATCCGCAGTCGCGCACTTTTGTGACGGCCGATTTGATATGTCGGAATCGGCGAATGCCCAGGTGTCTTGCGCGATCGGGCGCTGAAATCCGAAGTATTGCGCCGGTTGGCGACGGGCTTGCATCCGAATGTCCCCCTCCCCGGTGTTCGCAGCAATTCGTCGCCTTGCAAAGCAGCATTTCCAGATCAAGCCCGGCGAATGTGCCGACTTTTCAAAGGCTGGACGAAGTATTTCCACAGACCCTGTTCGTCGCGGCGGCCATGTGCAAAGTCAACGAATCATGCGAAGGCCACGGCGCGCCATTTGGAAACACGTCTGCGCGCCTGGCACCTGGATAATGGTTTCGAGCGAGGCGGGGCGCATCTTAACACAAGAGGTTGATTGGGGCCACAGCCGGATTCCTTGAGGGATCGAGGCGGCGACGCCCCCGCCGCGATGGAATGCGGCTTGCGTCAGCAACCTGCAACGCACGATTGACGCAGACCGAAAAAACGGGCGGCTTTCCCGGATATTTCACTCCGGGAAAAGACCTAACTCAGCGGTTGTTGGCTTGCCCATTCTGCAAATTTATCGAGGCTTTCTTGTTTTGGTTGCGGGGTAAAGCCCGATGATCCCCGGCGCCGCCTTTGACCTCTCTCAAAACGAAATCTCATTAGGCGGTCCATCTCAACAGCCTCGTCGCCGACCTCCTCGCGCCAATATCTGCGAGGGTTGATTATCACGCAAATCATCGTCGCCCCACGTATCACGGGAAAGGCCGGCGCATCGCCGCAAGCCCCCGGAGCGCAGTTTGGCATCTCAATCGGGCCTTCATGCAAGGTCAAGTTGGTCGGCTGAGGGCCGGCGTGGATAGGCGGGCATCTCAAGTGTGCCAGATATCGCGGCATCGCGCAGGCCCGCGTTCTTGACATACTCCTTGCCGCGCCGCGCATCATCACCGAGTGATCATAAATGTCCCGGCGCTGGCGGCACGCGCGTCTTTGCGGATTGTCCATCACCAGACATGGCCTCGGGGGACAAGTCTCAATCGACGACCGTTGCGGATGCTCGGGTTGCGGAATTCGACAGTGATTTGCGGTCTTCACGGGCGGGCATTGTAGGCGCGGGTAAAGGCAGGCCCGCACTATTTTGCCTTGGCGCGACCGGACCCCTCCTGCACCACCTGATTGCGCAGCCCCGCGCTTTATAGAGCGCTGTTGGGCCAATGTCGAACGACCGAACCGCCTTTAAGTTTTCCTCACGTAGTTCGGGGTCATGCCCGGTCTTCCCTTCAGTCCGTTGTTGTTATGAAATGGTCCAGCACGCCTGCTGACTGCTTCTGTCAGAGGCCATGCGGAGGGCGGCGCGTGGTGCCGCAGTCCTGTCGGATGGCCATCAGCGCAGGCTTTTGACGCGGTGACGTATCGTGCCGTTAGTTTCTTCGGCACGAATGTCTCAAAGGCACGCATTTGCCGCGATCAACAGGTTTCGCCTCGCGTAGTTGCCCGCGTGAGCGCTGCTGAATGCGCAACCGGACAGCGTTCCGGCCAGCATTGATCAGACCAGAGGTGAACCCCCGCGCGCCAACCGCCATAGAGCGCGGCGCCAGGACTCGGCCAGCCGCGACCCAGACGGATATCATTAAAACCGGGCGCTGCCTCAACGCGCGGGGCAAAGTTCAAAGGGTTCGGCGTGGCCATTTGCCCCCCTTCCACCCCCTCGACCTCCAAAGCCGGGGATGCCTCGGGCCCATCGCATCATTGCGCAGGTACAGGCATCACCGGCAAACCCGCCCGAAGCATCCCGCCACGCCGCGCAATAATCGACCGTTGCACGGGGGGAGACGAAGGGTCGGGCGGACTGGTGTATCATCAGCGGCATCGGCGAGCCGCGTCAGCGCTCTCTTTGGCCAACGCACAAGCGTCGCGAATTACCAGCGTCGACACCCGCAGGGCAGCGGCGCCGCGCCCGTCCAACCATCTGGCAACTTTCGCGCAACCAATCGCTGCAGGCGCTTCATCATTGGTCGCGCGCTAATATTCGCCAGTGTTGCCGTTCACGACCAGGATATGCACCCCGGCGGGCGAGGGCGCGCGTCAATGACGGGGCCAGCTTGCGCGGCGCAATCTTCCGTTTGTGTCATTAGGGCGTCACAAGGATTGCGAGATGCCGGTGAGGCGCTTTTTGATAATTCATGTGTCAATGCGAGTACCTCTCAGAAATTGTTCCGGCTCACCGCCGTCTGCCAAGGCCGCGGTGAGGTAGTCAAAGTCGACAGCCCTGCATCGGTGCCTTGCCCACATGACGTGGAACATATAGCCCCAAGGCGCGTCGAACCGTGGCATCGGGGGCTTGTCCCGCGGCGCGGCGGGTGGCGAGTTACGCACCTCGATTCCACCAGCATGTCGAGGCTGTTTCGCGCCTTCAAGATCCATGCGCACCGATGTCTCCTTGTCTTCAGCAGAGCGCCAGTGGCCACCGACGAAGATCCGGCGGCGGACTTGCGGAATACAAGCGCCGTAAGACTGTTGCCCGGACATCCGCGGCATCGAGATCCCGCCAAGCATGTTCCGCGGCTGCCCGTTTCGCCAAGCGCCTTTCGGCATCGGCACATGCCCCATTTCAGCAATCCCCGGACCCGCCCTTGTGGCCCCGCGATTGCGTAGCACCAGAACATGGTCGGCGTCACGTCGAGTTCTCGTCATCAATCGCGGCCTTCATCTCGGGGTAGCGTGTCAAAGACCCAGTAGCCGGACTTCGTGGCGGTGGAACTTTGGATCACAAGCGCAGGCTTGATGACCGACGCACATTGGGGGCAAAGATTGCCTTGAGCCGGCAAGGAGACCTTCTTCTATAGACCGGGTTGCGACAGGGGGACCGGATCACATCTCATTATAGACAGGCGCGCCGCGATTCCTTCTTTCAAGGTTTGCAGTAACAGCGTGATCGCCGAACGATCGAAGCTTGTCCCCAAGTTGACATCAGCGGCCCGCGACCGCATGCAAGTAGAAGATCCTCCATTAGGTATTCGCTGCTGCCAAGGGGCGCGAATGTTCAGCAATGAGGCGGGTGGTGCGGCCAGTGCGTCAGGATCGTCCAGCTCCAGCGCACACCTGCGCGGCCGTGCCATGGCGGCAGATGCACCACCGCATTGGTCGAACACCCCGTCGATCGCCACGGTCTGCCGCGTTCTGCAAGGCTGCTGGCGTGGATATTTTACTCCGGCGTCCAGGGTTTCTTCCCAAAACCTATCGACATCGCCGCCCTTCCAAGAGGCGCTCCATCCGTTTTGCCTGCGTCGCGGCGGGGATTGAAGTCGCCCCGGCAAGGTCAGCCCCATTCGCCTCGGCCAATCGCGGTCATGGTCGAGGGCCGTGCCAATGGTCATGCGCAATGGCCCGTATGATCCGCACGCGATTTACCGCCTCGACGCCAACCCATTCCTCTGCCGAGAATTGTGCCCGCCGGCGCTCATCCCAGAACATTCCACGCAATCGGAAACCAGACCCCAAGCGCCCGGCCCGCGTAATGCCACGGAGCATCGGGTATGCGGCGGAAGATAAACGGACCCACTGCGCTGATTGCGCCCATGGTGAGGACCCGCGTGGACTTGTCACAGCCCGCCCATCAGCACCACACCGTCAAAGCGGAAGCGAGCCGGATCGTCTCTCGGTCTCCATCGCGATTCATATTGCGGATAGAGCAATCGAGGTCGGCTTGGAGAAACTTCATCAATCGAGATCGTCGGGGATCTCCAACCCAGCCCCCCGGCCTCGCGGCGATTCCGTTCTTCACGTCCTCCGCACGGTCGCGAAATGGAGTGGCAGGGGTTCATTCAGACCAAGTGTCTCAGGATTGCCGAATCACCCGGGCGGCCCTCCAAATCCTCGGGCCCCAGACCATTTGCAATCATACCGTGACCGATGCCAACAGCTGCGCAGATCGTCCGGGGAAACCAGCGCGCGCTGCGGAGGCTGATCGGCGGGTCTTTCTGCGGTCACGCGCATGATCCTCCGCCAGCTAAATTCATTTCATCGCAAAGACGTATAAAAAAACACATCTTGCCACCAACTGATATTATTACGTTCACCTCCATTGTCGATACATTTGAGGGGGCAGGCTGCAAAAAGTCGAAAAATTCACTGAAACAATCGCTCCGGCCCGGGAAGCCGTCGGTCGGGGGGTGGCTCTCAGCTGCTGCTGCTCCCCACGGGTACGGGAAATCGCCGCGGGCAGCGGGATCGATTTTGGCTCATTACTCGACGAATGGCAGCACGCGCGAACGGACCTGAGCCAAATCACCGACCACCTGCGGCGCGCAGGCAGTTGCAATCCCGATGCGCAGATGATCGTGCGAAATGCCGTCCTCGGACCGACGATAACCAAACGGCTCTTGGATTCGGCGTGCGCAATCTTAAATGTTTCCGATCGATCCAGAACGCGAGACGCCCGCCGCAGCCATGTCTTGGAACCCGCTACACCCCCGAAGGGCTGCGCGGCATCTCGGCCACGATCCGCGCCAATAACTACGCGCGGCAGCGGTTACCTGACCACTTATGGCCCGATAGCGCAAGCGTCATCGTACAGGTTCGAAACACCCGAAGCGGTGCGGAAAATTCCCGCCTTGCCGCTGTTCCCGCGTGGAGCTATCTTTATCAGGACCGGCGCGATTGTCCATCGGCCGTGGGCCATACGGCAAACCCGATGCCTCCGATGTCCAAGAACAAGATCCGCCGAAGCAGTTACCGCCTTCACGCCGCGGGCTGCCCGCAGGGTCCTTGGGCTACGGGAGCCGATTTCTGAGCGCGGCCGTACTTTTGACAACGAATATCGATTTCGTCGCCATCGCGTGCGAGACGGCTTGGGCTGCTCAACGCGGCAGATGGGGATGCGCTGGTCCAGACCATGCGGCAGGCCTGCCCACCTCGAAAACAACGAAAAACCCGGACAAGGATTTGATCATTAGAGCGCGCACAAAGACATTTCAACCCCCACGGCAAAGATCTGATCGCAGTGTGACAGGGTTCGCGGGGAGAGGACGTTTTGCCAATTCTCCTGCCACCGGCGAAGCGAAATCAATTCCAAAGGCGGCACACCGGCCCATGTGAAACCAAGCCTGCGAAGGCGCCGAAACGTTTGGTCGTACGCCTCTTCACGCGAAACAACGCGCCGATTTCTTGACGCCATTGGCCGATAGAGATGGAAGGCCCGCGCCGAGATATCACCGAGATCGGGACACCCGCGATTCCCGGCCTGCCCGAAGCTAGTCTACAGGCGAGCGTGGGCGGACTAACCGGGCAATCCGCTCTTTGCCGATCACATCCGCAAAGGCACGCAATCTAGACCGTCGCGTGGACGAAGCCCTGCCAAGATCGCCAGCCGATGCCCGCCCCGACATCCGCATGATCCACGCCCCATTGGCCCTGGTTCGCGCGTTCTTGGCGCGTCGATTTCCGCATGGCGTTTTCCACCGAAGGCGGGTGACACCGCGGCGGCGCTGGCGGCGGGCTTCGGTGGTCGTCAAAGGCCACTCGCCCACCCCGGCACGGGTGGAAATTGTCGCCGAAGCGATCCAATGCGCGGTTCAAAATGTGGCATTTCACCCCGGTGTCTTTCCCTCATCCATGCAAACAGCGCGAGGTGGGTTCAGACGCTGTGCCAGCATTCGTGATCAGGCCGTGGGCTTTACCGGTCCCTCGGTGGGGGCCGCGCGCTCTTCGACCTCTGGCGCGCAACGCCCCGAGCCGCATCCGTTTTTCGGTGAGATTAGTTCAGTCAATCCGATTGTTCGTTTCTGGCGAGGCCACCCGAAAACCGCGGGCACCGGAAATCGGCGCGGGCTTAGGGCCGGGTCGCTGACCATGGGAGCAGGGCAGTTCTGCACCAACCCGGATCGCGGTCGGGGCCAGGGGGGCCGCGAGGGCGACAGGCCTTTGTCGCGCGCCGCGAAAGATGCGCTTTTGAGCAAGTCGGCCCACAAGTCATGTTGACCGATGGCATCGCCCAAAGCCTCACCGCGACGGCAAAGAGCGTTTCACGGGGCAACGCGGTGCGCGCGCTGGTGGCACTGACAGCCGAGGTTGCGCGGCGCCAGCCGAACCTTCTTTGAAAAACCGATTTGCCGATAACCTACCTTACAGACCACGCGATTGGCGAGAGGGGTTCTTTGCGCCCTTGGGTCTCCCGGTGCTGCGGGCTGTCTTTCGGGCGATGAGATGCAAGAAGGCTCGCCAAGCGGTTCGAAAGGCCGTTGACCGCACCATCCAATGGACGACGGCGATACCGACGCGGCCAAAAGCACTGATCCCATCCTTCGAACGCAAGGCGGGCCGGGTGCTGGTGAACGGCTTCCCCACCGGGGTCGAAGGTCTGCGATGCCATGGTGCAGGCGGCCCCTACCGCGGCTCTACCACTTTGGCGCGACGTTCCGTGGGCACCACTGGCAATCCGCGCTTCCTGCGGACCGTTGTCGTACCAGAACTTGCCCGAGGCCTAGCTGCCCGAAGACCTGCGGCGGGGCATCAGGGCCATGAGCGGCGGCATTGATCGGCCCCGTCGCCGTACTCGACGCGATGCGGACGGATATTGCAGGATTAAGGTACGCGGCTTGCCGAAGGGCCTCGACCTGCCCTTCGCCCGGTCCTTCTCCGAAGAGGATTTTGCCGGGACGGTGAAGGGCGGGCCGTATATGTTGCGCGCGGCGTGGCCTTCCGAGGTTCTCGGTGGCTGCGGGGGGCGGATATGCGTGCGTTTCTCGCTGCACCAATGGGGCACCGGGTATGACAGATTCCGGTGGATGTGGCCAAGGAAAATTGGGCGTGACCCGCTTGGCGCAGCCGGGCGTAATTTTGCGCCCACCATCGCAGACCTGCCATCGGCGATGTGATCGCCGGCCCTGCGCCGCATCCCCGCTGCACTATAACAACACCCCGCGGTAGTGGATCGTGCCAAGAGCATCGTGCCCCCGGCGGCGCGGGACCTCAGCAGTCAGCAAGGTCGGACTGTCGGCTTTGGCCGCGATTGCGGCACTTTGTGCGAAACGATTGACGGGTTTGATTGTGAAGTGCTCTATTTAACCGCACGCCTCAGGTCCAGCCGAAAGGAACCACCCGCGCGCTATGCCGAGCGCGATGAATCCTTGGACCTGCGATATCGTCAGCCTGCACATTGGCCGCTGACCGAGGCGTCACCACCACCACATTTCGGACGCGGCGGAAACTGGCGCGGATGAAACCGACGCTCTGCTGGTCAAACACTGGGCGCGTCGGGTTGATTGATGAAGGCAGCCTCATCGACACGCTGACAAAACAAACGCCATCGCGGGCGCTGCCCTGGATGTCATTCACCGAAGAACTGTCGCACGCCAGGACAACCCCGCTTCTGCGGCTTTGATAGTCCTGCCCCTACCGCATTATCGGCGGCCATAGCGAGGATACCGTCAAACGCAATGGATTTGGCCATTGGGCCAGCAACAATCGCGGCCTTTTCAACGAAGGGCGCCGGGATCGACGAAGCTGTATAGTCACCTCGAAGCCAACCCCCGGCCTGAACCTTAAGGCCGGGCACATCCGCTTAGGCTTCGAGGCAGAACCGGGCATGAGGATCTTATTTGGTCTGGCTCACAAGATACCCGCCTCTGCACTTTCTTGAGGTAGGCCTGGCCCACTCAGGGTCCGGCCGCATCTGCGCCCGCGCGGCGGCACGGTCGCGGCATTCTCATAGGCCCAGATATGGACGAATGAGTTTCACATCCCCGTCTCGACCATGCGCATAGATTCAAGTGGCCGCGAGGATGCGTTTCTGCGCGCGGCAAATCCAACCTCAGCATAGAGCGCGAGGTGTTTCTTAATTCGTGCCGCGGGCGGCAGCAATAGGTTACGGTGGTCGTAAAATCATCAGGGGTCTTTTCGCGTTTATTAATGCTATGCAATTCGGCGTGGTCAGAGGTGATCCGGAGCCGCGCCTTGCAACAGGGTGATAGGCCATTCGACACGCCTGGCGAGCTCGCTGTCGGCCCGCCGCGGATCGCTCGAGGAATTTTGGCCGGTGTTCGCTGATGACCAACGTCGTACCGGGTTGTGAGCCTTTAGCCGCGGTCAGCTTTTGCGCACGTTCGGGATCCCACTGCTCATCGACTCGCGCGCGCAGTCGGAGGCATCTGGAGAAAGAACCTCAATTGCCCGAAGCGCCGGGGATGGCGCCGTGGGAATTGGTAATCGGCTTTCAAAGGAAGGGTTTCCGCCGCCTGCATCACCGCCTCCACGTCTTGCCCAATGCCGTCTCGAGTCCGGGCAAATATCCTTGGGGCTTGGCGCGTTGCGCGCCGATGGGGTCGGTGGCATTTTCGACCGATACGCGCCTCCATTCGGCGCATCAACCCGGCAACAGACCCCCGCCGCACGCAATATTCAATCAGCCTTTTCGAAGGCCGCCGGCGCAAGAAGGAGCCACGCCGCGCCGATGCCTCCGACCAGCCCCGTTCCTCCCCTGCAACTTTGCGCAGCGCTCGCGCACCACGGGGCGCGCGAACAACGCCAAAGGCCAGGCGATTGGTTTTCCGCAAGGTAGCTTCTCGCCTGTTGCGAGTTTGTTCGACAACATCTGCTCAAGGCACATGCCCGTAAAGCTGATCGGCCAGCGTCTGGCGTTTTAATCTTTAGTTTCGCGCTGTCACTGGCTACTCCCCCCGCGGCGCGACGCATCTATTTGGCAGTTCGCACGCCGACAGTCGCAGCCCCATAGCGTTGTCGATGTTCACCGGACGTCACCCCCGACGCAAGCTGGCGAGTATCGGAATCGAGCCGCGACCCATCCCGCCGCGGGCACCCACCAACGCCGACGGAGGTCGGACACGCCAATGACCACCCGCGGCACCAGCCCCGCACGACCGACGGCAGCGGCGGCATCCATGCCCGGCCGAAGGACGAATCCACCAGTCATTTTCACGGGCAGCAGTTCTTCTTATTTTCCCCCGTCGCCGAGCAGGCGCCAAAGCCGGGCCACGCCCACGTCGGGACACCTCTGTCGCGTCCATCCGCTATAAGGCCAGCGTTGCGCCGCGCTTCGGCATGCGGTGGACGAATCAGAGGGTGCCGGCACTGACAGGGCGATGCGCGGGGTTGCTTTCCAAGGGCCGATTTCTCCCAAAGGCGGTGCGTGACGCGGTGCAGTAATCACCGATTGGGCAAGATGTTGGCAGGGCTGCCGGAAACTGCCTTCTGGCGTTAGCCGGTCAGCAAGAGCCTGCGGCCTTCGGTCGTGCGCATCGCCGATCATTCGCGGCAATTTGCGCGCCCCGATTTATGCCTCCGCAAAGCCACGGCTTCTTCGATGGCGAATGCGCCCCCCGCGGCCGAATCAAAGGCTCACGTCTGCAATGCCCGGCCGGAGGCCTCCCTCTCATCTGAATGGACAAATGCGCACTTCCTCATTGAATAGGCCCGCAGATTAACTGCGCGCCCGTCATCCGTGGCCTGCGGACCCGCGCGATAATCAACCGCGGTTTTTGCGTGGAAGTCTTCATAAACGTGGTCAGCTCCACCACCCAGCCTCCGCGCAGCGGGCGACAGCGCAGGGCTGATATTGCCCAACATCCTGCGCACAAGCGAGTTTCGACACGTCGATCACCGCCCAAGTCCGCAGGCTCCACCCGCAGCCGGTCCTCGATCCCGCTGGCCAACAGGGGGCCGCTCGCAGTTCCGCCAGTTCCCCAGCCCAAGCTCCCGCGCCAAGGCGCGCAATCGGCTTTGGACATCTGCGCATCGACGAAAGGGTGCAGCACGCCATGCTCCGCCGGCGGCCTGCAAAACCGGGGCGGTCAGTCCGATAGATCATCAGCGTATTGGTGGCCCGCGGCACCAGCGCCCATGCGCGCCAGAGTGCGTAGAGGTTCGACTTGGCAGAAAAATAAACAGCTGGGTGTGCGGCCGGGTTGGCGCGGTAGAACGCGATCGGCAACACGTACACCGGCTCACGAGCTTTAAG
>Ga0163217_1028246_pt1 | contig 11610 bp, 7 predicted proteins | sample SynspAceP_FD_185933 | JGI IMG/M metagenome (GOLD analysis project Ga0163217, IMG submission 185933) | Saline lake microbial communities from Ace Lake in Antarctica - Synechococcus sp. Ace-P (PacBio error correction) | ecosystem: Environmental > Aquatic > Non-marine Saline and Alkaline > Saline ... | reverse complement strand
AAAAATACAGCCTTGAATTGTAAGCACCAAGATACAAATTGATTTATCACAAAAAAAGATTATAGAAAGGACTAGCCGTTGACAGACTAAAAATCTCAATGTCGGGTTACGGGTAAAATTTACGAATTTATTGGTTATATAGACAAACCAAGGGGGAAACACTTGGCTATCTTTGCTCAGTAGTACTTTGGGAAGCACCCTGCACGTTAGGTTTTGTGTCTGACCGCGGACATCAGAGTTGTAACACCTATTCGCAATATAATGAAAACGGAGTTTCACTTACCATATTCATTCCAGAATTTATAAAAAGGCCACTATACATCGCAAAATTTGTACAGCTGTTTAGATTTGGACGTTGTAATCTTTCGAAGAAAATATCAGGGTTTTTAAGCGCCCTTTGTAAGAAGCAAGTTTAAAATAGTGTGCGTTTTAAGGAAGCATTCGATATTACCCTTTATGGAACTGTTTGGTTATTGGGAAATTGCCTTATATCCCCCTCCAATACTGCATTAATAGAAGGGTGTGATCGATTTGGAGGCTAAATAGTTGTTGGGATTTCAGGCTTATAGTTACTATTCTTTGAGTAATTGAAAGGCCACCCCCTTAAGTGCAGTACATTGAAGTGCCAGAATTTTATTATGAAAAGGAAAACTTTCACAAATTGTGTTTGCGACGTCGTTTATGGCGTAAAAAATGGGAAAGCAATTGGGAGAAGTTAAATATGTAGCGAACGTTGTGAAGAAATAATGAAACGATAACATTAGTAATTTTCCGCATCAAACTTATCTTTCAGAATCCCCAATTTTTGAGTCGATGCACCTGTAATACATCATTTGAAGAATACTATTCTTTTAGCAGTACCCATTTCACAAGCAAAAATAGCACTTCTAGGGCGCAATGATGCTGGTATGCAGATTTTTGGTCAGAAGGATAAAGAAACTCGAGTACTTTATGTTGAAGCAATAGAAGGTATCTTTCAAGAATATCGACAGTCATTCTGCTTTGAACGTAGGTATTGAAAACATACAATTCATTGACCCAACTGATATTTTGGTTCAAAGAGATTAAATAATGGCTGTTTAGATATGTATTTACCACAGTATACAACTCGCCTTGTTCCTTAATCAAAAGAAGAATTAGCTCTTATTTCGGGACCTGATAAAAAGGAAATATATTCAACCACCTTCTATTTAAGACAGCGTTGAAAAACGATTTATTATGTATGATGGAAACCCACAGTGGAATGGACATTGTGTGAAAACAGGAAGAAATATCCACTACAAAAATTACCTCCATCTATCAATTTTCCCAGATTGTAGATCTTATTATACAGAAGCTAAAGGTGTTGAAACCCCATTCGCGACATTTGGAAGTATTTTAGAACATATTGTATCCAATGTTTTGAAGCCCAAAGTTGTGGCTAATCAATTTTTTTTGAGCACGTTTTAGGAGTTTGGCGTATAGAAAGACGCCTTGTTGCTGAAATTTCCTCATTACTTAACCATAGACGTACTGACCCATGCTGTATGTAGGTTTATCAGCCCAAAGAACGATAATTTTGATGCTGTTGTATATGCTGAAGAAAAACGAGCGTACACATTTAATTCTACCGAGATTTTACGTCAATTATAGGATGGCGAGGTTTATAGAGGTTTGGACGAGTTAGAGGACCGAACAGTACCACAGTTATTGGAACTTTAAAAAGAAAATTCAGCTTCCTTTTATGACGGTAACTTTACAGGGCATTCTTCCTATTGACCAAACCATAAAAAGGTATTACAAACAGGGTATTGCACCATATAGAACGCCTTCATGGTTTTAGGCATTTTTCTGATTGTCTGTGAATTTGACCCGACGAGTTTACAAAATGGTTTATGGAACTCTTTAGATGCCTCGATTGGGTAATGGTCACCAATATTTACGGAATGCAGTCAAATTTGCAGTTGGTTGGTTTAACGGCTACGACCTTACATAAGTGGCAGTAACTATTCTAATGAAATGAGTAACATAAAAAAGGAGATTGGCAAGCATTGGGATGGTCTTTTTTTGGCGATTTATCATACGCATTTCGCGATTTCTTTTTGTCAAATTCCCGATTGGGAATGTTAGTTGAGATGTTTGGATTTAAAATGCTGCGAGAACCGGCAAAAAGCTATCGAGATTTGGAGAATCCTATTTGGCCCAAACCTAAAAATTTTTAGGGCTATCTTCATGGTCACATTACAAAAAAACTTGTAATATGACATTCTTAGTATAGCATTGTATTTTTATCAGGTTTGCATTCTTTTTTTTACGGTTATTACTTTGTTTAAGTTCACAAAAAATGAGCTGTTGAATTTACTCGTTTTGGACTTGAAACCAAAAGGATACTTACAGGGTATTTGCCCAATTAGTAGGTTCTTTGGGTTTATTGATCGGTTACTTTTTTACTACCTTGATTTGGTTTTTATTGCTTCAGTTGGATTGATACTTCTTTTGCTTTTTGGATTTGACGGTTCGAATGAAAAATGAAAGACGAGTTCTTTTTACAGTCATTGCCATCATTAGTATTTACACTAATCACTTATATATGCTGTGTTGAATATTTACAGGCAAGCTTCCTTACTATAAATTATTTTAACGAACGCATAAATAAGCACTAAATAAAAATAGCGCTGCTGGAAATGGATTTAGCAAAAGGGTCTTTTATTTTTGATATGCATATATGATGCTAGAAGAGTGCTAACCCTAAAGCTGCAGGGCTGTTTTAAAAATAGGATACATATGCAGCGATTGTAAGTACGCACAGTGTACTTTTATAAAACTATGATGTAACATAGTGCAGTTTGATATCATTTCCTTAACTCTTCTAAAAATGGTAGGTTGCGTTTTCCCCGCCAAACGCGTTGCTTTTTTGGTTGCACTAAGCCATACATTTAAAATACTTAGATTACCTACTAAACCTGAGAAAGCAATAACTAAATAATTATACGCTAAGATTGATTGTTTAATTTTAGATACTCGCTATAAAAATTTTAAATAAATTATTTTCCACTATAAAATCTAATTTTGTTTATATGTTTATAAAAAAGTTTAAAACAAAAAAAAGGAATTGATCTTTATTTGACAACTACAAATGTTTGCCTAACATCATAAAAATGTATCCAAATGCAGTTACATAATAAGGATTATACCAAAGAGAGCCTGAATTATTAGGTTAAATTTTTCTTTTTTTGAAAAATAGTCATGGTGAGTTACACTACTTCCCTCTGTTAAGTAGGTTAAAAGGTATTCCTTGTTTATATGATTGCCATTTTTAGCATTTATAAATTTTTGATCGGTGCGGCCTCTTTTGCCTATTTCGGGTAGCCTTTTTTTTAGGTTTATAGATATCGATTTTACTCCCTTACCATTTTTGATAGAGGTTCAGACCCCGTTTGGAGGGTTCAGATATATCTTTTCATATTTTGATCGACTTCCAGGAATCGTTCGATGTAAATGTTGTCCAGGCCCTTCCCTGCCATCCATGATATTTGGATGTTATGCACCTTGAGCACTCGATGTATTGGCTACGGTATATGAGCTCCTGATCGGAGTTGTGTATATCAGGCGCCCCGTTATTTGGCAATGGTGTCCCTCAATAGTTCTATGCCCATTCTTTTGTCCAATTTGATTTGAATGCTCCAATTAAGGATCTTTCTACTGTGTACATCGATCTAGGCTTCATGTAAAACCGCAACATTGGAATATAGTGATTCGGTCTGCCAGAGCTGATGGGGGCGTTTCTATTTAGGTCCTTTTAGCAGCTAAGGGACTTATAGTTCTTGGGGTCCCTGATAGTGGTCTGGCTTTCTATAATGTTGTAGGCGCCATAAGCTTATATAAGCGTCTTATCCTTTTCACGTTTACGCGGTACAAGGTCAAGGTCAGTAATCGTCATCGTTCCGCCCGTATAGGGGTGTTTCCCAAAAGCAGGCACCTTCTTTTCATAAAGTTTGGTCCAAACATACTTCTATTTGGGCCTGTAATAAGACCAGAAGCGTACTGGATATCCAGGAGCTTACATTGTTGGACAAGGTTTAGCTTGGATGGGACCTTACCACTTCTGGTCTTCTTTCGGTAGTGCTCTTTGCCAGGCTTTCTTTAACAATCGTTTCTTCCACTTTGCAACTGGACGATCCTTATTGTAGAGTGCCGGTCCCGGAATCCGGACTTCTTTTTGTGGTTTGGACCCGAGGCCAGATTGCATTTTCAAAACTCCCGTTTCCAATTGCATATTTTGTGTAGGATTGTAGTTCGAATTTGGGCGCGAGTCTTAGGAAGGCTGCTTTTGCTCTCTTTAACGCCTTCAGATGGCCACTTTGGCCTTTAGAACGATGCACTGAATTTTTCTTCTTGATCTTATCATATTTGACAGGGTTAATTTAAAACGTTAACTTGCTGTCCTAATTGGGGAGTATTTATACTGTTCCATAGAAAGGTCGTGGCGTGGTCGATGGGCGCAACCTTAAATTACAGCGATACTATAATCCCTGCGTGATATGGCCGTTATTAATCCACGATTCACAAGAATCATATTTCATTCGGATTAGGGAGATCTCATAGCAGTTATGGATTTACCAATATCCTGATATCACCAATGCCTTATAAACAAGTATGAGGCAGAAAAAGGGTAATTGTTGGGATATGCGGTGCAGATCATTTTTAGAGCTTAAAGTAGAATGGGTTCTTACAACATGCTATTAGCTCTAGATCGGCAGGCCGAACTTTCTGTCTTTAATGGATAGAAACTTGGTACAATAGGAGAGAATGCACTTCATCTTTGGGGTATTAAAAACATAGGGATTTGAAATAGAAATGTACAATCAAAAGTGCAGATGACCTTATCTAATTGTCCACTTTTTGTTTGCAAGTCAAAAATCTAATTATCAGACTTAGGAGATGCCAATTGTATTAATCATCGAAAAAAAAACTAGCGATGTAATATATAAGCGGTAAGACCTATGGTAAATCAGATATAGAATTTAAAAATATTTAGTTATTTTTGAACTAATTGGTTTTGTAAAATGAAAAATAGTAGTCACTAGTTCCCCTTTTCATTCACCATTTTTTTTTGAAAATTCCATTTTACACTAGACTTTTTGCCGTTCAGCTCTTTTAGATGTTAAAGCCATTGTGTATAAGGATGTTGTTTACTCCATTTTCGTCTATTTTTCAGTGAAGTAAAAATGTGGACAAATTCGTCACAACTTCATTGAATTTGTGAAGCTTCCCCGGTCTTGCCTTACCAAACCTGGTTACAAGGCAAACTATGAAACGGTCCTCTTGTAATTATTCAATCAAGGCTGTAACGCCTTCTATACTGTTTTGTAAAACGGGCATTCAGAAGGCACATTTACTAAGTATTTTTCTTTCTTCAAACTCTTGAAAGAGAAAGACTTTCATTTTTAGTTTTTATTTCTTTAATATAGATGATTGTATTCAGTTTAATTAGACTTTTGGGCGACAGTTGCTTTATCAATTGTTTTCATTAGCTATCTTACTTTAAAAGGTGCAATTCCACATATTTTTATCAATATCTTTATACTCTCTCTATTACTAAGGTTTTCCATTTTTATGTTTGTTGTTATTTTTAACGTATTCTTGTAATTTCAGCAATTTAATTTTTGTGTATGAAATTATTCCCACCATAAAAAAGAAGGTCACAGTCGAGAAAGTTCATCTTATTCCACGAGAAGAAACACATAAGTGTTTTGCATCTTTTAATTTACAGCAACCATCTTTTGTGTCTAGTTTTCAGTAAGCTCAGCAGTTATTTGATTTCGTTTATCGCTCCTGCATTGGAGGCCTTTTGGCGTTAAAATTTGTATTTCATATTTAGACTTAGAAAGTCGCATACTTACCAGGAGTATATTGGCAACATTGAGGCCTTTCCTATAATCGAACAAGTGATGCTCGCAATCGAATAGCATGTAATTATTTTTTTCAACCAGCATTTGGTTGTATTGATATTTTTATCGATAAGTAACCTTAGGTTGTTAGCAGGATTTAAACCTGAAAAATCCATTGATATACATTTTGCTACACGGTTGGGCGTTCCCGTTTTAGGAAGTCGTACTTAGGTCAACCCTAACTCCATTATTTTGTGACATGTAGACCGCTTTTTATATTCCTTTTCATATCAGTCATTTTCATGGCATCCTTTTTCGCTGGAGCTTTCAAGTCCTGTGCAATTGGTCATCGCCTATTTTCTTTTACCGATTCGTTATTACGTTTCTTTTTTAATGAGGGTATTCAACATAGTTTCTGGTGTTTCATTAGTTTAATTATTGTAATTCAGTTTGACTATTCAGGTTTAACATTGTTAAATAAACTACAGCAAGATTCTCAGCGGTGGGATTTAGGGTCTAAAATTCTTTGGTATAGGTTAGTTTTTGGGTCAACCTATCCGACTTTTTCTTTTATTTTTTTAGATATATTTTTGTAGCACCACATAGCCCGTATCCGAACTCCCATTAAACCAATAACTTTTACTTCTATTTCGTAATTATGACCGTGATAATTGGGTGTTGTTGCATTTTCCGAAACTTCTTGTTTTTTCATACTCCAATTTTTATTATGTAATCTGGTGCTGCATTAAAATGTTCACACCTCACGATGTATCTTATTCAATTTATTTCTGAGTTTTTTTCGATAATTTCTTATTACGATAAAAAGTATTATAATTTTTGTTTAATCTTATTATATATAGTTAAACGAAATTAAAATCCATAACCGTGTAGATGAAAAATTTTATTAGTTAATTAAAAGAACGGGAGCGGTAACTAATAGTTTAAATAGTTACCGATAATTAGATCGAAACCAATTAATTTTCAGATCTTGTTTCTATCGAGAGGAGCGATTATATCGGAAACTTATCATTTGGCGTCTGGAAGGCTTGATCGGGTGCTGAACTTGAAAGGAGATTGCTGCAATGCAGTGAAGCCTGCAAATTATGAATCCCAAGACAGCCATTAAACAGTTCGATCGCCTTCCAAGGCGGAACGTCCAAGAAGAATCAAAGGTCTTGGCAGTCTCCCCCCCGGTAAAGGCCAGTGGTCGCTGGGGCGTAAGGGATCTTGGATTACTCGTACCGAACCCGGTTATAGATTTAGTTTCCCCATATTGAACAATTGATGGTCTGTCTTTGGAGAAAGTCATTGCTGTCGGGCTAGAACCGTCCAATTGTGGCATAACTGTTAAGCTGTTTGGACCAGTACCGTTACTCGGTAAAAATTGTGACTGTGGCAGATGCACCGTGACGGATTTCCCCAAGGGTGGCGCAGGTACTATTGGGGGCATACGAGGCACTTATCGGCTATTTTCACGCGCGCAGTATTTGCCTTTGCGAGGAATGAGGAATGATGAACGATGGTTCTTTCATATCGACATCCAGCGAAGGCGTCTACTTGTTTTATTGATCTTTGCATAGGGCAACCCTTTTATAATGATTGGGAAAGATCTCCAGTGCCATGGTTTCGGGAACGGTGAACAGGTGTAAAGGTAACGGTTGACAAATTGGTTCTGGACTTGGGCAAACTTCCGTTTGACTATTTCGTCCACAGTAAAACATGGGGCAAGTTGGCATTTGGGGCTAATTTTCCCATGGTTTCCCCATGTATTCTGGGTTACGTGATGATGGAGGGCAAAATGGCCCGGCAAGACCATTTGACCTGGCCTCCACATCTATTGAGACATTTAAACTACCTGAAGAAAAATTATGCGGTATCAATGGGGCAAAAATTCCAGGCGTTTACTTTATGTTGCCATCAATCTATCAAAATCGAATATCGGGCAAAGGGATATTGAAGGACATATGTACAAGATAGGGTAGTAATGGGAAGACTCGATAAGAATGGGGGAACTCTATACTTTTAAACGTTATTTGTGCGTGAAAGAGGCATTCTGTTCACATTTCTTTTTATACAAGATGTCCCTCGGTAATCGCATACGAAGGGCCTTCGAATGTAAAAAAGTGAAACAGAAATAACGGAGGCAGTTCAAACCGCAACAGCGCCCAGAACTTTGCCAAATTCGATCCGTCATAGATACACAATCAAAACTGGTGAATGTCTTTGGTGATTGGCTCTTATCGTGGAAGCCCCAAAGCCTCAGACAAACTGATTTTACGAATAGGCCCGATTCGAAATTTAAGATGATTCATAGGGCAGGATTGTGGTTTTATCTGTACTGTTTGGAGCAAATGGTTGGGTTCCTGTATTTATTGAAGCACGATAGCATTGTGGAAGGGTTAAAAAACAGTATTGTTGACGGTTTTCATTGACCAGTTTTTGCAGTATTATCTACAGCTACCGCAGCTCTGGAATTATCTAAATTATTTGAATCTTTGAATTAAGATTTGCAGGTGCTACGATTATAAGTTGTTAAACAGACCATTGGGACTTAGAGATGTATGTACTTTTCACATTTTTTTGGATAGGAAGCTTTTCAGCAAATTAAGATACTTAAATTAACAGGAGATAAGAAAAGACGCTGTACGAATTTTTTGAGACAGGAACAATGAATTTTATATTTGGTAGTTTAGGTTTTCTTGAAAATGATAAGATTTTTTTTTTTTTACACCTTTTCAGCGGTATTTTCTTGAAATAAATAAACTCTAGCAGAATGTTTGAATTTGATTTAGTAGATGTCGGAGAGGGTTATGCTTCTTTACCCGAAAGCCGGATAGCGAGCCATCCCAACTTATCTAGATTTAGCTTATGTGTATAAATGTAAACGGTTTCAATAATGTATTTGGGGTACATAGAATACATTAGATTGGCAACATAGTAACTAGTTTAAGCTATTTGGGGCTGCAATGAGGCTAAATTACTGGTTTCACAACCCAGTATATGAATACTTTTCTTAACACTTTATGACTTATTCGAGATTACGATGTCACTCGAGGGATTCGGTCACCGATAGCATCATTTAGTCCTTATTGAGGGGACGGGAAGAAGTATTCTTTTCCTTGGACGAGAAGGAGTATGAGGATTCCTCATTAAAAGCTCCCAGAAAGAATTCTTTTCTTGAAGATATTTGTAGATCTAATTAGAGGCCTTTTACCAGGTCACCCTGCAGCGCAGGGCAGTTGGCTAAAAGTATGCTGAGATTTCCAAGGTTTCACAAGACGGTTATTAATTTATGCAATGGGTAGGACCAAACATACCTGCCCAATTGAGCTTACCGCGTACGGGTGGTCGAAGAGCTGCCTTACGGGAACAGGACAGGTAGATTTTGGGGATACAATTGCGCAGTTGTACCGGTTATCGGTGAGGTTTTTTTTTCACCATGATTCTTCCGTTCCGGGTTTACAAGTGTGGGTTTACCGGACAGGTATTTCCACTCGGAACTGGCCATATGCTCATGAGAAGCTTTTGAATATATAGGGGGGTTCCCCACGATGAAATTGTTTTGATCAGGTAGCATTTATAGTTTAAGTGCGAACGGTGGGGATATTTACTCACCGATTTTGTTCCGTGCTTACACTAGGGTCAGTCCCTTTACCTTATTTTGTCGTAAGGATCCCACAGAGCGAGGGCCCAAGGTCGAAAATGTAGTAAGTATTGTAAGCAATTTTCTTTACATGAACCTATCTAATGGACCATGACGATGAAGTTGTGGGATGGGTGGGCAGACGGCATTGATTGCCACGGGTCCAAAAAAGAACCTTCGGGAAAGCATGAACAGCTTTTTCTAACTTATTGTTCCTCAGGACGATTTAAAGGGCCCCCAGTTGACCTATGACGTTGAGAAAAGGTATACATTTATCCTATAAAGGATTTTTATTCCTTCCCTGGGACCTTTTAAAGGTAATCAAGTGGGCGTGCAACATTAGTACTTCTTTTTGATCATTGCGATCCGAGTATAGGAGATTTTGCCGTCACCAGATTCCGGCAGGCAAAGGAATAAGACCTTTAAACATCTTAGCGAGATAATCGGAGGTATAAAGCAAATGCTGAGGCAGGGTGCGCGCTCTTCCTAATCCAGGAAAAGCTTTACAGTGGTTCATTGATCGGGTTGGATAAGCCCGGTAATCGGCCAATTTGCTTTTCATTGAAATGCTGATTAGGAAAAGGAGCCCACACGTGAGGGCACTGGACTTATTGCAATGGAGTGTTCGGGGCTACGGACTTCGAGCATTCTGGATCTTTTGCATACCGCAGGAAGCACGCGGAGAAAGTGGTTCGCTTAACCCGCTCGTGGAGGGCTCCCGACCCGTGCAGGATCATCCCAATAAAGCGTATCCGGTTTACAAAGATGCGGCAATAAAACCAAAAAATAGTTTAATTGCCATCGGTCGTTTTAAGGGCGGTGGCTAAATATTACTACTTTATGGAGCACACTGAAGGAATTTTACTATTGCCGTTCAATTAAGATTGGGGGATGCCGACGGTTCTGAAAATCGTGGAAATCCGCAGCATAGCTAGGATCCTAGAATTTCCACCTGGAATTTGAGGGCGGAACGGGCACTCGCAACAACCGATTTGTAAAAGAAGAGAAAGCTGGCAGGATTTGACCCGAAAGAGTGACTTGGATGGCTATGACATAGACTTTGCAACGAAGGTCAAGATTTCGGTCAACATCGGGAAATTAAATGGTTGGCGACGACCAGGATATATTGATGAGATGGGGCTTCGGGGTCGGAAAAAACCTGTTTGGACGGTGGCCTTTGTGGCGATGCATTGAAAAAGGCTAAAGTTATTCAGACTATCGAAGGAAACTAGTGCCGTTCTGAACTAAAGAGGGTTCCCCGGTCCGCCTGGCAGATCTACAACAGCGCCTTATAAAGGCAGTCTTCATCTTATGATGATTTTATTGTGTTCCCAATGAAAAACATTCGCCACTGGCCCTTGTTCACTTTATTCAAACCAGTTTATTGGAAAATACTGTTTTATTATAACAACCATAAGATGGCCACAGACTGGGGGCAGAATTGTTTGCATGATGAAGTGCTGTGAGACCGCCTTTTGGACCGATTATTATTCGTTGTGAGGTGATTAAATCTCAGTTGGAAAAGTTACGGTTAAGAATAGAAAAACTTTTTTTCTGCTAATGAAAAAATTAATCAATGTACTTTTAACTTAATTGTGTTTTACTCTTGGGTTGCCAAAAAACTCTTTACTCCAAGTTACCAATATTGCTGTATTGTACTTACGACTACATAAGAATTTTTTCAAAACAAAGGTGACATCAGTAAAAATGGAAAGGAAAATAGGAACTCTCAATCAAAAAAGTTTAAAAAGTTCATTTACTATAGTGAACAGATGCAAGTAAGGCTTATTTTCCAATCTAAACCAAATCAAACACAATGGCAGTCATTGTTGATAATTAATATTTTTGAAACTTCAAAACGTTGTTAATGAAAACCATAATAGGTTCATTCCTTAAAACGGACACTTTAATCATAACATTTTTTATCACCCAAACAGTTTGGAGGAACAAGTTGCAAAAGCAAGCAAAGCAGTTTTTCTCTCTGTTTACTGTAGTCGAATTAAAACCAAAAAAAAAAACCACATAAATTACTTTTTAAATTTGAACGAGTTTAAAAAATGGGGGGGAATTTATTTTTCCTTTTCTCCTCCCCCCTAT
>Ga0163217_1010056_pt1 | contig 11610 bp, 4 predicted proteins | sample SynspAceP_FD_185933 | JGI IMG/M metagenome (GOLD analysis project Ga0163217, IMG submission 185933) | Saline lake microbial communities from Ace Lake in Antarctica - Synechococcus sp. Ace-P (PacBio error correction) | ecosystem: Environmental > Aquatic > Non-marine Saline and Alkaline > Saline ... | reverse complement strand
GAATAACCGAAATTCCTTGACGCCTTTGCTTGATATAAGAGCACATGGAATTTGAACGTCTGTTCAGTTGTCCTACGTCGGTCCAGACGCACCAACGCGCTGCTCTAATAAGTCAGGGTGTTCAGGTAAAGTCGTAGCATACAATGTGATGGCTGAATTTTAAGTTTGGGCGTCTGGGTGCGCTGCCATTCAGAACGTACTAAAACTTTGGCGCGCGTTCGTCGTTGTATGGCGATGATGGGAGATATGCCCGCCGGCTCAAGTGCGTCACGGTGATTATCACATGGGCATTTGCTCATGGAAATTCGGCCGGCTTTGGAAGCCAGCAAAGGTCAATTGATCGCTTTTAAGCCATTGCGCCTTTTGCAGGCGAATGACAGATGATGAAGAGAACCTTGTCTGCTTGGATTCAAGAAAACTCTTCTGAGCCAATTGCCAACGAGGGTCTTTTTCCCACAAACCATCGGCGACTTCTGTTTCTGGCTGTGACATGACCGGTTAGCCCCGATTTCAAAGTGCTCGTTGTTTTCCAACGAGGTAAGATGTAGTAGACGGTCAGGAAAACCGCCTAACCGCCGACGTTATTACGGAAACATTTTCGCGTCCATGTCCGTGTCGCGTCAATAAGCCAACTTTGACCGGGCATCTTGCGCGGCCTTGGGGAGTACGTCCCAGTACTGTTTGCTGCCCCACTTTGAGGGCGATTAAACCAAATCTTTGCTTGATTCTTCAAGGTATATGACCCAACGCGTCCTCTCCCAGATAAGGGGCTTGTTGCTTGTCATCATTCTGTGTAAAGCCGGTAATAACAGTTGCCTGCTAATTCAGCGCGCTTGCTCTTTATAATGCTTTGCTGTGCTGATAGACGTCAAAGTCGTGGGTAATGATCGGCCGTTATAGTTGTAAAAGCGCTGAAGAGAAAATGCTCACGTTCACCGGTTCTGCTCAGCGTTGCACTGAGCGGTAATAAGGATTCTGTTTTCGCGGCCCTTAACGACGCGACTATTGATAACCTTGCACTACTTATTAACGGCTAGGGTTTCTGAGGTGCCAGGCTGGGGGGTGGCGGTGGAGGTGCGTTCCGTGACATAACCATGTCCCATTCTGCGTTTTCCAACATGTGTGAGTAGCATTGCCGCGTCGCCTTCCCCCTGGGCCCCATCAATAGGGGAGAGATAACAAACGGGGTTGCTCGATGGATTATCGTCGCTTTCCGTGAAGTCTTCGTACGACGGATTCCATTGTGATCAGCTGCGAAAGGCTGGTTGAAAAAGATTTAGCCATTTCTACTAGCCATGGTGCTGGTAGCTGGTATGGTGGGGATAAGTACCGCGTTTGCACAGCGGCCCATTTAATAGGACGCTTTGAGTGTAAAAATTCAAACCCAGCTTCTAAGGTTTTCCCCATGCCGACTTCATCACATTAAAAGTTGCGCTGCTTTAGGGCGCATTCGATTCGCTAATCGTGGGAGCAAGGTAAAGATTTGGTGAGAAGAAGGCTCTGCTTTTAGTTCCAAATTAAGGCCGCGACAGGTACGCAGGTTGCCGCTTGATGTTCTAAAGGTGGGCGGCGAAGGTTCAAAACCACGATACGCGAGCCAGGGAGACAGCATCGAGTAAAGAATCAAGGTCGTTTATCGTTACGAGGGAATGAATAATCATTTCTTTAGGCCATCGATCGTCATCGCTGATCGGTATTCTTATGAGGTTCGTCAATTCTGTCGACTTCCGAAAACAGTAAATGTCTCGTCTTGAGAAACATGCAGTTGATCGCCGGGCGTGTGTGCAGCGTGTCGTCGATACAATTAGACTGGTCTGTCGTTTGAGGAGTATGAACCGGATCCGCTTTTGCATCAGGGGAAATGCAAGGTAAAAGACTTTTTTTGTTTGTCTTTACTTCGCCCTACCGCCGAAGCGCGTTCTTGCGGCTACTCCATCTTTGTCAATTTTACATTGATTATGCTTGTCCGGTTCAATTAAATTAGCTACTATGGCACAAGTCCGTCAAATGACTTTTTTGCCTCAGGCCAAAGTTACGTTCCCAACTAACAGCAAGGTCCAATAACGACGCTGCTCATGTATGCGTTGTTGGTTATATTTCTATTATCGCTCTGTCGAGCCATATTCAACCTTACCTAATAAAAGGGTAGGGTGATGCTGAATGGGCTGCGCGGATACTACACTTTCATAAATGTTCTGTGGAGAGCGCATTCTTGTACCGCTGACTGTAGGCTCGGACTAAACCGCCATCTGGCACCCATTTATGCCACCGAAAAAACGCGTTAACACCACGGTTGTTTCGCCAAATCAGAATGCGTAATACATCATTACTGGCTTTCCGGCCGTGCCGTTTGGTTCGCCATCGTCCGCTTAATGATCCCACAAAATGCAATTGTTTGGTGCACTGCAATATGATGAACGCCGAGCAGTTTTGGTGATTGCGTCAGGATAACGCTGCCTTATTTCGTTCATAAAAGCTTTGCCGCCCTGCTTTTCATTACGGTCGTAATTGAACTGGCTATTGTTATTCCAAGATCAAAGCGTTGCGTGTGTATTGGCTTAAGTAGTAATCCATGGTAAACTTGCTAACGATTGTTTTTTCTCTATAAAAATAGCGGGGTTTTTTAATTATTCATATGACAGATTGGCTTTTCACAATCAGTTTGAGGGTGTTATCGGGGCTTTTGTTATCGGCGCGATTCTAATCCTCGGCATTGCTGTGACTATTGTACCAGGCTTATGCGCCGTTCAGTGCCAGCATTACACAAGAAAAAAATTACGAGCAACAAAATGAGGAATTACAAGCGTCTTTTGGGCAAGCCGAAAGATCAGTTCATTATTTGAAAAAAGAGTCGCTGACCTTAGGCAAACAATTCGCCGCATCACAGAGTGTTTGGCAGGAAAAAAGAGAAGTGTTTTAATCGGAGAACAAAAAAAAAGCGACAAACGAAACGGAATTTAACCAATAGCGCACACATTTATGATCAGCAACTGGTTCAGCAGCTGGCAAAAGAAATGAGCGTTCAACTTGGTTTCCTATACTGACACCGCTTGGCTCTCAGATTCAAAATTTCAAGGGAAAGGTTAGTAGGAAAAGATTTATCCAGAGAAGCGCGGGAGCGTTTTGAGCCGTTTTTCGTTGGGTTGAAAGAGATCAAAGGCTTGCAAGCTGTCTTGAATCAAGAAAATTAAGGACGATGCGGTTAGCTTAACTCATTGCGCTGAAAAGGCCAAACAAGTTGCAAGGATGGTTCGGGGTTGAGGTTGATTTTAGAAGCGAATTTTTAGAGCGCTCTGGATTGGAAAAAGGCCGTGAATTATTTGAAACTCAAAAAGCGCCTATCAAACATCAGAAGACGACGTACAGCCCACGGATTGTAGTGATATACAATCTTCGCGGAAGGGTTAAGCAGGTGATTGTTGATTCGGAAATGGTCCTGATTTAAGCTACTTGCTTATCTTATGGAAGCCCGAACTGGCGACGATAGAAGTCGAGCACTTAAACAGCACTTGGATGCAGTGGACGTCGGCATATGAAAGAGTTAAGCGCCAAGTCCTTATCATGATTTTACCTGGCATTATTCCACTGGTTTTCGTCGGCTTGTTGATTATTCCACCTGAAAGCGGGTTTTGGTTTGGCCCGTTGCAAGGGTGATGTAGGATAACGGTATTTAGTGAAGCCTTTGAACACAATAAAAATTATCTATTGTTGGGGCCTATCGAATTTTAGGCGGACGTCTACGTACTATTCAGAACATTTGGCGCGAACCGTGTTAACGAAAAAAACAGAGCCAAAATGCCATTGAAATTAGCGCGTTCAAGCTGGCATGCAATGTACGACAGTTTTCAGGCTTTGTTCAGGATATGGATACATGGGTAGGCAAACTTGAAGCGTAAGTCGTTAGTCTGTGCGCTTGAAAACTCACAGATAGGTCGAGCGGTATTTGGTTGCAGAGCCGAAAAACTTAAAGTTTAATGGGCGCTAAAAACCCCAGTAAGGCGTTACCAGTGAGTATCTTGAATGATACCTACACTGATGAGTCTGATAGTTAAGGACAGATACCGCCGAGGAGATTGTGTTATGAAGGAAAACATCCACAGACACAAGTGCTTTATGGATGTAATGTGTTGTTTGTAGGAGATCTTGAAGAATTACCCGCTTGTTATTTTAAGATTAAAATCTGCACTTTCGGTGTCTTGTCTGTATAGGCAATAATTTTCTAATTCTAGCATGGTTATCCAAAATAGATGTAAGCGATATTTTTCACGTTCCCGTCGACATTAGGCGGATCATGGGCGCAATAAAAAAACCTAAGTCAGCCACTATCTGAGGACCGGCAGGTAATTTTAAGTGGGCGGTATTTCCTGATGGCATGAGGCAAACTGTCGGTTTGGATTTTATTATCGTGTCAATATGGACCATAACGTCTTGTACTGTGAGTGGGCCTGTTTGATGGTGTAGAGCGGACTAAATCACCAAGGTAATAGTCCCTCCTGACGCTGGCGATTGACTAGGCACAGAATGTGCATGTTCAAGTAATTTTACCTTGCAATGGATCTTGCTCTCACATCGTGAGGCGCCGCCATTACATGTTAAGGCTGTTAGCCGCTTGCTTTGATTGAACTATGAGTTTTGGATCTGGTGCGGTATCGACAGTCGGCCAAAATTTTCCCACACCATGTGATCAGCCATTTTTACCAATCAGCAATGCAACCACGATTGAGGCGGACCATGTCTGCCCAAGGTAGCCAAAATAAAACACCGATTAGCGGCCAACTGAACGGCGATAGATTGAGAAGCGCGTCGCTGCGACTGTGCCAGCGTTAGCAATGAGCATCTTACTGCCAATCTTATCTCCGGCCTTTTTGGTGTATGGAAAATGGCTCTTTAATGACAAATGGTCGCAATTAACGCCGCGAGTCCATACAAGTGAGCTGAGCTTGGGATGTGTCCGTGATAGAATTCATAAGCAATACCAGCGCAACAAATAGTAAGCACCCATGCCGGGAAATTACAAGTGGTCAGCGTTTCAAAACGAGATGCCATAGGGGTTGATTTTCGTCCGGACCTTGGCCGAGGGTTGGCTGAGCAAAATACACAAAATACGTCTGTACTAAGTCAGTAAAGAGTGAATACCATCCGCGATAAGGCTTGTGGACTGAGAAAAAATCAGCCACAATCTTGCTAACCCTAGTATTCGCATCCCAAACGCACCAACAAGGGGTGAACTCGTATGTCTATCTCTGGTTCTTGCTTATGTTTTCATGTTCATTTTTTGACCTGTAATACTTAGGGGTTTTGAAAAATACCGAGACTATTTAACATCATTAATTCTTACTCACCTTGTCTTAAGTTTCTATAAGAGTAAGGGATTCAATGAGAATTAATATTGGTTATGTTTGTTTGTGGGTGAATCAAGTTTCGGTAATCAATACTAGATATATACCTGTTGACATGCTGTGTCATTTTGGAGTGTTGTAGCAAGAGTGCCTTCTGTCTAGCTTGCCCAATGTTCTCCCCAAGCTTATCCCACTTACTCTGTTGGGGAAAAGCTGGGCAAATTATCGCTTAGCTGATTTCAAACCATAAAGCATAGGATGCAAAGAACTCTCTCATAGTTCAATGACATTAGAGAAGAAGTTGGCGTCAAAATATCGGACAAGAACCACCGCCTTGGGAGTGTTGAACGGCTTCCTTTTAGGTGCATCGTCGAATTATTTATGCGGCCAGTGTCAAGATCATCATGCAAAACAAAGCTGATGGCTTAGTCTGACCAGCGAAGCGCAAGGTTTTAACCGCCATTGCCTTGTTGCAAATGGCGTTGTAACGTCTTCAGGACAAAGGTTCTAGTGATTTAAAAGCGAATGCTGGCTTTGTCTTCAGAGGTCTTGAATTTCACACTCTCAATCACCGGTTTCTAGACTGGGCGGGCACCTCGCTTTTTCACAAAAGCCAATCCGTCATTAAAGAAGAAGGTGAAACTGTGCTGAAGCGGTGTCATCGGGAAAGCTGCCAAGCGTCAGTTTGTAAGTGCTTGAAAAGTTGATTCAGTCATTGCTGGCGTGGTTGCTGTGAGAAACTATATTTTTGCTTTTAAGATCATTATTTACGCCCAGATGTGCGGTGCGTTTGAAAAACGCTTTTGGACCGCAGTGAAAAACCAACTCTTCTTTCATGTCAGAACTTTTCTTTGCGTTCCGACTTTGCGCCTTCGATTAGCTCGATTTCAGCTAACCTTGGGTCCAGTCTCCACGGAACAACGGCAGAAGGCAGTTTACTTTTTCTTCTTTACCGGCGCGGACAGTAGGCAGTGGTCGCTTGCTAAGCTCCACTGTTCACTGTTGCGTATGAGAGTAAACCGCCGAAAAGAGAATTCCTCTTAGATGAACCACATTCCTTTTAGGGGAATCCCAGGGATTTTATGATAATTCGTTTGTATTATGATTCTGTGTTCTTTTTAGTTGGATATCTGGGCTTCTGTTTGAACCACTAATTAGTCTCTCACGGCTTCTTAAAGTGTTTTTCGACAAACGGGACAAGTAACCCGTCATTACCCGCCTTATTTCTACTTGTGCGCCGTCTATTAACAGGAATTCCTTCCCGGCATTTAATCGAATGACCATAGGGCTTTAACTGCCACAGTGACACACGGTTTTTAATTCTATTAATTATCGGAGACCAAGCCCAAGTAGCGCTTATGCTACCGTTCGAACAAACCTCGCCTTGGAAATCCCGTACCGATACCAAACGCCACACAGAAATGGCAGTTATCAACCGACCTTCAGATAATGCATTAAACTTGTTCTTGGTTAGAATTGTGCTTCATCCAATCAAAAAATGCAGCTTAATGCTTGCTTTTGATGCGTGTCTCTTGATTAAACGATCATGTCCGGTTTTGCTATTATCAAATAAACTGGCGTCTGCCGATATGAGCCCGATGCGAGAGCGATTTTGCCCTGTTTCAAAATCGGTATGTCTATCGACGCTGTAGGAGAAGAACCCTCTTCATATGCCTCCGTCTTGATAGTTATGCAGCGGACTGTAGAAGAAACGGTCGATTTACCCGCCGCTTCATTGAGCTGAGTAGTAAAAAAAGTACAGTTTGGCCATAATTGAGTCTTTTAGGTCAGTGTTAGCTAATGTCGCCGACTAGAGTATATCAAATCACTATGTTGATCGGGTTTTTTTGATGGAAGTAATTGTTTGGTGTTTGGTCGCGCTCTAGAAAAGCCTTAAGTTTTTTATTTATATTATTTTTTTTTTTTCAAGCGCTTTTTGTTATTTGCAGTGTTAGCCATCTCTGCACGTTTTAAACCATTTAAGTCGCAGAGTCTTGTCTAGTTTCTCGATAGTGCTTCTCAATCAACCATTCTAAGCGTTTTTTAACCCTTGTGATTTTCTTTTTCTCGCTGTGCTCTTATATGAGTTTTGAGCTGGCATCTTTCTGTGAGAGGCTGATTCGAGGTCTGCCAAGGGCCGCTCTTACCAAATAGATCCGATGTATTCCGGCGGATGACGCTTTATTGCCATGGTCTAAGGTCATTTGTATTGTATAGTGATAGGAGGTGTTTTCTGTTGTATAAAAAACGAGAGCGAAAAGTGACTATAAAAGGCTTTTCGCTCTTTGCTTTTCATCAGTTAATTTCTAGCTGTTGTTGTCTCAGCTTGCTTCTTGAGCCATCTGCGTTGGTTTGCATTGAAGTCTAAAGTTACTTCAGATGCTTCTTGCCATAGTATCTTCTTCAATCGGACCTCTATGTCATCAACGATGTTAGTAGCTCTAGTCAAGTCTTCGGCGCGTATTTTCCGCGCCGAGTCTTTGTTTAGTTATCTTCTTTTGCTCGTATGCGCAGTGCTCTCTTTTATGAGATGGAACTTATAACTCTCTACCTGTTCTTTGAACTCTTTCTATTGAAGCATTGATGCAACAAAATTGGGGTCTGTCGCCATTCTTTGCTTCGTGGCGAGCGTTCTAGAATAGGCAGGGTAAGCGGACAGTTTTCCAATAAACGGGTGTCCGGGGTAGCCGAGTTCATGTGGATTTGTCCAAAGTAATGGGTTGTCATAATAGCGCTTTCCGCAATGGTTTCTTTATCGATCAAGAAGGAAAGGCGATTGTCGGGCATGACACCTATTGTTTGCTGAGTAGCTTTCGCCAGAGACGCGATAAATCTTAGCCTGAGTGACTTAAGTTGCCCTTTGGTTCTACTCTTGTAATACTTGAACCGTGCCTTCCCAAAAGGTCTGATCTCAAGAATTAAAGCGCCGCCATAATTCTTGCAGCGCACCAGCGGACGATTTCCAGCGCGGATGCATCTTTTCGGTTTACCAAACAGCCATTGGTCACGTAGGTGATGGCCCCGGTGTCAAGAAATCTCTAATGGTGTACTCAGTCCACTTGGTCGCGAATTGTACTGTTGGGCCGGATGGAATAAACAAACCAGTCAATGAATTTGCTTCTTGTAAGGGAAACCGCCGCCGTTATTCTTAAGTCAAGAATGAGAGCTTTGAAATTTGTTCCTTCACGAAGTTCCTCAATCATCTTTTGTGTCTCGTGTGGAACTTTATAATCTTTGTCACCTGCTTGAATCGGCTGCGAAATCAGAAGAAAGGTCGGTAATGAGATTTACGCACCTACTTTTGTAGGTTTACCGTCTCGCTCTTACTTCGACCAATTTTTTTTTCGGCCGATGATCTCGAGTCTTACTTTTTACGGACGATGCTAATGCGCTGCTGTCTTGCGTTGTCGCCTTTGCTTAGGTGTATTTCCAATATAACGGTGTATCGCGCTCACGCGGATCATGTCGACGAACATCCATCGAAGGGCATGCAACACATCGAATTCAATTGGTTTGTCTTCTTGGCCAAACGGCGATAATTCTTCGTTAGGAGACAGATCGGCTTTGAGTGGCCGCTTGGACCACCCTGGCACTATCGAACGACTTCTTGTGTAGTGTCATCGATCTCCAATTTGAAAACGCACAATCCCTTCTAATGATAAGCTCATGTTATATTGAAGGTTTCTGAATGCTCGTGGTGCAAAGTAGACTATGTGAGGGTCTAATTGCCGCAGTGATGCGTTGGCGAGGTTTTGATAGACGTCGGACAGCGTTTGTTTGATCCAACTTCGTTTTAATTGATTTTATATAGCGGCGCTCAACGTCGAAATAATTTTTTCTTCGCTTTTCACCATTAAGCAAGTTACTAATGCTCGATTTTTAAAGGCGTGTTGCGACAAACCATCAAGTTCAGCTTCAGGTATTAGCCCATTGCTGCGGCTTCTGGCGAATCAGCGTTGAGTGTTTCATCAATGTCATAATTGAGAAGGCCTTGATCATCTCTGAGAGGTGGGTCCCTGTAGGCTCGACCACCGCTTTTCAAGACGTTTTAGTAGGTAGAGATTATAGATAGTGCAAGCAACTTGAGTATCTCCCTTTCTGGGGCGTCAATCAAAAGCGTATTTCGTATTGAGGATAACAGTTTATCTATGTCACTTTTAGAAGAAGCTTTTACTTGGACTCCAGCGCATCAAATATAGTAATCAAGGCTTTGGCTTGAAATGCATCATCAATATGACGGTCTGTTATACATGAATGCCTTTCTAGCATTTCAAACGAGCTCTTTTGATACTTTGTCTATTCATGAGGAGGCTTGCAATTCCTGATAGCTGACGCAGGATTGAGGCAAAGGTATTAGCCAGTTAAAAGGCCCAAAAGTAAAAGGCGTTTATAGCTTTCTCCAGTAAGCTTCTCTCTGTCTATTTACACCGTCGGTTAGCAAAATCTATTAGACACTGTGGCTGTCAAGGCTAGCCAAAGTTTAAAAAGTTCACTTTTTTAAGCACTTGTGCTTATGGAAACTTATGAAACACACCAAATCTTTAATGACTCTTGTCGTCAATTTCTCAATCTCTCCTACTCCCATTTATGCGAACAGGAATAGTATGCCTTATATGCTTTATCGCCAGAAGGTTTTGATTGAATTATTGAAGAAATAATTGGGATAGAAGAGGCCGGAAAGTATTTTGTTACGGCGTAATGAGTCAAGCATAATTTGCTGTTAACCACGCCAGAGTTAGAATTTTCAGTCAAACAGGTTGGCGACGAATGGGATCGGTGCCCCCCAACGCGACAGGCCCTGTCTGAAACGTTAAGAACGATGCTCAGGTGATCGTTTGGTTATCACCAAGTAGGCGTGGAAGTGCTATGTGGCGTGCTTGCTTCAATTACTTGGCTAGACAGGATTTAATCGATTGCGGGTACGCCATTACTGCTAAACGAAACGGGCGACATTCGTGAGTCGTTTAGTGGATTTTAAAGACCAATTGCAGTTGTTCCCAAACTTGGCAATTCATTCTGAATCGACAGGCAATGAAGTTTCTTCGGATTAATCCTCAAGAAGAAATTTTACCTATATTGTGTGCGCTGAAAATGAAATTTGATTTACATTAGAAAATATTAAAAGCTCAGCTCAAAAACAATATACTGATTTACCAATTGATATGATTTTAGATTTTGAATGGAAGGGCTTAATACGATACGCAACCAGCGGACTTTGGTTGGCTTGGCATAAAAGAATACATTTGTTAACAGCTCGTTTGGTAATTTGCTCAGTTGCTTTGTGGGCTTTACGAGCGCTAGTTGGATTTCTGACGGAGAAACGTCAAGCCTTCTTGTTATTATACCGATTCATGAAGAAACATTGGCAGTTTATCGGCTTGTGGTGCAGACATGGCCCATTACTTAAGACAGAGTCTTGCCATCGCTTTAACCACCGAATCCAGAGCAATATGTTTCAGCGGGTCCCAGCGCTCTAATGTTAGTTTCTGCTGATAATCTTGGCGGCATTGCGTTGCACCCCAAATTATGTTGCTAATAAGCATGTGATTTAAAACCATGGCCCCTGCAATTAATAAAGACGCTGTTATTTTAAAGTGAATGCGAACCAGCGTTATGCAACCAATAGCGAAACGGGCAAGCGTCTATTCGTGAATTTGCAGCGCAAGAGAATTATGACGTGCAGTGCTTTGTTGTGCGCAGTGATATGGCGTGCGTAGTTACGATTGGGCCGAGTTACATCTGGGAGAAATTTGGCTGTGCGGACATTGATATCGGCTTTGCCAACGTTGGGATCCATTCCAATTCGTGGCTACGCAGCGGAGCCGTATGCCTGATCGGTTGTATAAAGTAAGTCTAAAACGCCGATTTACAAGCGAGATAAGCTATTCCGTTGACGAGGTAGGGCAGTTAGCAAATTCTAGCTTGATCAACAATACAAAAAAACCGTAAAACCAAGTTTTTACGGGTTTTTTTTATTAATTAATCAATCAAATAATCAATTCTTTGCAATTAAACCACTTATTTCCAACTCCTTTGAATGTTGTACGTTCTGTCAGATCGCCCAGTGGTTTCTAGGAGAACTTAACTTTTTTCAACACAAAGCTGTGTATCGGTATTTGCTTTCGTAAAGCATTTTTTGGCGCATTATAAAGGTTAGAAATGAGCATCTAGCAAGCCGACAAGGTATCGAAGTTTCCTAGCGTCATTAGGCCTGCTTTTAGTTGCTTCAAAGTTGCGCTGGTTTACGAAGAAGAGTTTGTTTGTTGAGCTT
>Ga0163217_1005496_pt1 | contig 11610 bp, 12 predicted proteins | sample SynspAceP_FD_185933 | JGI IMG/M metagenome (GOLD analysis project Ga0163217, IMG submission 185933) | Saline lake microbial communities from Ace Lake in Antarctica - Synechococcus sp. Ace-P (PacBio error correction) | ecosystem: Environmental > Aquatic > Non-marine Saline and Alkaline > Saline ... | reverse complement strand
AGGGGGGAAAAATTTTTAGGTAAGTATTAGTAAGATTTGGAAAACAAAATGCATGAAGAGAAAGAAATAAAAAAAGGAATTAGGAATAATTTTGATTGAATAAAGAGGCGAATTATGTATGAAAGAATTAATTAAAAAGAAAAGGCGAAATATTTAGATGAGATTGCAAATAATAAAAAAATAAAGTGAAAGAAAGTATTTTAGGAAGATTAAAGAAAATTGGAAAGGAGGAAATGAATCATAAAGAAAGAGATTAAAAGTGGAGAGGAAGGGAAATGATATATGTTGAGAAGAAACGGATAATAAAAAGTTAGCCGGAGATGGATAAAAAAATACAAGAATAGAAAAGAAAGGTAAAGGGAGATAATAGAATAGGGAATGAAAACATACATATAAATGCAAAAAAATAAAAAAGAGATAAGAGAAAAAATATAAAAAGAGAATGAAAGGGGTATAAAAAAAATAAAACAATGAATTTTTTAAAGAGATTAGAATTAATATATAAAATAGATTAAAAAGAAATGATAGATTTACAATTTTAATGAATAAATAGGTAAATGGGAATGGTATTATATTTATATAATATAAAGAAATTAAAGAAAATAATGAAAAGAAGTAAAAAAATAAAAAATAATAGAGAGAAAATTTAGAGAAGGAAATTAATAAAGTTATTGAGTAAAGATGAGATTGAAATAAGTTATTAGGGACATAGTATATAGAACTTAAAAGATAAGGAGAATAGGATTAGGAAAAAGTAAGTGAAATAAATAGGGAGAGAAGGAGTTTGAAAAATAAAATTGAATAAAAAAAAGTAATTGAAGTAATGTAATTAATTTAAAGAAAAAATAAATTAAATGAGTCATAAAAAATAAGAGATGAAGAATAGATTTTTAAATAAAAGAAAAATACAAAATGAGGGAATAAAAAGATTAAGAAGAATATAAAAAAAAAATAAATAGGAGAAATAAAAAATAAAAATAAATAATAAAGAATTAGAACACTAAAAATACAAATGAATAATAATATTGGTATTAAATATAAAAATAGGTTGATAAAAAAGAAAATAGGAGAAAAGATTCATTAAAAGAGAAGGATGTAATATGCCATAAGCATGAGATATTTTTTATTGAGAAAAATGGAAGGAATAGTATCAAATTAGAGTAAGATGAGAAATTTAAAAAATAAATATAAAATTTGAGTTTAAAATTATAGAAATTGTAGAAGTAGATTAGAAATAAAATTCAATATATTAAAATTAAAGTGTAATAGAGATAGAAAAAAAAATAGAAAATGGAAAAAATAATTAATTAACACAAGAATTGATAAAAGGTGTAAAGGGTAAATAGATAGAGGAAAAAGATCAATTTAAAAAATTTAATGAGAATAATTTAATGTGATGGATAGAGAGAAGAAAATAAAAAGATAAGTGATGAAAAAAATGAAATAACTGCAGGAAGAGTTGAGAAAAAATGAGAAAGAAAATAGTTAAAGTAAGAAGATAAATGAATAAAAAAAACAAAGAAATAATTTATGAAGAAAAATAATAGAAATAAAAAAAATAGAAAAAATAAATAAAGTTTAGATAGAAGTGTTTTGGATATAAGAATTAGAAAGAAGAATAAATAAAAATGATGAGATTTAATAAAAAAGGTGTATAAGATAATGAAGTTAATAAAAAAAATAAAAGAATATTCTTTGCTGAATATTTAACATAAGTGATATAAAAAAAAATAGATAGTATGTGGGAAAAAGAAGATGAAGTATAAAGATTGAGTGGGTAAATAAAAAATCAAAGATTGAGAAAATAATAAGTGAAACAAAAGGAATTTGTTAAATGTAATTTTTGAAAAAAGAAATAAATTAAATTAATGAAGGAAGATTTGAAAGTGTTTAATAAATTACATAAGATTTATAAAGAAATGGTATGTCATGGTTAGGAATTATGATGGGTTTTTTGAGTGGAAAAAAGATGTCGATGCTATCTAGCACATAAATTAATTGATGTTAAGGGATATGTAAGTTTAAATAAATGGCATTAGTTAACAAAAAAGAGGGTGAAGTAGTATAAATTGAGCATAATGTAAAAAATGAGAATAGTGGAAGAGAGTTAAATTAATTTGATAAAGATTGATTTAGATGATGGAGAAAAAATTTTAATTAATGTTCATACAAGCGAATGAATGAAATAAAAAAAAGGTATTAATGAAAGAAGTATATATAATAGGAAAAATTTTGTATTTATTATTAGATGAAATTAGAAATTTAATGAGAAAAATTAAAATTTTAAAAAAAATATGGTAGAATAGGAAGGAATATTAGAAAGAAATAAAAAGCTAGATAGGATATGGATTTAGAAAAAGAATTATAAGAAGAAATTAATAAGGTGAGAGGTTATTGAAGAAGAAAATAAAATAATTTTAATTGATTGGAATAAGTAAAAATGATATAAGCAGGAATTTGATATTATATAAAGAAAGAATAAGGAAAATAAAAAAATTAAGTGTATTGATAAATGAAAAGAATAGAGAGATGTAATATAAATTAAATGTTGAATAAAAACAAGATAGGATAAATAATGAGGGAAATTTATTTTAATTTTAGAATATACATAAAGAATAAAAGAAAATATTTTAGAATTAATGGATGCAAGAAAATATTTTTATAAGAAAGAAAATAGATAGAAGAAATAGAATGAAAAATAAACGAATATTAAAAAAAGTAATTTTAATTAAAAAATATTGAAAGAGAAGGGAAGAGAGAGATTAATTATTGATAATGAAGTTAGAGAAAATAATAAGAAAATTGATAGGAATAAAAAAGATATGGGAAAAAATGAAAAAAAAAAAATAAAGTAGAAATAGGAAGCTGAAGAGTTTTAGTGTGTTAGATGAATAAAGTTAAATTTGGATATTAAATAGGTGAGATGATAAGATAAAATTATTGAAATGATTAAATAAAAAAGTAGAAAATAATAAATTATGTAGTATATTGAATTAAATTAAAGAAATAAGTGCAAGGAGACAGAAATGTTAGTAATTAATGATTTAAATAATAAAAATAGGATTAATTTTTGGAGGAAAGAAGAAAAAAGATATTTACTAGAGAGATAATTTAAAAGAGAGAAAGGTCATATTAAAATTTAAGAAAATAAGAAGATTATATTTTAAATATGAGAATAGGAAAAATTTGAAAAAAAAATTATCATAAAGAGAGAAATTAAATAAAAAGGGAGTAAGAATAGAAAATGGAAAATAATAAGTTTAAGATGAAGAAAAAAAAACAAGCAGAATTTATGAAGGATGAGAGAATAAATATTGAATAAGATATTTTAAATTAATAAAAAAAGATAAAATAGAATAAAAGCAAAAAATTTAAAGTAAGATGATAAAGAGGAATATATTGAATTATTAAAATAAGAGGTATTGAATGAGAAGAATAGTATAAAGTAGAAATAAAAGTAAAAAATAAAGATTAGGAGATGGAACAGTAAAAAGTGAGAAAAATAATAAATGATGGATTATAGTTTAATTTGAGTAGAATTAAAGGTAAAGGAAAAATGTAATAGTAAAGAAAAGTTAAAGATGATATATTAGGAAGAAATAGATAATGTGTTTGTAAATAGGAAAGATTAAAATATCTGTAGTATGAGAGAATTGAGAAGTTAGAAATAAGTCGTGATAAAAATGTATTAGGAGGTAGAGTAAAAGTAAAATATTTTTATGTGAAGAGAAAAAATAGAAAGTGGAATAAGAGTGATGTAAAGAGAAGAAGAAGAAATAGAAAGAAAGTATAGGTGAAAACTAAACATGGAAAAGAAATTTTAATATAAAAAAAATTTATTGGAATGAAGAATTGAGAAAATATTGGAGTTTTAAATTAAGAAGTATGAATATAGATGAAATGGAAAATAGGTTTTTAAGGAAGTATGAAGTAAAGGGATACTAGGGTGAGAAAAATGTTAAAATTGGAATGTAGTTGAATTAGGATTTATGAATAAAAATAGATATATAGATTGAAATAATAAATGGAGAAAAGAAGTTAAAGAAAGAAATTGACTTAAAAGTAGAATGATTGAGGAATAAAATGATTGGAATGTAAATAGTAAATAGAGAGTATCAATTATTAGAATAAAAATAGTAGAGATGAGAAAAAAATTAAAAAATATAAAAAAAGAAAAGAAATTGTAATGTATATATGGATTTAATATAGGAAAAAAAAGAAAGTATAATTAAAATAAAAGTTGCTAGGTAATGAAAGAGTATAGAATTATTAATTGAAATGAAAAAATTTAAAGTAGGAGTTGAAAGAAAGAGGATGGTAAGGGAAAGTATATATATTTAATAAGTAATAAAAAGTAGGATGTATAAATAGAAAATTATTTAAAATTAATAGGAAGATAGGAATCGAGATAGAAATAAGTGAAAGAATGAAAAAGTAATATACTTTACTGGATTTAGTAAAAGATGGATATTAAGGCAAAAATAATATTAAAAGAAAAAGAAAAGAAGGGTTATATGTTTGAAAATAATTGGGAATAATTGTGAAATAAATTTGAGGATTAAATAAAGGAGGAATGTTGGAGGAATGGATTTAGAGATTTGCAGGAATAGAGAAGGAGGAATTGATTAAATGGAGTATAAGATGCGGAGAAAGGGGTAGAATAGAAAGATTTAAAGAAGATAATTATTAAATATAGAAAGTAGTAGAGGGAAAAAAGGTAAAATAAATATAATAATATAAAATTGTTATAGAAGAAAATAGGAGATAATAATTGAGAATGGTGTTAAAAAAATTTTGATGAATTTAGATTTTATATGACAAAGAAAATTAGAAATTATAAGGAATATTGTTATAAAAGATTATTTTAAGTTAATGAAAATTATGGCATATAAGATTTAAATAAGATTAAGTTAAAAAGTATTTAAATATGAATGAGTCGGGAAGAAAAGATGTAGAATTAATTTTAAAGGACGTTTATGGTAAAGTAAGGAGTAGTTATGGAAGAAAATGAAGAAAATAACGGAAAAAATTTAAGAAGGGCGGATAATTGTGAATTTGAATGATTTAAAGAATGAATGAAGTTTAGATATTTTTAAAAAAATGATTATATGCAAGTGAATTAAAAAAAATAATAAGTGTAGATTGAATTTGATAAAAAATTTATATTTAATAAATTTAAAGATGTGGAGAAATTAATATAAAGATATATATATTTAATATAATAAAGTGTGTTGTGAGAGAGATATGGATATGAAGTAGAAAATATTTTAAATGGTATTGAAATAGAAATTTTGATAAAGAATAGAAAAGGAGTGCTTGTGTGGAAATGAAAATGAAGAAGACAGTTGTGAAAAAATATAGAAAAATTAAGAATGAGGAAATAATGAAAGTAAAAAGTAGAAAAATTATTAAAATGTGTGAATTATTTGGAAATTAATTTTATGAAATAAATAAGAAGAAAGTTAAAATAAAAGAATTTAAATGAAGGAGAATAGTTGTATTAAAGCATGAGGATGTAAAGAATGGTGAAAATTAATTTAAGTAATATGAGAGAAATATTTAAGTAATAAAAGAAGATGGATAAAAAGATTAGCATAAAGGTTTTTAAATTGTTTTTTTTTGGAATTTTTACCAGATTAAAAAAAAAGGGGGGAGAAATTAATTAAAAAGTTTTTGTAAAAAATTATAAAAAGTTATATTAAATATGTGATTACGACAACCACACAAGACTCAGCACTCGCATATTTAGTGAGGTAATGGGGTGAGAATAATAATGTAGATAGTGAAGATGAGATCGGGGAAAAATAGGTTGATGAGAAAAAGGCAGAAATTAGGATAAGAAAGTATAAAGTATAATGAGATTGAATAAAAATATAGAAAATACAGAGAAAAAAGTATAAGTTATTGAATCAGAAGGGAGGTGAAAAATGATGAAAATTATTTAAAAAAATTGAAATTTCTTTTTTTGTTAGGTGAATGCGTGATGAATAGAGTTTTATTTATATAAGAGGCGGAAATATTAAAAGGGAAGATAAATGAAATGAAGTTCAAAGGGATTTATATAGAAGAATATATGATAAGTTAATGCGTAATAATTTATATGGAGAAAGAATAAGTGGAGTAAGGTTATAGAGAGATGGAAATTAAAGAAACTGGAGGGTAAATAAATAATTTAAAAATTTGTGAAGGGAAATTAATAAGTAGAGAAGAGGGCAAGTAAAGAAAAAGGTGAGTGAATATAAGAATTTATGTTTTCTGAAGATATTAAAGAATAGAGAATGAAAGTATGGGATGGAGTTATTAGAGTTGGGAGGGCTGAGAAAGGAATAAGGATTATATAATGCATAAAGAGATTTGTAATATTTAAAAGGAAAAGAATTTTAATGAATAAAAGAAGTATAATTTGAAGGAAAATGGGAGTTGAGTCAAATTATTTAGAAAGTGATGGAGTGAAAGATATATTAGAATATTGGGATGAAGAAGAGATTAAAAGAAATTAAATTTTTAAAATGGGGTAGAAATTAGAGTATTTATGAAGAAGGAATTAAAAAAAAAATATTTTGGAAAAGTGAAGAATATTATTAATAAGGAGGCAATCTTAAAAAGAAAAATATTTGAGAAAATTTATTAATTAAAGAAAATGGGAGTGATAGTAAAATTGAGTTTTAAATGTTTAATGTTAAACTAGAATGTGGAGTGATAGTTATTAGGAAGTAGAGGAAATAAAGATAGATGAAATGGATATGTTATTATAGGAAAGAAAAATATGGATAAATTGGAAGACAATAAATGAGAATAAAGTGTTGATTAAATAAGGGATTTAAGAAAAGTAGAAAGGGAGATAAGAATAAGAGATTGAATATGACAAATTAAAAAAAAAAGTATAGAGTGAGGAGAAAAGATACTAATATTGAATGCGTAAGTTAAGAGTAAATTGTAATTGAAAGTGAATATAAGAAATAAAAAAGATTAATAAGGAATTTAGAGTTGGGAGAAAGGTGGAAGAAAAGAGAAGAATTGATATGTTGAAGTTGATGTATAAGGGCGATAGAGGAGTCTAAGAATAAAAGGAGGTGATAATGAAAATAATATGAGATGCGATAAGAGGAATGAAATTTTTGATGTTGAATGATAGGTATAGTTTTTAGGAATGTTAAAAGAGGATTTAAAGATTAATTAGAGAAAATAGTAATTATGAGGTTGTTTTGGTATGCAGAGAAAGATTAAAGTATTGTAATTTTATTAGGGAAGTGAATATGGTGATGATTGAGAGACGCGGTTATATAAGGTTTTGTGAAATTGTAGATTAGAAGAGGGGAAAAGATAGAGTAGGATTTGATGAAAGTTTGGAGAGAAATTTATAGATGTAAATGAGAGATCTAGTAAAGAGATGTTTAGGATTGAAGAAAAAAAAAGTAATAAAGAGTGATGATGAAATAAGATAATGAAGAAATTGATGATAAGTAAATGATGTAGGGAATTGAGTAAATAGTAATAAATAAGTGGCATAGTGAGAAGGTCTAGGGAAATAAGTGAAAGAGGATATAGAATTAGCAAATAGTGAAAGAAATTTATTGATGACAGAGAAAAAAAATAAAAAATAGTAAGAGTAAGATTGATAATTTATAGTTGTGTTTTAAGTTAAAGAGAGTGGTTTATTACGATCATTGATGCATGATGGGAGAGAGAAATAATACTAAATATTAATAGATAGGATAAAATGACTAGTTTAAAGATTTTTTATGAACATATTTAATGGTGATGATATTGCAGTCTATTTTTAATAATTAGTATAGAGATGTGATTGATGTAGAAATATTTATGAAGAAAGTACATGCCATAAAGATGTGTTAGTTTTAGTAGTTGATGCGATATTCTAAATGAAAAATATAGATTAAATTAATTAGGTAGAAATAGATTTTTTGATTAAAATTTAATGGATATGTTAAAGAGAGAGCATATTTAAGGCTAAGAAATAATGATGGGTTATTTATAATATGAGGAGGTTATAGAAGATAAAAGAAATATTAGGAAAGTTAATTTAGTAAAGAAGTTAAAAAGATTGTAATTTATGAATAAATTAAAAATAGAAATTATTTTATTATGATATAAGTCTGATTATAAAGAAATTATATAGAAGACTTGATGATGGAAGAAGATTTATTATATGATAAAGAGTGGGAATTTTGACAGTTGAGAGGCAAATTATAGGGAAGAGAATAGGAAAGAAAAAAATTTTGAAGATGAGATAGAAGTAGTTAAGTATATTTTAACGTGGGTGAGGTCAATTAAGTAATTGGAGAAATGAATGAAAAGTGATTGATAAGAATAGAAAAATAAGGATAGATAAAAGATTGAAGAGCATAAAATGAGGAGAAGGATTTATAATGAGGATAATATGTAGATAATTAAAATATTGTTGTAATTAATTAAATGATGGAACAGGGAAAAGATAAGTAAAACTAAATCAAGTATAGAAGAGAGCATAAGCGGTTTGAAATAAAAAAAAAAAGCATAATGAGAAAATAAATAAATGGCGTTAGAAATTGAGTATAGTAGTAAAAAAATGTACAGATTAAATGAATAATTTAAGTGAATGTGTGGTAAAAATTAAAGGGAAAAATGAATTTTTTAAATGTGATTGGTAGAAAGATGTCATTTTTTATGGAACAAAAGAACAAAGATGTACTACAGTAAGGAGAGAGGAAAAAATTAATATAGATGGTGTTCGATATAAATCGAGAGCTAAAGAGAAGAAGAGAAGATTGTATTGGCTTAGGAAGGAATGATAGGAATAAGAAGGCTTTATTTAAATAGAAGGAAGTTTTACTTGAGGAGAGGAGAGATTGATATAGAAAAAAAATGAGATATAAAAGTTTATTGAGTTGGAGATGTTTGATGTAGATGGATTTTGATTTCATTAAATTTGATAGTTATTGGTTTTGATTAACAGGAGATAGGATAATGAAAGCAATTGGATGAGGAATTTTGGTAGGAAAATATGAATAAGGATTGAATTGTTGGAAGAAAGGAATCTGGTGAGAGTTATGAGAGGATATAAGATACAAAAGGAAAGGATGTTAGAAGGAAAGTGATTAGGATATGGGTATAGAGAGACTTGAAAAGTTACAAATTTATAAAGAGGAGTTGCGTGGAAGGAAAGGTTGAATTTATATGTGGTTGATAGATTAAGAGAAAATTTAAGTGAATAGATGAGTTGATGTATAATTAAGAATTAGAAAATTGGAAAGGTGAAAAGAAAAGTTAGCAGTAGTTGTATTGAGAGAGGAAAGGATGATTAATAGTAGGAAAGTTGAAAGAAAAGAAAAATATAGAATAGAGAAGAAATTAAAGTATGAGATAAGTAATAAAGAATAGTTATTTTTATAAAAATATTTTTTAGATTTGGAAGAAAAATAGTTCATTAGTAATTGAGAATGTTTAGTGAGAATGATGAGATTGATGAGGGTGAGTTATTTAGAAAGTTAATTTTTTGGGGATAGATGCATGAATATTGGCGTTGAATGGAAGAAAGTTGGATTTTGTATGTTATGGAAAAAGAATGAGGAAGCAGAGATATTTGGGAGAAGAAAGGATTGATGTTGGATTAAGTATAAAATTAAGGAAATTACAGTTGGAGAAGTTGATTTGAAAGAGTATAGAAAGGTTATTGAAAGTAATTTGGTTTGATTAAAAGATTAGAATTATATTGAAAGTTATAAGAGAATGATGAAATAGAGAAATAGGGAACAGATAAGAGGATAATAAATAAATTTAGGAAAGGTAGGAGAGAAAGTTGGCTATAGATGAATTTGGGATTGGTTTTAAGTCGTTTAAGTATGTTGAGGAATTGAAGGTTAGATTATATAAAGATAAAAGTAATTTAAAGATTTATTAATGAAAGTGAAAGAGATAAGGTATGGTTAAATAGTGGTAGAGATGAGTTAATTAATATAGGTAAAAAAGATAAGTGATGGAGGGGGTGCGAGAAAAAGGAAGGAGATATGAGATAATGTTAGAGATTATAGGTGTGGAGTGTGGTGAAGGGCATATCTATGGTGTGCAGAATATGAAGATTAGAGAAATTGAAATTTAGGGGTAAATTAGGTGATTTTGAGAATAGAAATTAAAGTTAGTATTAAGTATTAGAAAAATAGAAAATTTTAAAAGAAATAGAAATTGATATATATGCATTATTTAATTAAGGAATTAATTGTAAAGGGGAGTGATAGGAAGAAAAGGAATTTAGTACAAGGGGTATGTGAATGAGTGAATATAAGATAAATATGAGAAATGTGATTGTAAGTAAGAGGGGAGAAAGAAAGGAAAGATTGATGAAAATAAAAATTAGTAAAATTATTTTTTTTATTTATGTATAGGAAATGAAGGTTTTAAAAAAAGATTGAATATAATTAAAGAAAGTTGTAAAAAATAGGTATGAGCACTAATAGCGGTATTAGGAAGAAATAAAAATAGAGTAATAGCGGGTTTAGAGAGTATATAAAGTAAGTGAGGAAGAAAAGTATGGTGTTAATAAAGAAGTGATAAAAAATTAATGAGCTTGAAATGGTATTGGGGGAGATGAAAGTTGGGATAAAAAGATGAAAAATGAAGTAAATTTAAAATGGGAGATATAGAGGGTAATTTAAATAGAAATTTTTAGGTAGGGGATAGAATGAGAAAAGGAAAGAAAGAAGAAAAAAAGATAATGAAGTACTGGTAATAAAAATGGTGAGGAGTGAGAATATGTTTAAGCTAAAAAGATGATGGACAAAAATTAAAAAATATGAAAAGGGAGAATTTTTAATAAAATGATATTTACAAGGAGTTAAGATATTGAAATAAAGAAGGTAATAAGGTGAATTTTAAAAGAAGTAAATAATGGTAGGAATAAGAAATGGAAGAGGAAGTTGATAAAGGAAAAGTTGATAATAAAAATATAAAGGATGGAAGTAAGATGAAAAGAAGTATGGATTTGAAGAATAAGAGAAGGAATAAGGAGATGAGTTTTATTGGATTATTATGTAGTTATGAAGTTTTGATTTGGATAGAGTTTAAAGTAGAGAATTAGAGATGGAATAGGGTTGATGGAGGAGATGGGGGGAAGAGAAAATTTATTAAAATGTATTTAAATAATATAAAAAAATTTGATGTAAAAGAAGGTGAAATAGAAAAGGAGAAGAAATTAAAAGAGGTACTTGATGAAGGTCGGGTTTTGGTTTATAGAAAAATAAGGAATAAAAAAAATTAAGATTGAGTTGTTTTTTAAAAATAAAAATGGGATAGAAAAAGTATTAGCATGAGGAGGAAAATAATGGCAGAAGTGAGAAGTATAAGAGAGGTTGGAAAAGATAAATTGTAAGAAGGAGGATAAAGATGGAGAAAAAGAATTGGAGGATGGAGAATTAATGTAAAGGGGATAATGAAGTTGAGGAGTGTATGATTATGGAAAAATGGGCGGCCATTGAAGGAGAATTAATTTGTTGAATAGATAAATTATGAAGAAATAGGTGTGTAATAATTAAATCTATTAAAAGTAGTAAGAAGATATTAGAGGGGTGAATGAGAAATATTTAGAAGAAAAAAGGTAAGAAATAGATAATAAGTAAT
>Ga0163217_1114832_pt1 | contig 11611 bp, 16 predicted proteins | sample SynspAceP_FD_185933 | JGI IMG/M metagenome (GOLD analysis project Ga0163217, IMG submission 185933) | Saline lake microbial communities from Ace Lake in Antarctica - Synechococcus sp. Ace-P (PacBio error correction) | ecosystem: Environmental > Aquatic > Non-marine Saline and Alkaline > Saline ... | reverse complement strand
GGGTAACTCTGACCGTCGCGCAGCCCATGCGGTCCAAGAATACGCATGGCGGAATCCCCATTTCGATGGGCCACCATGGCTCCCAAGGGACAGCAAAACAAAAGTGTCCTCCATGTCGGGCTGGTTGATTTCTTTTCGAACGAGAAATCCCTGACCGCTGACCCGACCGCGCAAGCCCGGTTAGCCGCCGAAAAATCGTGCCACGTCGGCCGCTGACGGCTCCCCGAGCACCGTGTTGAAGGACGGCCCGTGATCTTCCCTGCGGCACTGTCGTCGACACCACGTATATGTTCGGGCCAAAGCGCTGCGACAAGTTTCTGCGCAGCAGATCGAAAGAGACCCAGAAAGAAGGCACATTGTTTTCGTTGCACATGAAGGCAACGATTGATGAAAGTGTCTGACCCGATCATCTTTGGCCACGCCGTGTCGTGAATACCTGAAGCCCGTGTTTCCGACAAATACCTATGATGCGACTTGAGCGGCGGTCGTGATGGAAAAAAAAAAAAAAAAAAAAAAAAAAAAAAAGCCGAACGCTGGCATCGGGACATGATGTCGCATCAAGGGATAAACGCCGAGATCCACCCAAGCCGCTCGTCAAAAGACGCGATGGATGCACGCCGATCTGTAATGGTGAACTCCGACCAAAAGGATCACCAACCGTGAGTCCCATCCGACGTAATCATCCCCCGACGCCGTCATGCCCCGCGCTGATCCCGCGCCCGGCGGGCAAAGGCTGGGGCCCCCGACAACCAAGGGAACCACGACCACCAACTGCGTGGATTCCTGACAATTCATACGCCCCCGTCTATGAGAAAGCATTAGATACTTCAAAGAAAAACCGGCGCACTGGACCCGACCACTTCAGGCACCGCTGCAAAAACACGGTTTGATGGCGCAGAAGCCGAAGAATACGGTCGCACCCCACCCCTTGAAATTCCGGTTGCATGGTACTGTTTGGAAAATTGAATCGGCCGCCAATGGCGACGCTGATTTCAGAGCATTGCCGTCGATGGCGAATGATAATCTGGCGCGCGGCCGTCGCCCGCAAGGCCCTATCCGAAGGACTGGTACAGCTGGCATTGATCGTCAAAAAGCCGAAGGGCTGCGAGGCAATCTCTGGCTGGAAGCGAGGACCGCCGCCCATGACGCCAGAGCGTCGCCTATGTAGCAACGACCCGATCTTGAAGCCAGGGCCGTTTGCGCACAAGGTCTCCAGGATTCATGTGTCCCCCGCCTAAGGCGACCACGCCAGACCGCTGGAGACGATCCGCAAGGTGAGAAATTTCGATCGCGAATCACCCGCAAAACGTACTGCCCGCGACTATCTGACCGACTGTTCCGATCCTGGGAACTGGGGCACCTCCGGCCCAAAATGTGTCGATCGTAAGCTGATGCAGGGGCGGTGCTTGTTTGAGACCGGCTCGTGGGTTCGGCCCCCGAAACACGTGCTTAAGCAGCTGGTTGAGAAAACCAAACCTGCGGCTGGATACGCTTGGGCGAATTCTGTGCGTTGGGGAAAGCCTGAATATTCCCTCTCGGACCAGAAAAGGAACAACGTCAAAGCGGGGCATATCTTGGGCCAAAGCGGTAACCGCCCGCAACCCAAGGCATTCTGGAACAACAATAAATCGCCATCGCGCAAAGGTAGTGAGCGGACATAACCGGCGCCAGCCACTATTACTTTCTCCTGTACTGGGCACAGGCGCTGCAAGCCCAGACCGACCGACGCCCGCATTGGCCGAACATTTTGGCCCCATCGCGGGAAAAAGCTGGCCGCGAATGATGGATAAATCCATGACGATGGCAAGAGGTTCAGGGCAAAGCCGGTCTCGATCTGGCGGGTTACTTCCATTTCCGACCCGCCATAGACCGAAGCGGTTATGCGCCCCTCGGGCCACGTGAACGCCATCATCGGCTCAAGCGGGTCACCTTGTTCGAAGGCTCTGCGCCCCGTCCCTTTTACCAAAGGCGGGGCGTTTTCGTATCTCCCGCTCCGCTTTCGATCCGTGCAGATCGCTTTGGACGGGCAGCCGGCTGCGCCCTCGGCAAGATACACCGTCCCCGCGCCCAAGCTGTCAGTTGATCCCTGCGGCAACCTTCATTCGAAGAGAAGCAATATTTAAAACGCCGATAGATTCAGGAATTTCATTGACCAAGCCGTTGGAACAAAAGTTACGCCGAACACATGCGCGAATTTCTGCGCGATTCGATGATCGTCCCCACCCGGTTTTTCCGCGAATATGACGCGCCTGGCAGCTACCCCGACGGCAATCAACCTGCCCGGGATCACAGGCCGCTTGGCCTTGGTCGAGCACCCAGACTGCCAAACAGCGCGGCGAATCGAACCGGTCAGTGCGCGTGGGCAATTGACTCCGCGACTATTTCCCTGTCGATCAAAGAAAGGCGCTGATGTTAGGCCTGATGCAGCAGGTATTCACGTCCAAGGAGTTATCGGCCACCTGCCTATCGCCCATGGCCTATTTCGCGCAATTCATCTGGATGCGCCCGCGGGTGGCGATGCGTTCCACGGGCCTCGCATACCCCAATGGCTAGGACGGGCGTTAAGATGGCTTTGAACGCCCGTTGACCCCACGGCCCCGACGAAATGGCAGAGCTGCGCGGATATCGTGGCTGGGAAGGGCGTGGCGAACAGCGCGCGGGCGGTAAATATGAATTCGTCGACGGCGTGCGCGAAGCCTATCTTGATGATCTGGTCGGCGATTTCAAAATGACCGCAAGCTCAAGGTCGTCTGCGCCACCGGTAACGGACGCCGCCGCATTTGTGCGCCCGGAAACTGTTCCCCCGTCTGGGGTAGAGGTCGTCCCGATAGCCACAACCACGCTGGATTACACCTTCCCGCATTACAAAACCGCAAACCCAGAAAGGCGATGAAATGTTGCATGACATGTCCGACGCGTGAAAGCCTCGGGTTGCGGATTCGTCGCTTTGGCGTTTGAACGGCACGTGACCGCTGTGGTGTCGCGATGATGAGGGCGAGAGATTTCGCCGGACAGATGGGCGTCATCATGGCTCGCACCTATCCGGCGATCCCATCCCAACAAGCACCTTTGTCGCCGCATGTAAAACATCAACCGGACTTTATGCATCTGACCCCGTGTTGGCAAGGCCAATGGGGCGACGGCGACTTACTGGAAAACCGGCCACAGCACATGAAACGCGGGTCAACAGTTGGCGCGCCTGGGCGGGGTTTGAAAAATCCGGCCACGTATTTCTTAGCTGAACCCATCGGGCTGGGCTATGGACTGCGGCAGGCGCGTCGCGGTCGAGGTCTGCAAACTGATGGACCGCAACCCGATATGAGCATGTCAGCGACCTGCGCCGCCGCCCTTGCCCCCACACGTTTCGACGCCCACCATGTCGGCCCTATTGCGTCTCGCACGAGGATAAAACAACCATCCTCGACCGGATCGTCGCCAAGCTGAAAGACGTGACCGAACTGGGTGGTCGTCCGGTGAAAGAGGTCGTGGCCGTGAACGTGCGCGGGTGATCCTTGGATAATGGGCAGCTGGGGACTGGTGCGTGCATCGTCCAAAACACCCTAAACCTTTGTTGGTGGTCTGCGAAAGCTCTGAATCGAAGAAGAACTGCGCGCAATCTTTGCGATCTGGACGCGATAATCCGGACAGAGGCCTGACGTTTGGCGACTGACGACCCAAACCTTCTGATTGCATCAAGACTCGCCCAGAACCCCTTTAAGTGAGTAAAAATGTTGATGTGTCTGCCCCCCAGGCAGGCACATTTTTCAGTTAGGGCCCTGATGCTAAACGATGCAGTGATCACCGGTATTTACGGTCAAGACGGGTCCTATTCTGGCGGAGTTATTGCTGGACAAAAGGGTTATGAGGTGCACCGGGATCAAGCGGCGGTCGTCGTCATTGACACCCAAGCGGATGATCATAATTTTTATCAAAGAAGCCCTCACGAGGTTAAACCCCGCGAATTCTGATTCCTGCACATATGGCGACCTGGACCGACAGTTCGAACCTGACGCGGATGCTGCGCGAGGGGAAGCCGCACGAAGCGTCTATATCTTGGCGCGCAAAGCCATGTCGCGGTGAGCTTTTGAGAACCCCTGAATATACAACTGAGGGGTAAACCCGCCCAACGTGCCTTGCGGCTGCTGAGGCAATCCGGTTTCTGGGCTTGGAAAAAACGGACGCGCTTTTACAAGCATCAAACTTCTGAAGCTTTACCGGTCTGGATGCAACAGGACACCACAGACGGAGGAAACACCCTTTCCACCCGCGCAGCCCCTATAGCCGTGGCCAAAGTACGCCTATTGGATCACAGGTACAAACTACCGTGAGCTATGGCGATGTATGCCTTGCAACGGCATCCTGTTTAACCACGAATCCCCGCGCCTGGCAAACCTTTTGTCACCGCGCAAGATCACGCGCGGTTGGCCCAATATGCGCCAGGTGGTTGGAGAAATTGCCTGTATATGAGGTAACCATCGACGCGCTGGCGCGATTGGGGGCCACCCGCAAGGATTATGTGGCATGCAGTGAGATGATGCTGCAAACCAAGACGCGGCCAGAAGATTTCGTGATCGCTACCCCCGGGTGCCAGTATCCCGTCCGCAGTTCAATTATCGTGGTCTGCGCCCGGCGGAACTTGGGGATGTCCCTGCAGGTTCGAAGGCACGGCGCGTGAAAGAGTGTGCCCTCCGTCGACAGCGTGCGCGGTGATGATGCCCACGCAGTCAGCCCCGCCGATCGGTGATGAGCATTGTATTCCTGCCAGTATTCCGCCCCCGCCGAAGTAGAGGGACCCCGCTGCTAGGTCGCCTTCAAGGCCGAAGGAAAAGCTGGGGTGGGAAGCGCAGATCACCCGCGCAGCAGAAGGTGCGCCGAGATGGTGGCCGAATACCTCAAGGTCGCGCGGCGGCATGGCGTTGCTTGAAAGAGCACGGGCTGTATCTGCCCATCTCGCTCCCGAGAACGGATTAGGCCTATGCGGAAGATTTATATCGCAGGGCATCGCGGCATGGTCGGTATGCTGCGATCTGCGCGCCACTTGCCAGTCGAGGTGGTATGCTGCGAGCACGTTGAACTTGTTCCACAGCGGACCAGCGGAACTGGACCTGACCCGATCAAGACAAGCCGGTGCGCGACTTTATGGCGGACAGAGCTGACCTGATGTGGTGATACTGGCCGCGGCCAAGCGTCGGCGGGATCATGGCGAACAACAGCTACCGCTAAATTTTATTTACGAAAAACCTGATGATCGAATGCAATGTCGATTCCAGGCAGGCCTTGGGCGGGGGTCCAAACAGCTGCTGCAAAACTGGGCAGGCTTCCTGCATCCCTATACCGCGCGACCCGCCACGCAAGCCGATGGCGAGGAGCGCTGCTGACCGGTTACGCTTGAAGCCCCGAATGGAGCCTATGCCCATTGCGAAGATTGCCGGCATATAAACTTGCGAAAGCTATAACCGGCAATATGGCACGGTTTATCGCCCAGCCTGATGCCGACCGAACCTTTTATTGGGCCACGCGGGGATAATTTTCACCCGCAAAAACCAGCAACGTCTTGCCCGGCCTGATCTGTCGTTTCCACGAGGCCGCACGGGACGGCTGGAAGAGGGTTCCGTGAAATCTGGGAAAGGGGGGCAGCCGGGGCGGCCAAACCGATTTGCAGGAATTTCCTACATGTGGGGACGATATGGCGCCCGAAGGCCGACCCCCCGTCGTTGTTTCGTGCTCGACCTATGCCGCACAGCAGCGCAGACAGCAAACACCGTGACCGCTTTCACGCCGCGCACACCCAACCCATTTGCGCAAGGCCATCATCACACGTAGGCCAGTCTTTGGATAACCACACTCAAGTCCGGGCGCGATTTCAGCATCGCCGGAGCTGGCGCCAAGATGGTGGCAGAGTCCACAGGGTTTTTTTAAAGGGCGGCTGGTATACTCTTCGTTCGACAGGTCTCCAAGCCCGAACGTGACAATGCGCAGCGTGATGGATGCTCCGGGCTGGCCGATATGAGAAGCTGCGCCCGCCGCGCAATTTTTGTCCTGACGAAGGACGGCGGGCATTGACAGGCCGCACCTCGGAGGACCTGATAGATTGGTTTTTTGGCGAAGGAAAGGACTGCGGAGCTAAATCACTCGCATTTGATTAATCCTCCGTTAGAATTTTTCAGATTAAATGCCGATGCATGCAAGGCCATCTCTTCTTTGCGCGGCGTCGGGCACAGTCTTTGGCCCACTGGTTCGCGGCAAAATGCTACCCCAAGGAGCAGTTTGCAAAACTGGATGGGCGGACGAAAGTCTGGTTCCAGATCCTCTGCCCAGTCGCCTGTCCCGGCCCCGAATTTGCCGCTCCGATTCATTGTGACTAGGACCCTTTTCGGATTCATCGTGGACCGAAACAAACTGGCGCAGGTCCGACGATGACGGCGCAGGCGATTCCTGATTGAACCTGAACGCGGCGCAAATACCGACCCCTCGCAAATCCTTCGCCGCCGCCCACTATACGTCGCCACCCAAACTGATCCGCAAGGGCGACTGATGCTTGGGTGGCCCTTCGGACCATGTGCATTCCCCGACCATGATTGCCCTTGCCCAGACGGTGCAGACGGCCGTTCCGCGGGCGCAGGCGGTGACCTGGTCCACATTCGGCATCACGTCCCACGCGGGCCCTAAACGGGCTATGGCTATTCTTGAGCTTGCCGAGGATGCAGGACGGCCACAGCAAATCCCCGACAAAACCCTTGCGCCGCTGTTATCGAAAAAAAAGCCGGACGGCCCAGACAAGCGACCGCCGTGCCTGGAGGCAGGGAATTCTCCTGTGGAATGCAGGCAATTTTTCTATTTACCGCGGCAGGCCATCATTGATAGCCCTACCACACCACGCCCCCGAACCTGGATCAGCTGCTGTCACCGCAGGCGCTCGACCGGTGCGGACTTCGGATTTTGCGGGTTTTACCCGTCTCGAGGCCAGCAAGGACGTGGGGCCAAGCCGATGATATCTCTGTCCGATTATGCGATATGGAAAAGGCAGATAACCTGGCGTGATGCCTTTTCGCCGCGGGCTGGTCCGACTTGGGCGGTTGGGATGCCGTCTGGCTGGAACAGCGGGCCGGGTACGCGGCGGGGAATGTCTGTTCGACCAATGCCACGGCGACTGAACCTGCGCGGGCACCCTGCTGCGGGTTCGGACCAACCGACGGGTTTGCAGGCTCGGTGGGCAATCGGGCTGGACAATATCAGTTTCGCCGTCGCCAATCGGGCCGATTGCGGTGCTGGTCCGGCGGACAAATCGGCAGGCGCAGCGGGTGACAGGAAAGCCGTTGCATGCGCTCAAGAACGTTTGATGCGAGCCAAGCCGTGCAACTGCCGCGCCGATTACCGGCCTTGGGAGGATGGTACGAAAGCCTTGTGATCGGCGACGTTGTCAGAGTTTGAAAACGCAATCCGTTGTGAACCACCGGTGCCCCGGCGCTTCAGGCCTGCAAAAAGCCATGCATCACCGCGTTCGGAAACACTGGATCGTGGTCGAAGGCACCGCGAAACACGTTGACCGTGGACGAGACGGTGAAAAACTGATCAGCGAGAACCAGTCAGTGTCTACATCCCGCTCGGGATCCGTTCACAGGATGAAACCTGAAAGCTGCCATGGGTGCCTGATCGAGGTCCAGAACGGCAGCTATTTCGGCGAAGATGACATTATCCGCTACGAAGATGTATATTGCACGCGGATAGGCGGGGGCTGCGGCTGGCCTAAAGGGGTCGAGGCGTCGGCAAAAACACCCCCGCTATGCGCGGAGCCTCTTCAATCTAGTGTGGTCGAATCAGCTGCCGGACAGGACGCTGTAGGGCCGCCCTTGGCCAGCGCCGCTGGTTGAATAAAGCCTGCAGCACTGCTTGTGATCAGGTCGCCGGGGATTGAAACACGTGACAAGGCAGCGGATTCAAGCAACGATTTGTCCAAACGGCGATCGACAGGCCAATTGTATGCCGAAGATGCTAAAGCAACGACAATCCCACCGATGACCGAGCGACGGCTGCCACGAGGGTCAGCGATGCGGCCCGTACCATTTTCCACGATTCATGGGCCTCCGGTGACAAAAGCCGCCACCGGGAAAGCCGGATCAAAAAGCCCGACGACCGGGCGCAGCCCAATGAACGCAACCCAAGCCCGCCGTTTCCAACCCTCCAGGAAAGCGGCAGGCCAAGGGCAACCAGCAGGCAGGAAGAGGCAACACCGCCCAGCGCGCCGCGTTTGGCCCCAGCACGGTCCCGCAGAGCATCTGCATACCAAGGGCTTTGCGCCGTGATCGGGCACGCCAAAGGCCAAGCCTGTGAATTCGGGATCAACGCAAGCGCTGCAATCAAGGAGCAGCAAACAGCAGCCGCGACGAGGGTCAGGTACGTTCCATTGAGAGGTCCTTGCGTTAAAATTTGACAGCATGATATCCCCGCGATCCCGCAATTAAAGCAAGCGTCGTGAATCGTGACCAAAGGTCAGCGTGTGCATTATGCAACCGGGCGCGCACTCCCCAGCCCAGCAAGCGCAGACACGTCCAGATGCGTTTCCATGTGGCTCGGCCAACGCATCAGGTGCGTCTTCGACCGGTCTGGACACTGTAGGAGGTCGGACCCGCAGCCAACCCAGCCGTTGCAACACGCGCTGCGGAACGCGTCCATTTCGTAAACAGCCCATGCAGATACGGTACCTGCTGATCATTGCCGCTCCGCCGACCCGCCCGTCATGGCACACCGTTGATGCGCGACTGAGAACACGGTAAATCGTGGCTGCAACTCGCGGGCCCCACGCTCTCGGACCGACCTGTGGATTTTCATTAGCCGTCGGCACTCTGCGCTGGCCGTCCGCCAGGTTGTCGGGCTCTTAGCGACTGACGATCTGAAAGTCACTGGTCTTGTCCCTGCCATTTGCGCGGTTATCAACATCCGCAGGCCCAGCCCCCTCTTCGCGGCCCGCAGGTCCCTCAAAGCCCTGCGAAATTTCCTCTCGATAAATCCGGTCCCAAGCAACTTGGTAGCCGCGCAAAATTCCCAGCACCGCGCCCGCCGCGGTCCGCACATGGGCATTATAGGTCGATGTGCTCTTCACCCTTGAGCGCGCAGAAATGCGAGATCGCCGCGGTGGATTTTCGTGCGGCAGGATCACCAGATGGCGTCGGCACGAGGCAAGCGGCGTTTACCGGGGGGCAAACCATCGGGTTAAGCGCCCACCCGCGGCTCTGCCGCAAGCGGTCAAGGTCGTTCGAAATGGGCGATGCGCGACAGGCATCGGGGCAGACGATTGTGGAAACCGCCCGCCGATGGGCACGGCGACAGGTCCACCGCGTCTTCCGGCGGGCAGCAGATTGTTCGCATTGGCGAACCATGGCAGGGTGCCCAGATAAACCGTCAGCCCGGTGCGGCGTTCAATTTCTCGCGGTTATCCCCCGTCGCAAAACAGGCTGACATCCGCCGCCGAAAACTTCGTGACCAGAAAAGCCGTGATCATGCGCTGCATCTTCCGGTGTCCATGACCACCGCTCGTGCCGACGATCTGGCGATGACGCCCCGCCACGCATTGATATCGCGCCAGCACGACAGGGCACCGCCTGCGGCGCGCGGGCCACAAGCCATGTTAAGCGAGGTCGTTCTGGCGCAAGTTCGTTTCAGCCGGGCTGCCCCCCCTTCGACGATAATTCAAAATCGGCGCTTTGTCGAGGATACCGAAACTTGTCGAGCACGGGGGCATGCAGCCCTGCGCGGGCTTGCCTGAAAATTTCCGCGCGGCTTGGCGGGTGCTGTGGCGGCTGGTCCCTGCACGCATCACCTGTGACCCGCTGTCGGTTTCGCGGTTTCAGCAAAATTGGGGGGGGGTTTTTTTTTTTTCCCCCCCTTTTTGTTTAGGCCAAACCGATTAAAAAAAAGGTGGCCGTCCGCAGGCAATCGCTGCAGGCCCTGTCTCTCCCAATCTTTCTCCGCCATCGTCGGTTGATACGCGGCGTTGTTCTGACATGTTCTTGCGGCTTGAACGGCGCCAACAGAGAGACCGCGGGCGCGCGCGGCGGCGCGCACAGCCCTGCCACCAGCAGGATTTTCTCCCACATTCGACCCGGCTATGCCCCTTAGATTCATGATAGCGCGGGTGGGCATGGCGGAACCTCGTGTTTTTCTTTGCAGCCCTGGTGGAAGCTGCGATGACCCCGTCAAGCATTCCGCAGCGCGCCGGCCGGTGGGGCGGTGCTCGCCGGTAAAAATCCGCGCAAAGGCGGGTTTGCCCCCGCGTTATGACAGCCGCTGCTTGACAAGAGGCGGGGCAAATGACCAATGCAGGGCGTATGTCCTGGTCCTGTCCCCAGACAGGCGAAGAGGGACGCAAGATACGCATTGATTCCAGCCTTGGGTCAGCGCCAAGCGCAAGCCGCCCCCGCCGGAACGTGACCGAGAGGACCTTTCCACCAACCAACGTGGCCCCGGGATGGCTGGACAGGCTCGAAAAATTGTCAAGTGCAAGCTCGCGTTAGCATCCGCAAGTCCGCTGAGACCTGCCAGCCATAGTATCTAAACGGCAGCAACGGGGTGTTTCGCGACTGCCCGTTAGAACGCTGTTCGCATGTCGTTTCGCCTCGGCTGGCGGCATCCCCCCTTGGCCATCGACGTATGAAGGCAAATCATTAATGACCACCTACGGAATCAACCCGGTCACCGGCACCATCTGCACCACCTGCCGCGCAGGTCAGATCACCCCCCAAGAGGACGCGCCCGCGCCACCGGCCAACAGGCGTTTGACGCGCTGTCGCGGGCAACTGCCTGGACGGTGTGCAACCAACCGAAGCCTCAACTGGCCCGGTGCGAATGTCTGTCGGGCTGGTTCGCCCGGGGCTGTTCGAACTGGTCTGGTCGGGCGCGTCCGTCACGCTGGACCTATGTGTACGGCGGATCTCGGACACGCGCCCATTGTCCGACATCCGTGAACGCGTCTCCGACTCTATGCCCCAGGCACCACCGACGGCCGTGCAGGTACCCTGGCGTGAACCGCCCTGGTTCTTCACGCAAACGACTCCATTGCTCGCATTCCCCCCAGGAGCTACCGCAGATGGACCAACCTTGACCAAAATTCCCGTTGACCGTTGCATCACCGGTTCTGGCGGTGCGGCCAATAAACCACCTTTATCCGTCACCTAGATGGATAGAATAGAATTGCGGCTCCAAAGCGTCTGCCGTTTGCTGAGTTCACATGAGATTCGGCACCCGCCGGTGTGTATGGCGATATCCTGCAAATCCTGCGCGATCGACAACTGCCCCGCCGGAACATCGTCGAGCTGTGGAACGGCATGCATCTGCGGCACCGTGGCCGATGACTTTATCCCCACCGATCGAGCGTTGATGGCTTTGCCGCAAAACGCCGCGGATCAACATCCTGATCGAAACCTCGGCCTTGCGCCTGCCCAAAAAACCACTTGCTCAAAGGCGTTTGACTGGCCGCAATCCAGAGGATACGCGCATCACCGTGGAACGAGCGGTGATTCCACCTCCTTGCCGATGCAGAAGCACGTGCAGAGCGGCAGTTACGCCCCCAATCTGGAATGCCAATCGCTAGCGACGGCGAAGCGGATAGACAGTC
>Ga0163217_1109880_pt1 | contig 11611 bp, 10 predicted proteins | sample SynspAceP_FD_185933 | JGI IMG/M metagenome (GOLD analysis project Ga0163217, IMG submission 185933) | Saline lake microbial communities from Ace Lake in Antarctica - Synechococcus sp. Ace-P (PacBio error correction) | ecosystem: Environmental > Aquatic > Non-marine Saline and Alkaline > Saline ... | reverse complement strand
TTGCACCAAAGTCCTATTAAACTATTCAAATTAAAACTTTAATAATAAAGAGTTCATAGTATGGAATTAGTTTGGATTGGATTAGCGAATTTGATTGAAATAATTTGCGTTAGGTCATCCGCCAAAAGTTGATTGAACAAAATTAACTCCTTCCAAAATCAATATGGTAAAAGTCTAGAATAAGGCTTCAGATTGATCCTCGTATTGTCTCCATAGTCAAAAATATGCTTGCTCAGATTCCGCTAAAAGGTTAATTCTTGGTAGAATTTGATTCTGATTCATTGTATTGCTTGCTTCCTTTAATAAAAATTCAAGGCGGAAGAATCAAAACAACTTTTACATTCATACGCAGTTAACTTTCAAGTTAATTTTTAAAAAAAATCGACAGATTTTCATTAAAAAAAAATCAACGAATTAAATTTTGTCTGAAGTTATCGTCAAGTTTTGTCCCAAGAAGCAGTAACTGATAAAAACCCTTTTGGTCCTTTTTCGATTGCTATTATCCAAAATATAAACCTTCCACTTCATCGCGTCCAGTTGTGGCAATATCTTGCAATTGGAGAATCACTCCATTTCTTGAAATCAACTTGTTATTAATTAAAAATCTTTACAAGGCTTCGTTTTACAAATTGGGGAGGAAATTTCGATAATCTGATTCGTTACTCTGTTCAAAGAATCAAAAGCCAAAAACCCAAGAATCAATTTTGTTTTGGATTTTTAAGAAGAAATTAATTCCAAAAGCAAAGTTGAAAATAAATTATTAGCATCCGATTTCCAAGGATAATAAGCAGGCATATTCTAAGTTTCCTCCAAATAAAAAGGATCAATATGTCGCATAGGCTCTAGAGAGCCTAATTATTACATTTCCTCTTCTAATTTCCTTGCTAATTACTTTGCTCCATGTTTGTTATATCCTCTAATTCGAATTATATGAATCCTTTGGTGAATCAAGTAGTCAATTCCCCAACAAGACCATACCCCAAAAATGAAATCAAGTCGTTTTAATAAAAAATGGTTCATTAAAATTGGAAATGTTAAATTTCTTTTGCCTCCCCAAATACTCCCCAAAAGACTAATAGGAAGCCAACCAAATAAATTAAATCGTATAGCGATAGTTAGATTTCAAGTTTAAAAATAGCCAGTTATACTGATCTCTACCAGCCATTAAAAATCAAAAAACAGTAAAAGGGCCATCCTCAAATCATAAACCAAACAAGAAAATTAGTGAAAGAAATTGATTTTGAAAATTCCAAAATCAAAAACCCCAAGCCTCTTCACCGATAATCAGCCCTAAAAAAACCCAAGCCCACACAGACCAATAAGAAGAGGAAGGCCATTTGAAAAAAATTCCCCTGAATGAAGTAACTAAATGATTCCCCCTCTTACAAGTGAGCTCGTTCTTTACCTATCAAGAAATACCGGAAGAATAAAGCCGCATGAAATCCCACCCAGCGATAAAGGCTCCAGTTGGCGCATGCCAGAAACCTGAAACTTAAGAATCCGATTAAAGCATATTTCGGATGGCTTTGGCCTGTTCCCTCTGCTACCCCAGCGGATGTAGACATATCCCAAACCAGGTAGAGAGAAATATCCATCGCGCACAGAATTCTGCATATCTCTGCTTAAATTAGGAGTATCGGAAGTTTGTCAATCGATCGAATCCAAAAGAGGTTGGCAACTCCTATAGCGATATTACGAATAGCCTGAGAATCACCATAATCTGGAAAGCGAAATAAAAATCCGTCTCCCATGATGGTTCGAGACGGATGCTGTTTGTATTTCTCGAGATGCGGATGGACTTCCAAGGCGCAATTATCCCGATACCATTTCTTGAATAGTCCCATCGACTCAATTTCAATTTCCATCGGAACTCGCTAATTATTCAAACTCCCGCTTTTTGAAGAAACTGAGAAGTAAATTGGATGCCCGCTCTATCTCGGCTACCAGTTGCGGGAAGAAGGCCACGAAGGTAAAGAGCAAGGGCTTGGTAAGATTGGAGCTTGCCCGATTGACACGATGGAGTAGTCAGGGTTTGGAGTGTAGAAGCTGATACCTACGAAGGATAAATGGTTTAGGGTGCTGAGGTGCGTTGGATCCAATTAGTTGCTATCAGTCTGCTGCGGATTCTTAAAGAAATTGAAGTATTGAAGAGGCGAGAAGCCGAGGTGAGGCTAGAGAGATGTGATGTAGAGTTGCGGACCGGAGAGCAAGAAGCTTGTTGTTAAGTTGTGGTTCATTGGTTGTTAGTTGCCGATGTCCAATGCTCCGATGAATCCGATGATTCGAAAGCCTCACCCATTTCAAAGCCACAAAAGTAATCCACTGCGGAGCTGGCGATGATGAGGCCGAGGAATCCTCCAATCCACCAGCCGTAGAACACTAACTGCAAGAGTAGAAAGGCATTTCTAAGCTGTAGACTTTTCTTCAATTACCAAACCCACTATATTGAAATACTATGGGTAGAAGAGAAGAAAGGTGAAAGGAGTTTAAAGAGCAAGGGTGCTTGGTGCTTGTGGTTAGTTAATAGTTCTGCGATAAGAACTAGAGGGATAAAAGTAGTATTGATCATGAGAGGTTAATTCTTGAATTAGTCGAAGGCTACAAAAATTGGAAGCAGAATTCTCTTTCTGTTAAACTATACTCTCCAAACTCTATAAATTCAGGAAACAAACCTACCGACTGTATAGTTGTTTTTTCAAAGACTCGTAGAAATCTCTTAATAGAAAATCCGAGTTTTTAACACAAATCTTCCATACTCAAATTGAACCATCCCAACTTTTTTTCTGTCAAACATTCTATCAAAACCAAAAGGCACTTTTGATTTCCAAAACCTTCCACATCAATTTTTGAAAGTCTACTAATTCAAACATTTGTGCAATTGCCAAATAGCATCCCCCACTCATAAAACCTTTTTCTTCAACAACATTCGACTGATTCTTTCCCATTGGATGTGTAGAAAGATGAGAAAATAAATTATGATGGATAATAATTATTTAGTAAAGACATCTTCTTTTTCACCTAATGCTAGATTATAATAGTAGCATATTTGATCAATTCCATTGGTATTTTCTGCTCAGCTGGGGTCGAAAATAGCCGGAACTGTTCGGAAAGGAATTGGATATTGATTTCTTATTTTTAAATAGGCATTTTAGACAGTCTCGATAAATTTGCCCCCACATCAAAAACTATTACTTTACGGAATCCAAAACTATCAAGAAGCCATTTCTCCCCATTTGTCTTGAAATTCATTATTTTTATTTCTAAAGCCTCTAATAAAGAATGATGATCGAAAAAGTCTTTTGCACATTGATGTAGGTCTTTGCTGCTAACCAATGATAAACTGATTGTTTAATTTTTTTAGTATCGCATTAGTTATAAATATTTTAATATTGTAAAAAATTTAGTATCTCACCTTATCACTAAGCTTGAGATTAACTTTCTAGTAATACAAACCAAATAGAGCAAGAATTACTTACTATAGAAGGGAGAAGAAAAGTGAAGAGTTAAAAGCACTAACTAAATTTAAATGGAAGGGTCAGAAGTGTTGTTTGGTTCCTTAGTTCCTGGTCCGTCACGACTGTGCCTTGCATTCTTTGGAAGTAGGCGAACACGGTGTCGTTGAAAATACTAGTGCCTACTGAAGACTGCTTGCTTGATCACTGATAAGTCCTCCCCATCTTCCACATCTTGACTTAATCACCAGCGCGGTCTCCAATGGTGACTCGATTAACCGATATTTGGACTCGCTGAGGATCGTTCGCATTTGCGCCTATGAGCAAAATCTCCATCTGGCAAGCTCCTAGAGCACTTTTGCAGCTGGGATTGATCTCGTGAAAGTCTCCGATCTTGCACCTCATGGGAATCTGTGCACCGTATTGAATTCAGACTCCGAGACCTATCTTTATACATCCACCGATGTAGCATAAGTTAAAGATAATCAGCATTGGATATTGGCACTTTGGCTGTATTCGGGAACTCGACCCCGGAATAGCTTGCCAGCATTCCACCTTTCTGTTGGGAATTCGGTGTACAGAATTTTGCGCTTCACGGTTTCCCTTACTCCAAGAGCTAAAACCGAGGTCTGTATTTGAAATGTTCTTTTAAATTATCCTCCAATGAGTGGAAAATGGGGAAAGCATTTTTTGAAAGATTTTGATTCCAGTTCGATTATCAAAGAGTATTAACTTCCCTACTTCGGGCCGTTTTCGGTATAGGATGCTCTAAACTCAAACTCGCGGGTCCTCACGCTCCTGCTACAATCATTGGTTGGGTTATTTTGAACCCGAAGCAGCAAGCGAGCAATCATTCCGCTGAATCCTCCGTTTAAGCTTACGTACAGCGGAAGGCACAACGACCGTTTTGCTGATTCCTCAGAAATGGAACTATGCTCCAGAAGTGATACTCAGTGTATTTAAGCTTGGCATAAATACCTTTGATGCAATTCCCATTTGCCTCAAGGGCTCTCCATCGCTTTTCAAGAGAACTTCGAAGGAAGATATCGGCGAAGTAGAAATAGTTGTAGCTTACTTTTTGGTCACAGCGCATAGGTTATTTCTAGTCCTTTTAGAGTTGTTTGTACAGTTCCGATTGTTGCTTGCGATTGGCTAAGATCTCCGATAGGTGAGGGAGCACCGAAACCATTGCGGCATGAATTCAGGAGTTATTTCCGTTAATCCCTTGTTCCGTCAAACTATCTAGGGCCGAGTGACGAATTTCGCAAAGCGCCAGTCTTCTGGTCAGTTTCGGCTGACTTCGTGAAGACTGCTCCGCCTTCGACAGTATGAAAAAAGCTGGTGGATGAAACGAACTGGTGGTGCTGATATCCCCATATTTCAAAGGATTTACCTTTTACTTTTACCCAAAGCATGCGCCCCATTCGTAAATCAGCTTTTAAGGCTGGTAACTTCGTTGCCGAGCTTGCGTATGCCTCCACTTCGCAGGGGAATGCCACTTAGACATGGAGTGGCGAGAATCGCAGTCGTGTTGGGGTGATGCTGCTTCACGATTTTGTTCAGGCGGGGGGGCAAACATCGATGTGAGTTTGCCGGGCAGATATCACATAAACCGGCTGCAGCCCTCCAGAAGGATATTCCTGTGGTGCCACGTAAGAAAAAAGGGCGTGTGATAATTTCTCCTTTGAGATTCAGGCTTTGAATAGGCCAGTTGCAGGGCGATGGATGCCATTGCTTGACAAAGCAGGGGTCCAGGCGAGGTATTCTTTGGAATCGGAGAAGCAAAGCAAAGAGGAGCGGAGGCCACGCCCTCGAAGTATATATATTTCCTAACGACACCAGGGAAAAGCTGAACAGGCTTGAAGTACTTTATTCAAGAATCTAGCAAAGAAGTTCTAATCAGAATCTCATCCCGTTCATTCCAGCCCGCAACTTGTGAAAGTGCCGAGTTTGCTGGCATTGCTCGTGGTGTTAGAAAAATATTTATACCGAAATACGTGAGCATCTTGGAAACTCAATTTCGCCCTCCGAGGGAACTATCAGTATAAGCCCATCAGCCCAACCTCAATCAAGGATGATTTCAACACTGCTTTGTTACCGGAAACTCATCTAGCATCGTGCCAGGTCAAATACCAGCGCTTCAGTGCTATGAAGATCCAAATTAGAACTTCACCTTTATTCAATCCCCGGGCGCTAATTTGTGTCGTCGGTGCATAACGATTCCTGCTCAATTGAGCTCTCACTTTCCTTCTGGATCAGGATCGGAAATGGGATTTACTGTTTAGAGCATGACTGTGTGACCAAGTCTGTTCAGATGGATCACCGTCATAGGACGTACCGCAAGGATCATAGGTTAACACAAAGCAGTTCAGACGCCAAAGACGAAACCAAAACAAACTCCTTGGGCAGAATAAAAGCAACTTAAAGTCTCCATTTGAAAACCGCTAACATCTTCAGAATTAGGAAATCCTACTTTATCATCATTGCCAAGACTGATTAGGAATACGTTCTTGTTGAATAATACACCTGCCATTTGCATTTCAAATCCATTGGTAATTATTACTCAAGTCCATTAACTCTTATTCCTAACCCCTCAACTGGCAACTTCCAAATGAGCTCATATGGAGTGAAGGCGAGCTTTGCGCAGTTCCGCCACGCTGGACATTTCATTCAGTTAGCATTGCGTAGCTTTAACGGACGTTCGTCATGTGAAAATGGATATCCATTCTGATCAGTAGCATCGGTTATGCTTCATTCCAGACCACCATCACCACACCCACTCCAGCAATGAACACAACCGGCCCCCGAACCCACAACGACCAAAACTACAACCACAACCCACAACGGGACAGCCTTGTCGCCGTGGCGGACCGAACCCACCAAACCCAACCTGTCGCGCCGTGCGGAACCGGGACACCTGTCCGGCCGTGGCGAACCGAAACGAAACCACAACCGACAAACCTACAAACGACAACCGGACAACCCACAACCCCACAACCAACACACACCGATAACCGAACTTTGATTTCCCGTCACCAAAAACCTTCTTCCTCCTAAAAGCCAACTATCAGCGTACATTTTGATGATATCGGGAGCGCATCGTCACTAACAATGGTTCCCTGTCAACTGAGCTGGAACTCGCAACTCAAGAATACCTATACGCCTGGATCACCTGTTTGCATCAGGCAATGGCCACCATCGCCCTGCAACTGCCATCAAAGCCTGAAATCATCAAAAGGAAAATTCATTCACCACGCCTTTTCTTACTTGGCCCACAGAAGTCCTCGAGCGCACCGTTTTAACGCCCCACACCACCCGACCCAAGCCCAACCGCACGAGTTGAGTTCAGCTCCATTGATAGGACCATTGTAGTAAGCCAGTTGGCGCTCCCAATATCAATCAATGTTAGCGCTGATTAAGTGCTTTAGAGGAATGGTAAGGGATTGGTGACCGGGATCAAAAGTTCGGTTATCCGTTGTGGGTTGTCGCTTTGTGCGGGTTGTGGGGTGTCTTTGTCGGTTGTCGGTTGTCGGTTGTGGTTGTCGGTTATCGTTCCGCCGTGCGCACAGGTGTTCGGTTCCGCACGGCGGACAGGTGTCTGGGTTGTGGGTTGTCGGTTCCGCCCACGGCGACAAGGTGTTCGTTGTGAGGTTGTGGTTGTCAGCGTTGTCGTTGTGGTTCCGCCGCGGCGGACAGGTGTTGGTCCGCCATCCTGTGCGCTTTGGAGTAGCGGACAGGTGTCGGTTGATGAGTTGGACGTACTGGAAACTGAGCAATAACGACTGCGAAACTTGAATCTAGATATGTATCGAGACTACTCCATTTTTCAACCGTGCTGCAATCCGTCCGTTAAAGACTACCGACACTGCTCAATGACAATGACAACTGTCCGCCGTGGCGGAAAACTGCTCAACTTCGCCCCTTACTCCCATTCTCATTGGCCTCAAGGTTTGAAAGTTGCCAGCTTGAAGGATTAGGACGATAAGAGTTAAATCGGACTGAGTATTTAAAATTACTCATGGATTTGGAAATGGCAAATTGGCAGGTGATTTTATTCCACAAGAAACTCCGTACTTCAATACATAATCCGTCCTTAGCCAATTGAGGATCAAAAGAGGATTCCGTAGTTCGAAGGAATCTTAGCCGGTTCAAAATTGAACTTTCTTGACTTTTATTCCTTTGCAAAGGATGTTTTGAGCTTTTCGTCTTTGCGCATCTTAACTGCCTTGTGTTGTTAAACCCTTTCATGATCCTTGCCGGTACGCCTATGACGTGACTCCATCTGGAACAGACCTTGCTCACCACAGCCTCCTGCTCCTACTCACTCCATTTCGATCCTGATTCCCAGGAAAGAATAGTGCATGGTCCAATCGAGCAGGAAATCGCCTACTTGCACCGCACGAGCAGAAATTGCGCCGGGATTAGTAGCACGGTGAAGTTTCTACTTTGACTTCATATGCACCTGAGCGCCTGTATTACCATGCAAACCGATGCCAAGCTGAGTTTCCGGTCCTTTCCAACAAAGCAGTGTTGAAATATACATCAACTTGATTGAGTTGGCTGATGGCTAATAAACTGATTGTTCCTCGGATGGCGAAATGCGTTTTCAAGATGCTTCAGTAGTTCGTATAAATTTTCTACAAACACCACTAGCCAATGCCCAAGCAAACTCGGCACTTTCCAACAAGTTCGGTTGATGAATGACGGATGATTTGATTAAAGAACTTCTTTGCTAGATCTTGATCAAATACTTCAAAGCTGTTCCAGCTTTCCCTGTGTCGTTAGGATATCATATACTTCGAGGCGTGCCTCCTGTCCTGCTAAGATCATTTTCGTTCTCGGTTGGTCGCCGTCTGTCGGTTCTCGTGGTTGTTCGGTTCCGCCAGCCTGTGCGCTTTTGGAGTAAGCGGACAACGGTGGCTCGCGTTGTGGTTCTCGGTTATTCGGTTGCTCGGTTCTCGGTTCCGCCACGCGGACAGGCTGTCGGTTTGTTCGTGGTTGTCTTTGTTGTCGTGTGTTCAATTGAAGGAAATTACTTACGTAATTGTTAACATCTATTCTGACAACCGCGACCAGAAAAACGCGTACGGCACACGCCGACGCAGACAACCAAAGCAAGACACCTGTCCCCGTGGCGGAACCCTGACAACTGTCGCTACTCCAAAGCGCACAGGCGTGGCCGGACAGCTTAGCGGACAACGCTTGCAGGCAGACATCTTCGGTCTCAATGAACAAAAAAAATATAAGCTACTGCATCCTTACGAACACCCATATTCAATTGTATAATACCTACCTAAAACCAAACTCTTTGACTATTCGACCTTTTCCATTTAACGTTATCCTGATCCAGCTGGCATGCTACTCCCGCTGGATAAGACTCGCTTTTTACGCCTTCGTTTCTCACGAGTGTTAAACTCCAGATATGGGGAGAGATCTATTCCCTTTAATCGTGACTGGCTTTTTAATGTAATATGAGGAGGAATATGCACGATTGAGGTGATTGATCAGGACGCTTGTCAAAAATCCGGCGAATATTATGGGAAAACAACTGTTTTTCGAAGAATTCGGTTGAATGCGGTGAAAACTCAAATGACGTATGATGCGAAACCGCTTTAGCAGTGGTACTCATCGAAAAAAGCATCGTTTCCATACTCAAAAACCTCCACATCCATCTGACAAGCAGTAAAGTCGCGGCAGATATCATTGGGAGTGAATCGAGAACACCCATCGATCCCATGCTCATATAGATGCCATGTTCCATTGCTCCCAATGAATTTTTGCGAAAATGAAAGTGGGCATGGAGTATACTTCGGTTTCTCCACAGAATTAGTCCGCAAGGGAATGACTTCATTCGCGCTCCGCGAGCTGTAATTCAAATCGCGACTCTACATCCACACCTGGAGTAAAAACAGGCCAGTATCCCATCCCAAATCCATCGGAAGTAATATCCTCATATCGTCTTGTCCGATCGAATGAGTGTTTGATCGGTATAAGCCTTGATGTAGTTTTTTGATAAATCTACTTACCTTCAGAAGTCTAAACTCTCGCCTCCAAGCGATACATGAAAAATAATCCAAATTTAATGGGACACAATTCGAATAGCTATGCTTTTGAGTTTGTTTTGATAAATACATGTTGAGTTGCTGGTATTGCTTTGACATTAGGTTAGTGATTCTGCCTCGCCTAGTGCGCCTTTGGGTCGCGACTGGTGTCGTTCCTCACGCCTATGCGCCTGTTTAGGAGATAAGCGGACAGGTGTGCTTCCGCCACGCGCGGACAGAGTGGCGGTTCTCGGTTCTCGGTTTTCGGTTCTCGGTTATCGGAGAAGTTATGGCGTTTCCGCACGCGTAAAGGTAGTCCGTGCGTTGGTTCTATTGAAGCCCAAATTACTTATTATATGTTAACCTCTCTTCTGACAACGCGAAGCAGACACCTGTCCGCCGTGGCACAGCGAAGCCGGACAACGCCGAAGGCAGACAACCGCGAAGCGGTCAACGCCGTAGGCAAGACACCTGTTCCGCCTGGCGGAACACCATTTAGCAGACATCCGTCACCTGTCCCGCCGTGCGAACCACTTTCCAGGTATTCATAAAACATGTGCAATCGAAGCAAGGCAAATCTGAAAAACGATCTGATTTAGGTAATCACTACTATATTGGGCTGGAACATGCTTTTGAGCGTAAGCGGAGCGGTGTAGGCTTGGTAATGAAATCCGACTTAAGATTCCATTGTCATTTAAATATTTGGCGTATGCTGTTCGACTCCTACCTCTGGGAAAAGGACGTAAAGAGTGGCATTTTGCCATTAATTCAGAATGTAAAATTGAAGAATTTAAAATGCAGGATCAATCATTTTCCATTTAAACTTTAAACTTTCTAACAACTGCGGGCCATAATCCCCCTCTGAATTCTTAAGACTTTTGTTTCCAAATTAAGCCGAGGAATAGTCTTCCCAAAGGCTTTTCTCTTTCTTGAATCTGTTTCTTAGTTTTCCAGTTGTGCCAAGAAAGCAAGCAGTGACTTCCGACGGGAGAAAATGATCCAGCATCTACCCAGCTGTATTTATCGCATTTCTCCTCTAAAGGAGCTGCTTCGGTTTGTTCCTTTTTCCAGATTTACTTCCGCTCTTTTTTGACAGGATTGGCTTCATTAAATGTCAGCATCCCCCCTTCTCCCGCTTGACTTATTTTTAGTTTCATGGAAGCTTAAGGTCCCAGATATGCCGTTCCTCCCAAAGCTTTTTCCCTGATTAGAAAGCTATCAATCCCTGCGCAGCGTCTTTCCAACTACCATAATTCCGTGTCGATTAGCGATCCTCCAGAAATCAAATCATCTCACCAAGGGGACACTCATAGTGCACAGGACGATTGCTTTGTTTTTGACTGATCAGCCGCTCTAGGCAGCTTAATCCATATCTCGGTATGATTCAGGTTATTTATCGATAAATACGATTATTGCACCCGAAGCACGAGCATTCGCAGGGCACACAAAAGTATAGCTCGTAAGATCACTTCGTCGCCGGGACTTGAATAATCTAAATAATCCGCGCCATTTCAAGCATCGGGTACAGAGCTGGTCAAGAGCACTTATGAAACCCTAGCGTTGCTCAAAGAAAGTTGGCAATCGCTGCGGTAAAATCACATTACGGAGAGTTTGCCCAAGGCCACCGCTTGCTGAGTATTTCAGTTCGGTGCGAGTGAGTAAGGTTGTTGAAGGGTGAGGTTCTTCAGGTTGCGTTGTCGTTGTCGGTTGTCGCGTTGCCACCACGCGGACAGGTGTCAGTTGGTCAGTATGTCGGCACGCGTGTCAGCAAGGAGGCGCTGCGGGCCAATTTTCAAGGGGGGGAGGGGGGGGGGGGGGAGGGAAACCGTGCTGTATGTGAGCAAGAGTTATTGGAGTTATTTTATTTGGGTTGTCTGGTTTTTCATTGTTTTCATTTTGTCCGAGTTGTCGGACATGGTGGATATAGAAGGAGTAAGAGAAGAGATAGTTTCTAGTGTAAAATCCGCACGCTCGACAACGCGAAGCGGAAAAACGCGCAACGGACAAACGCACGTGCAGACAACTGCCCCGCTTTTTACTTCCAAAAGGTGCACAGGGCGTGGGCGGGAAATACCCATCTTGTCTTTTTCTTCGTCTTTTTTTTGGGGGTTGTTTGTT
>Ga0163217_1050477_pt1 | contig 11611 bp, 8 predicted proteins | sample SynspAceP_FD_185933 | JGI IMG/M metagenome (GOLD analysis project Ga0163217, IMG submission 185933) | Saline lake microbial communities from Ace Lake in Antarctica - Synechococcus sp. Ace-P (PacBio error correction) | ecosystem: Environmental > Aquatic > Non-marine Saline and Alkaline > Saline ... | reverse complement strand
GTTTTAAACAAGTCAATTACTATTTATGGCAACTCACCTCGTTTTTTACCGTTGAGTCACACAACGTCTGTAAAATTTGTCATGGTTGACTTATTGCGGCCTGTTTTATGTGAATGAAGAAATAGTCGAGAAAGTGACAACAAGCAAAATGGCAGATTCGTGCTAAAACGTTGATCGCGTCCGTGCGGCATTCTTTAGTTGCAGATAACTAAGTATTTTAATGGCTCCTCGTGACAGAGCGAAATTGTTATTTGAGACGCAGGGGGCCCTAGGTCAAACACATAAGCAATCTACCAAATCATTGAACCAAGCGACTGACCAAGAATTATCAGGCCACTATGTGTGTATGGATAAAAGTGACATTATTGATATTGCACCGCATATTGGAGCCCGAAAAGACTTTGCTAAAGTTATGCCCGAATATTTGTTGGACGTGTGTTTCGGCGCAACACGCCACGGTAAAAGCCAATATTGCAGGCACATTACAAAAGAAGAAACTAAGTTGGGATTTTTCGATTGTTGAAGAAAGCCTTTGATGCAGCAGAATTTAAAAGATATTCGTTAATGTCGTGAACGAGTGCCACAGAAGAAGTTGAACCCCTAGTGAATGTTTGGTGGGAGCCTAGTGTATTACCAGAAGGCGCTGTCGGTGATATGATATTCGTCGCATATGAAGAAAATTTGAGCATTATGCCCCTGTCTTTGCCAAATTATTGATATTGTAAATATTTCCTCTTTTTTTAAATTACGCTAACAGCTGAGTATGATTAGCGAGCGACAAAGTCTACTTACCTTTATTGTGCAAAAGGGGGTGATGAGCCCAATATGCAGGCTTTACTTCTTACATGACGCCAAGGTTATAAAAAATGTGCATGTTTACCGACCATAATTAGCATTTTTTTTAAGCTTTGCTGGGTCATTAGGCGTCGACTAACAATAAATATAGTGGTTGTTTTTATTAATGTTGTACTTTTCTTGTCTGTCATAGAATAAGTAAAAATGGAAATGGAAGGTTTATACCCTAGCTAATTGCTAAGGGTATAGATAATCTAAAAAACCACTAAGATGAAGACTAACAATTTGAGTATATATATTGAAAAATAGGAATTCGGTCCGGACAGTTCAGTTCAAGTCCAAAACCTTCTGGGCGCCAATACGGAGAATACACGATAACAGGGCTGACACATGATGCCAAAAGGTGTGGCACGTATAGAAGCAAAGGTAAGCTTTATTGAAGGGTGCTTTACCGGGCGAAGTAGTTGAAGCTCAAAGTGGTTAAAACCGGAGGCAAAAAATTACGACCTTGCGTTCCCTTAAACGAACTGATAAGCCATAAGCGATGATAGAATAGAGTCCCCACGTGTAAACATTATGCCGTGTGCGGTGGATGTAGCTTTCAACATTTAGCTCAGCCACGCAAATAGATGCCAAACATTCAATGCTCAGGTGGCGTCGTAAAGTGATTGAAGATCAGGGGCCTATTGAACGTTTAAAGTTGACCGAGACTTTGCTTTATCGGCGCCCGCGCCAGAATTGCGGTGATTGCCACAGAGGTAAAACACTTTAGGTTTTCGTGGTAGGGGCTCAAACGCATTGTGGCTATTGATAATGCATTGTTTGCGGCCTTTGCAACAATTATATGGGAAGCTAAAAGATAAAAATCATTGCCGATTCCTTGGCATCTAAACTCGTTCATAATGAGTTGTTTAGAGGATAACCAAGTATAAGCTTGTTATTTTCGCCTAATGAGACAATTAGTCCAGATTTAAAAACAATGGCAGACCTGGGCGCAGACAGTAAACGCCGACCTATATGGCAGGACCGCAGCGAGTTTCACGGGCCGACGGTAGAAGAGGGCAACTTCGTCATTAGTCTGCTTAGATGGCATTCTTTCGCTATTCATGCCGCAAGATTTTATACAAGTTAATGCCCAATATGAATAAAAATGGTGCGCACTCGCTATGATGTGGTTGCCCCGAATAAAACAAGATGTGTATTGGACTTATTTTGTGTGCGTGGGGTAATTTTTCCATTTACATTAGCCAAAAGTGGCCCCCAAAAACAGGTTATCGGCGTTTTGAGGTTACAAGAGAGTATGGTCAGCAGGGTCGATTACAATGCCCAGCAAAAACGGGCTAGTTAACTTGTCTTTTATTGCTTGCTTGATTTAAGGCCAAGCTGTGGCGGATGAATTTAGTTCAGTTTGGGTCCACTAAAATTTTACTGATCCACCATATAAGAGCTGGTGCAAAGAGTTTTTTAGAGACCATAGTGCTATTAATCCACAAAACAAATGTTACTCTATGTTTCTTGGTGATGCGGCTTACCTTTAGCGCGAGATGGCGGGATTATCTTGTATCAAAAGGCTTTGAAGTGTTACCGGCGTTAACAATGGATGAACTGTTTCCGCAAACATCCCATGTAGAAAACCATGATGCTCGTTGCAAGGCGCAAGTGATGTTGTGGTGAGTAAAATAATGTGCATTCAATTGAGTTTGATTCACTTCAGTGTCCAGTCACGTAATTAGCGCCATATGATAAAAAAGGGAAAGGGGGGGCGGGCGGGGAGGGGCGGGGCGGGGGCGGGGAGGAAAAAGGTATGACGCCTAGTTTTGCTACGCAGTGACTTGCGTGCAGAATGAATAGTTCCATTAGGGACTATCCATAGAGCACCATCAACAAGCTGAGCATTTATTTTGCCTTGACACCAGGGAACAATGGCAAAAAAAAAAAAAAAAAAAAAAAAAAAAAAAAAAAAAAAAAAAAAAAAAAAAATAAACTATTCATTACGCAGCTTGTAAGATGTAATCTGATTATCAATCGGTTTATCCCAATGTTAAGAGATTGAGTTAGCCAACGTAATGTGCCTTTGTTCTTATTCAATACAGAAAATTTTAGAGCTAAGTCTCAAACTCATCGTTTTCGAGTTTTGTTCAGCAACACCAGATTGGCCTCCGTTGTATTTTAATGCCGAATATTGAATGCGGAATGAACCGTGTTCGAGATAAACAATTTAAACAACTCTGCTGACAACATCAAATTACAAGTCGCTAGTTTCATGATACTTGCGTCATTTAAAAACCCGATCTTATTTAAGTCAGCAGAACAGCCCTTAAGTAAAATGTTTACGCCCTTATTTAAAGTCTGGTTGGCTGAATTATATCGAGCCTTTCCCTTTCCTAGTCAAGAACGCAAGCCCAAGCGCCTAAACTTGACCGAAGCAATTGACCTTAAGCAACCTTTTATGCAGCAATCAGTAGGTGGAAGATTGGCCTGCCACTCTCGATCATATTGCACCAACGTTTAGCGACATTTTATTGCTGAGAGAGCCCCCTGATTATGGGGCATGCAGAGATATTTCCCTCAAATTGACGGAAACCAGTCAAAATTTTCGCATTTGCTTGGTCTATTGGTGGTTAGGTGCCAAACAATGTTGTATTTGCTTTGCAGCAGGAATACGCAGAAAGCTAAACTGAGCCACAACATGGCTGTACATGTGTGTTAAAAGAATTGCATGGCGTGATTTTATCGTTATGTGGCTTTCACTTTACTCATATTTAATAAAAATTATCCCTTTCAAAAGCAATATGCACTATTTTAAGTGTGGGAAACGATTCAGGTTTGCTGTTTGACGCTTGGACCCAAAGCGTCAAACAGGATATTCCTATTGTTGATGCCGCAATGCGTGCCTTGCAAAGCCACAGGATGGATGCCACAACGTTTCGCATGATAGTGGCAAGCTTCTTTGTAAACATCGTTATTGCCATGGCGCGGGGCTGGGACTATTTTATGAGCAGCTAATGACGGGACTTTGCCTCCAATAATGAGAGGATGGCAGTGAGTGCATCAGTGGGCAACCGATGCTGCCGCCGTACTTTAGGATATTCAACCCCACGCCATCAAAGTGAGCGTTTGATTCCTCAGGTGAGGTTTATTAAACGCTGGGTCCCAGAGTTAAGTAAATTTGAGCGCCAAACAGATTCATCAAACCGAGTAAATTTTGTTGATGTGCAAAAACTTGGGGTATCGATTACCATTGTTGACCATGCCAGGTTCAGTGAGTCGAACCAAACAACAATTTAAACAAATTTATTGGCTTAATCAGCAGTAATGTAAAGTGCTCTGTTATGAATATTCAAAAATGTAGCGTTGAATGAATTGATTATGGCTTGTATCAGAGTTGTCTACTTGATGCCCTAAATTACACTGTTTTGCAACCCCAAATTTGATTGGCGATGGCTGCCAAATGCGTTTGCAATTGAAGGTAATCAAATCATCACCAAAATTGTGACCGGAGTGACAGCATCACAATCTTTTAAATCGGGACCGGGCGGTTGAATGCTAAAGGCTGATGCAATTTTTAGTGCATCATGGTTTATTTTTGGAAAAGCGAAGATCCTTGCTTAACGGGCATGAAGAAAAAACGCATCGCTAACTTTGCTTAAACATGACATCAACTTTTTTGCTTACCACCTTCCTCTAGAATACATCCAGCTTGCGGTAATACGCTCAACTGGCCCGCTGTTTGCGGCATTAGCGATATTCAGAACTTAGAAGCGGTAAATACAGTATTGGCTTTTAAAAGGGTGTCTCTATTACACCACCGATTACGCCACAAGCGCTTTGCTTGCAAATTACCAGCAAAGTCTTAGCGGTAAAGTGCCCTTATTTGAACAGGTTGAAAAAGACCCTATCCATACCGTTGCATGGTTTGCACTGGGGGAGGCAGAAATATATTGATTGGCCGCGAATGAGGGCATTGAGCCTTTTATAACAGGCGAAGTTATCGAAAACAAAACTATCCATACTGCCGAGAGATGAATATTCCAATTTTATGGCCGCGGGTTCCATCATTGCCAACTGAGCGATTTGGACGCACAAGCTGTGGGTTGATTATTCTGGCCAGCAAATACGATCTTGAAGTTGACTTTATCGAATTAACTAACCCTGCCTGAGGATCAATCTATACATGGACTGCTGATCAAAATTTTGGATGCCATTTGCTGAAAAGTTTGAAACCCAATATATATGGTTCAAACTAAGGTTAGACTGCGCAAGAAATTGTTTTTATATCATTCTCATGAACACCATTGAATTTGCACTCAAGGCCATTTACGTATTTTAGATTGCGGGGGGCGGGACGGCGAGATGACGCGGGCCGATTAGCGCTTTAGGTCATCACGTCTACTCGACAGATTATATTCTGCAGAAACCTAGCCATAGCTAAGCAAAACTCGCCAACTTTGATCAGAGTTTTTGAGCTTTGCCATACAAGATATTATTGAGTTGCCTGAATCTCAGTATGATCTGGTTTATTTGTTCATGCGGTACTTGAAGTGGTTGCAACAACCCTTAGGTTTATTGAAAAGTTAGTGCATTAATTAAAACCTGCAGGTACTTGTCGCTGAGTTTTTTTCAATCAAGATGCCCAGCGTTTGTAATAATGGTATGGCAATTTTGATTATGTGGAGCAGGGCATGAAAGTAAAAAAATCAGGTTAGACTCAGCCCCAATAAATCACAAAAGCCGCAGGTGATTTTGGACTTTATTGCTTCTTTATCCATGCAGATATGCACAAAACAGGTATTCGTTGTTTTCACGATTATTTAAAAGATAAATCCCTGCAAACCAGTCATTGAGCAACTCAAACGTTTGGAAATACTAATACGGTGACCAACATCCTTACCTGTGGCTAGGTAAGTACTTTATGTTAATTAGTCAAAAGCCTAAAAACGGCAGCAGTTCACAATGAATATACTCTGCCAGTTTGAGTTTGTGGTTTATTAATTACTTAGCGAGTGGCTTCGATACAGAACGAATGGTCTTCAGGTTTAGGTTTGAGGGCATAGCGTTTAATTACTTTGCCCACTTTACTCACTAAAAAACTTAGTAAAATTTCCATTTAATGCCTTTTTGCTGCCAATTAAGCCTGGTGCTTCATCCTTAAAAAAGGTGAAAAGGGGGCTAGCCTGAGTTACCGTTTGACGTCAATTTTTTTGAACAAGGGAAAATCGACATTAAATTTTAACTACAAAAATTGGTTCAATTTCACTATCACTTGCCTGGTCTTGGTGACCAAATTGATCACAGGGAAAACCCAGGGACAACTAAGCCTTTTCTTTCAAATCATTATAAAGGCTTTGTAAAACCTTCGTATTGCGGTCGTTAAAAACCCAACATTTACTCGCTGTATTGACAATCAATAGCACTTTTGCCTTGGTGGCGTTCTAGTGTGTATCTTGGGCCATTGTAAGCGTTAAGTTTTAAAATCATAGAGCTTTATTAGTATAGTGGTTCAGGCGTAAAGAGTATGCGTATATATTGTCAGTTTTAGGCGATTACATTCAAAGTTAATGTAAGGACACAAAATGAAGCAAAAAATTTGGCTTTATTGGTTTAGGTGTCATGGGGCCTATCCCATGGGCGGGTCATTTAGCCAAAGCGGACATCATGTTACGGTTTATAATCCCACTACCGCTAAAGCGCAGCAGTGGCTAGAGAATTATTCTGGCCAACTAGGCGTATTCACCGCAGAAGCGGCACAAAGGAGCAGACATTATTTTATGTGGTGTTGTAATGATGATGCCACCTGCGCGCGTTTTTTTTATTTTTGGGAAAAACCGTGGTTGGGAAATTTCGGGCGTCCTAGCGGGGGTTAAATTCCAGGGCTGTATGATCGTCGATCACACCACGACCTCTGCTAAAGTTGCTAGAGAAATGGCGCAACTTTGTGGGTCTCAAGAGGTGTTATTTTATGATGCGCCAGTATCAGGCGGGCCAAATTGGTGCACAGAATGGCCAACTGCACTATGGATGCTCGCGCGGCAGTTGGAAATCACAGTTTACGAAGCTAAGGGATTGTTATGAATGCTATGCTAAATTAGTCAGCATTGGAACCAGTAGGCAGTGGTGCAATTAGCTAAAAATGATGAATCAAATCTGCATTGCTGGCATGGTTCCAAGGTCTCGCTGAAAAGGCCCTGCATTTCGGTGTTAATGCGGGTCTGATTGTGCGGCAGTGATTTGAGGTTATCTCAAAAGGAAGCGGGCGCAAAGTTGGCAAATGGAAAATCGTTCAGCTTACGATGTCTGCAGCAAAATACGATTTTGGATTTGCCCGTGGATTGATGCGTAAAGATTTTAGACATTCGCTTTGCAAGAAGCGTAAAAGCAAAACGGCAGTTACTCTGCCGCTGACAGCCTTTAGTCGTACCAGTTTTATGCTGATGTACAAAAGCGAGGAGCAGTCGTTGGGAACCTCTAGTTCTACTAGCTCGGACTGCATAAAAATAATAGCTAAGGTTGAACAAATGGGCTTAAATCAATGGCTCATATTGCCATTGATGGCCCTGAAATGAGAACTTTAGCTTTGTTCATATTCTCGTTCTGCTCGGCCATGTACGTTATTTTAATTTAATAGTCCCCCAGGATAAAATACGTTTTAGTGGCCAAACAGTTTTATTGTCCGCCTTTGAATTCTATTCTTTTGAACTTTTTCATTTCTTCAGCTGTGCTTTTCTAAATCCATTTCAAGCAATTGCCATTCGTTTGTACTAATTCATTGGCCTCATCTACCGACTTTCATTATCGTCAGGAATTATATTAACGTTAATTAATTTCATGCCGTTTGCTGATGGCGAGAGTTATTTTGGCGGAACCTCTGCGTAATAAAACTCGTCAAGGGTATCTTGTTCGTTCTTAATAAAACTATTAAAACCACAACTAAAAATCTACCACTTAAATTACTACCTGAAATGGGCGCCAATTGTGCCCGCAGTTATCTTATTAGCTGCACTTTTAATAATACAACCGAAGATACTTACCGTTGGCGTTTATCTATAGCCCCGACTGTTATTTCACCTTTACAAGTTATGCGGCTATACGCTAGCTGACGTCCGATGGGTGACATTGCCATTGCAATTAAATATCAAGCCTTGTCCATGTTGCACATGTACACTGCCTTTAGCAATCATTGCGGGTGCTATATATCGGTTACGTTGTCATTGACCTTGCCCATAGCGCCTTCAGTGATAATGATGTCGCCACCCGGCTTTATTCCTGAACATCTCCTGTTGGCGATAATTCGCATTTTCTTCAGTCACATCTCCATTGACTAATACTGCCACCATCCATAGTTGATATTCCCATGTACCTACGTTCAACGCCCTTACATTATGAGGTGTCATCTCACCCACCACATTTTTGATCTATAATTTCGGCATGGCCAGAGCGATTTCAAGGCCCGGAGCAGCAAATTCTTTTCATCGACGCTCACTGTTTGATGGTGAGCCTTCAACCTGGCCCTAAAACGTTAACCACTCTCCTTGTTTAGGTGCTATTTTTAGCGCCGTTGTAATCGTACTAGGCTGCCCCAGGCGCGTCCTTAAGCGTCAGACGCCTCAGTCTGCGCAGCAAACTCTGTGCCTTTTTAACACAGATAAACATTTCGCCAAGATTTTCGCATATCGACTCGGGCACTACCTACTACCTGAGGTTCGTAAAAAATACGATCAAGTGATTTTGCACTAAAGGTTTGCAGTTTTGAGGGACGCCCATTGCGGGGGGGGCAGGTCCTTTGCGCGAATAAGATCATATGGTAAATTTGACCATGGGTCTCACGTCATTACATTGGGACACGAGTTCCCGGGTATTGGGATCGCACGCGTTTTTACTGATACCCTCTTGACGATATTAGCGCTGTTAAGATGTTGGCTATCCACCCATGGGCATAAACAATGGCTGGCCGCCATTAACCTCTAGTTAGGATTAAGTCTGCACCAATTCCATCTTCCTGAATTTACCCATTTTTAATTCTCGGTTTCTCTTGCGCTCACCGAATACGATGGCGGGTTAAAATCCTCGGTAGTTGCCATTTTTTAAAGGCAATGACGACTGTTCTGTTTTGTAGGTATGACCCTAGGTTCATCTTACAATATTTTGGTGAAATTTAAACCTTGTTTATATTCACTATTCTTGAATTAAAGCCCCACCAATTATTTTAGCATCAAGGGGTTTTTGAATGAGTTTGGGTGAGATAACCCTAAATCCAAATTACAGCTTGTTCATCTACTTTTAGAGGTGGGGGTAATACCCTAACATTTAAAACCACCTTTTCATGGGTTAAAATCTTTATTTCACAGCAAAATTATAGCGGTTTCTACTACTTAATCTTAAAATTATCGGCTTATTTGGCGTTTTACCTTAACCTGTATTGTTATAGGTTTTGTGGCAATATTGTGTAAAGAAGAGCCTGGCTCCCTGAGTTGTCTGTTGATAATAGCAGTTTTTTTTAGTTGGAGGTGGTTATTAGCCCTGTTCAACATGCGTCCAACTGTTTGCTCTAATTGTTGGAAAAATACTCGGGCAATGTCTATCGAATAGGCGACTGTTGTGGCTTTGGTGGATAGTGTCTGGGTCCAATTAATCTGTTATTTCCTATGTTCTTTCCAACTTTCTATCTCTTTTGACTAAGATGATGCACGGAAATTTTCTGGCGCCGATTATCTAATAATAACCCAATAGTGTACGTGAGGCCGTGCATCTTGAAAAAAAGGTTTTAGTTTAGTACCATTAATCAATTCCAATGCTGCTCGTTAGCAACTTATTTTACTCTGTTGGTTGATAAGCAGTTTATCTGCTTTTTGACTAAAAAGCCCCCACTATTACAAGGCATGGTCCAGCATCAAGGTGGCGTCTCATTGTACTTGTTCATCTAAAAGAACGGCCTGTAGTGTTTATCCCCTAAGTCCTGGTTGGCTTTTATCCATTTGCCAAAATTTTTCCAGACATTGGGCTGGGCGATCAATTACCCAGTCGCGACCTGTGCTGTCGCGGCATTGTCTTCGGTTAATGTTTTCGCTGGCGCAATAAAAGGGGCATTTATTCAAATGAATAAGCTTGATAGGTAAAAGCGTTGGCCTGTTCATTTTTTCTAACACATTACTAGAGGGCTGATACAACTTTTGTTTTATCTGTGGTTCAACACTCAGTAAAGTCAAGTGGCCTTGGCGATTCTAAGGGCTATAGTTCAGGGCACAATAACAGTCATTTTTATTACTGATTGATAGGCAACCGGCTTATCCATGTTGCAACAGCCTTGTGCCGCAGGGTAGTTTTTGACGAAACATGTTACTTAAAGGCGTAAGATTTTTCACAATTCAATGAGCGCACCACTCGTTCGCCTTTAGTTTGCGAGGTTCTCATAGGCAAATTGATAAAGCTTTAGTTTGTTTTTTTATCAATTAGCTAAAGGCAATGGTGGCGTATACATCCGACACGACATCTATGGGCAGCTTGTGCTTAGGTTCGTTTAGCGAACTTAGCTCCGCAGGCTTAAAACTTGGTTATACCTCGTCGTTTACTGGCCAGTTAAATTGGCCTTCTGGACGTCAAGGGCATAACAGGCCCTAGCTAGAGGTCAATAACTATCCAAGCGGCTGATGTTACCGTTTTGCCATTCCTCGAGTTATTAGGGATCTATAATAAATTACTGATTTATAAAGGCGTAGCGCGTCACTTCGTCGTCCAACGAATACTGTATAACCGGCAATAAACACAGGTATTTGCGGCTGACTGAATTGGTATGGATCTTTTTTATAAAGTGGCTTCGTTGACCCCATATCTCACGCAAGTTAACGTCGGTGTATTACCTGTGACCAAAACATGCTTTGCGGCTGACGGTAATATAGGTCATTCGGTATTTGACTAAGACAATACATTTCAGAGGTTTATCGATGATATTGAGGTCTAAATACGGTTCTTACCCCAATCTAATTGACATGGGGTATCCTTTTTGGCGATAACCCCCACGTTTCATAATTTCGTGCCATTATACAATGGTGGGCTTTCTTGATTGTTCTTAAAGTTCGTAAGTGCGCGAAGGTCCATTTGTTGTTTGAGCTTGGTTCAGTTTTCAATTGTTTTATCTTTGTTCATACAAGTTCTTTCTAATCCATTCAAACTAATTTTGTACCTATAACGGCGTACCAATGTTAATTTATAGTGTGTACCAAAAATACAATTTATGACATTAATAACAGATACAAAACTTATGAGAGTATCTAAGTAAATCACAAGAAAATGACATTGATTTCTGGACCGCGAATGGCCTGAGTGTGCCGTTTCTCATAAATGGCATATAACATGGCCAATATCGTTATCGCTTCAATAACCAAAAGGTAGCAAGATTAAATTGGGCTCGTTGAACCTGATTTAAGTATCTGAGCAAGCTACGCAAAAAAGTGGTCTCTGAATTACGTAAACTGGTCTCTGAAAGTCGAAATCCTGCCTCAGAACTAAAACGAAAAAAAATAATAGACACAGAAGAGTCCGCCAACATTGGATGAAATGAGCTGAGAAAGGCTAACAATATATGTAATATCGCACCTTAAAAAGATCACAGCAGAGCGCTTTCATAAACATACGGCTGAATAAAGTATTCCTTTTGTCATTTCCCGTCAAAAACCGTGGACAAAGCGATAATCACAGATAGTGTTAAACCGCTTAGCAAAAGCGTATTTGGAAACAAACTTTATGACAAACTATTCAAATGCCAGAAATGGACGCCTCACGATTTCAGAAGAATCGTTAGTGACACGATATCAGAAAATGA
>Ga0163217_1117352_pt1 | contig 11612 bp, 37 predicted proteins | sample SynspAceP_FD_185933 | JGI IMG/M metagenome (GOLD analysis project Ga0163217, IMG submission 185933) | Saline lake microbial communities from Ace Lake in Antarctica - Synechococcus sp. Ace-P (PacBio error correction) | ecosystem: Environmental > Aquatic > Non-marine Saline and Alkaline > Saline ... | reverse complement strand
GTGTATGGGCTTGTGGTTTAGTTTCAAGGTGTGTTTTGGTGTTGCGGATGCTTTTTTGTGTGGGCTTTAATTTGCGATGATGTCTTATTTTGAAGGGGGAGATTTTTTTTGGTTAGTTTTCAGTGGTTATTTTTGTGGCGGTGGTGTCTTTGGTGGAGGCTGGTTTGGGGTGTCTGGGAGCTTCCTGTGGCGATTTCGTTTTGTTGTGGGGGGTATGGTGGGTATGTTTGAGAGGGTGTGATTGAGCAGTTGGTTTGTTGTGTTTGTCTGCTTTTCGGTTGGTCGGTATTTTGTGGTTGGGATTGGTGTGTGGGATTTGGGGTGTTTGTTTAGGTTAGTTGTGTTGGTTGTTGGTTTGTGTTTGGTGCGTTTTGTGTGTTTTGTTCTTGTTTGAGTTTAAGTGGGCAGGGTGGGGTTTGAGGTTGTGTTTGGGTAGTTTTAAGTGAGAGTGGTTGATTTAGGGAGTGATGGAGTTGGGTTGGGTTGGATTTGTTTTTTTTTTGGGGTGTGGAAGTGATTGAGTGATTGAATGTGGTGTGGATTTTGATTTTTTTGTTTTTAGGCTTTTTTTGCTTTATTATTTTTTTTTCGTATCTAGCCTTGTTGGTGTCGAGGTTTTTTGTGGAAGTTTGGCTTATATTTTCAGTAGTGGATGTGTATTGGGTGAGGGATTTGTAAGTTGGTGTTAGATTTTTGGAGTTGTGATCAGGTGTAATTTGTTTTGGGTTTCTGATTGTCCATATGGGTTTTTGGATGGTTTTCTAACTGGGGCAGTGGTTGGGCTATGGTAGCTGAGGTGTTGGATTTGTTGAGTTTTGATTTTGTCTTATTTTCCTGTGGGTGCTTTGTCTTGTGGTTCCGGTGTAAAGGTTTTGTTGAACAAGTATTTAGGTACAGACTTTTGTAGGCACTACGTTCGTATGTCTGGCTATTAGTTGTTTTCTTCGGGAATATTGGTTGTACTAGAATTTAATTGGATGATTGACATGTTAGGTATATTTGTTTTGTTGGGCGATCGAGGTTGTACATTCTGTAGGTTTTGTGGTCTTTTTATGGCTGTGAATGTGTTGGGATTCATTGTTGGCGTTCCAGATGTGTTGGTCTTTTTGTTTGTTAGTGAGGTGTCGTGGTGCCGTTGGTAAGTATCTATGTTTTAGAGTTTTTGTTTGGTTATATCTTGGTGTTTTCTGGAGGGTTCCGAGATTGTGCATGGAGTTTTGCTTCAGGGTTCTTGCCGTGAGTTTGAGGATTGGAAGGGTTTTTTTTGTTAGCTGGTCCAGTTTTGCCATTTTGAATGGTTTGGATATGCGTTTGCTTTACATGGTTTGAATTTTGTGTAGGGAATGTATTTTATTCCGGCGGGGCTCGTCGGGGATTTTGGGAATTATTTTGTATTAGGAATTTTGTATCTTTGTTTATCAGATGTAGGGTTTTGCTTGTATTGATTGGGGGCTTTGCTTTAAGTTCTTAATTTAGATGGGACAATTATTTTTTCCTCGGGTTGCGTTTAGTTCATTTTGTTGATTGTATGCGTATATGCCGTGGGATTTTCTTTAATTTTTTATTTGCCAGTGATGTTAGTTATAGTTAAGGTATTGCGGCTTCCCAGTTAAATTTGGTTAAATGTTCGATCACTTTTTCATTGCTTTTGTGTTTGTTGTAGATTTAGTATTTCTTCCGATGTGGGGTTGTGGGTGTTTCCGTTTCGATTATGTACGTGTCGTCATGTTTTTGTTTTATTGATAATGATTGAATGTTCGATAGGATCCGGAAGGGTTGAAAACGTTTGGGTTATGCTGTCGGTATTATGTTTGGTTACCGCTTTTCGAGGCTTAAGCTTTTGGAATGAGTCAGCTTTGAGTGTTGTATTTTTTCCTTCGTGCTTTGGTTTAGTATTTCCGAGGTTCTTTTCTGATAGTTTTGAATGGTTGTGGAATAGCTTCCGTTGTTTGGCTTGTATGGGGATCGTCAAATCTGTTTCCAACTTCTTCTTTTGGGTGAAAGGACAACTTATGGGAAGTGTTCGAGGTTGTGGGCGACCTTTGACTATGGTTAATTACCAGGAGTTGTATTGGGCACAGGGGCATTTATATCGTTTTAACTGTTTTGTGGATTATTCATAATTTGATGTTTTCTAGTTGAAATGCTTTCCGAGATTTTGGGTTTTGCGCCCTATGATATTTTATTGAGATATTGCGTAAGTAGTTCAAGATCTTTGGATCAGTTGTTCACCACAAACAACGGAGTATTTTTTTTAATCTTGTTGTTTGTTGTGGAGGTTATCTGTGTGTTTTGGGGTTTGGATGGTGAATGAGAAAAGTTTGGAATGTCCGGTACATATGTTAGAGTAAAAATGGTTTGTTTGTGAGTGCCGGATGTTTTCGGTCCAAGGTTTGATTTATGTGGAATACATTTTGCTTGGTATGATCCTGAGGAAATTGTAATAAAAGGACGTGAGTGGTTGATTTCGTTGATGTGACAGGCGAATTGTAGGTTGGGTCAAAGGTTGTTTTTTTCTTGTTGTTGGATGATTGCATTGAAGGTAAGAATTTATTGGAAAAATGAGGGTATATTGAGTCTGTCCGAAGAGAAAGTGGGAATGGTTTTGGTCCGAGCCGTCGTTTTAGGAACTATTGGTGGCGGAATTTTGGGTTTTGGAATGGCTAATGCAAGGGGTAGAAAACGTGTGTTATCCGAGGTTTATGTTGAATGTCGTGGATTTGGTGGTGCCTTCGGGGGGGGGTGACGGAAATGGCGGTGAGATTTTACCAAAGTTGGTGTTGTTGGGTGAGCTTTGCTGGCGTGGATAGATTGAAAGGTGGTGGAGGTTCAATTTTTTGAGCCGTTAAAACTTGGGCTTTGTAGGTATGTGCGAATTACGTTAGACTCGGGGTATTGGTTGGGGATTTGGTGTAGGGGAATTGGGAGATGAGGCATGGCGTGTATTGGGAGTCCGTTTGTGTTTGAAAGTTTTTTATTGCTGGGTATCATCTTTTTGTTGGTTTTAGGTGGTGGGTATGCAATTTTCAAGAAATCATTCGCAGTTGAAGGCATTTGGGAATGATTGAAGCTGGAAAGCATGGTTTGGAAGAATTTGAATTTTGCTGATTACCGTCGCGTTGGATTTGGTAGAAGTCATCATGTTAGAAGGGTATTCGATGATGGGGAGTATTTTTTGGATAAGAATTGGTGGTTTGCTTCGTGATAGGAGAAGTCTTAAGTTGTTGACAGGTTGGAGATGTTTTAAAGAGGGAGGTATGCTTTTTGTATTAGTTGATTTGGATTTATTTTTGCAAGGGAGCGCGTTGGGGTTGGATCTCCCGTAGCAAGGAGCGGGAGAGTATTCGGTGTGATGAATGCAATTTACGTTGTCTGGGGAAAACATTGTTGGGTTTTTAGAAAGTTATATGGTGGTGGGGATGAAAGATGGCTGGAACATGGGTGGGAGGGAAACAGTTCGAGGATGTTTGGTCGGCGTTGTGTCTTGGCGCTGAGATACAAGGTTGGTTATGGCTTTGCGGATTTTTTAATGGGCATGTAGAGTGGGTTGTCGACGGTTGTTAGAATTGTTATGAGGGAAAGTGCGCTACATGGGTTCAATGTGGGGGTTTTTTGGTTGTCAGGATTCAGTGGATTTTTTAGTTGGATTTGGGATTTTTTTGAGTTTTCAAATGGTTGGTGAGTGGACAAGGTGTTCGTTTTGGGAGTTGAAGAGTTTCTATATGTGGTGTCCGTACAATGGTGTTGGGCCGTACTTTGGCGATTAATTTATCAAATTTCGATCCAATTCGGGGGCACGATTTCAATGGATTGGGGACGAAGTAATCGTGGTGAGAGGGCATTTATGCTGCGCTTGTTGTAGACTTTGGCTGGTAGTGTTATTTTGAAGTGAGGCAATGGTGGGTGTAGTTCCCGACGTGGTAGAAATTTGATGTTGATGATTTGAGGTTTTTGCTTCCCGGTAAGCGCTCGGATTTGCGCTGTAGCCTGTTATTATATGAGCAAGGCCTTTTGTGATGGATGGGTGGTGCCGAAAATTGGAGGTGATTACAGTATGTTGCTCGGGGGTATTGGATTTGGTGTGTTTAGGGGTGTGAAGAAGGTAAGAAGGTAAGTGAGAATTGAAGTTCACAATGACTGTTTTTTGGTTTTTTATTTTTTAGTGTTTTAGTGTTTGGGAATGACATTGTATTGATGATATTTCTTTATTTTCCGATTTATTTTTTTATGATTGTATTGTTTCTTTAGTTTTGACTTATTTAGTTTTGACTATGTTTGTCTGATGTTTTAATTGTATTTCTGGATAATGAGATGTGATATGTGTGGCTAGTTGTATAGGTCCTGTTGGGACTTAGGTATCTTTTTGGTAAACTTGATTTATTGAAGAAATTTTGTCTTCGGCGATATTTAAGTGATTTTCCGTAGTTTGGTACCAGGTTTTGCAATGTTTTTGGATGTTGCGGTTGGTTAGAGGTTTTTTTTTTAAGTCCAGGTTTTGCTTTGCGTTCTTTTTGCAGTTTGTTATGTGGCTCTGCTCTATTGGTTCAGTGAATGGATTGTCGGAGGTATAGATTTCCTTTCTTTTCTGGGTCGTGTTATGTTGATAGTTTTGTTTATGCGTGATTTTGTTGGCGGATTGTCTTTTTTGATTGGGGAATACGGATTTGGGTTTAGTTTAGTTTTGGTGTTTGCATTATGTTTCTCTGACAATTTAAGTTATTTTTTGCTCGTTTCTTTGGTGGCGGGGCTATTGCATTGTGGTGATTCGATTTGCGAATTTCGGTACGATTTTTGCGTTCGGTGTAGTTGTTTTATTGGTGGTTATTGATTTAGTGCGTGTTTTGTTGTGTTGCTATTGAATAGTTGGTTGATGTTGTTCGAGGGGTCGGTGCGGTACATGTAGTATTGTAGATATGAAGTGTCGGTGTTGAAAGTGCTTTCCGCGATGAAAGGTAGATTGGTATGGTGAAACGTGCGGAGGTTATTGCATATTTAGGTAGCCGCTGTAGCGGTGAGTATCGAATATGATTGGTGTGGGTCATTTCAAGGTCTTGTGCAATTTTTTTGCCCGAGATTGGAAGTTGTTGGTAAGCTAATGATATTGGTTTGGTGTTCGTTTTATTTATGTGGGGCGATATGGGCTCTCAGTTTCGATGCTTGATGGATTGGAGGTAAGTATGAGTATATAATGTTGTGGAGATGCAAATCCAATTAAGGGGATCGGTTATTTGCGGTGGGTTGTTCATGTTTGGACGGATTTTGTATGAGAGATGTACTGTAATTGTGAAGTCCCATTGTATGATTGGAGGTCTTTATCGGGGTGAAGAAGTGATAGGCAGACTAAGGAAATTGGATTGATGGTCTGGCGTGGTTTTTTAAGGTTTATGGGTGGTAAAATGTAGAGGTTGTTTTATGTAATTTATTCAAGTTCGCGTGATGGTGATGTGTGCATTAGTTCGTGGGTTGACGGTTATGTGCGATCCACTAGATAGGTTGTTACTATTAACTGCGGTGGGGGGCGGTGCTAATCGTGTAGGCGGGGGTACTAAATTTTGGTAGTGGATTAAGTTTTCTGGTACGTGTGTTTTTGGGATCGGTTGGTGGTTCGGGGATACTGGGCTTGGTTATTTTCTGTACGCGTTTGGAAGGTTGGAGCAATTGGTGTTGACTTGTTTAGCGTGAATTGTGCGTTCCGGATTTTGGTCTGTTTGTTAGAATGGAGCTATGGTGTGTTGGGGCTTTGTGATGGGTGGCTGAGTTTGAAGCGGGTTGTTGGTTTAAGAGAGTTGTGGGTGCGGTGTCGATTGTCGAGTTTTCGTTCTGTTGTTGTTTTTTGGTGGGTCGTTGGTTAGAGATGTTGATGGGTTTTTGTTGTTTGTTTTGATTTGTGTCTTATTTGGGGATTAGTTTGTATTGGATTGAATTTTCGTTTTATTTGGTAGATTTTTTTTCTTATGGTAGATTGTGGTAGTTGAGCTGGTTTGTAAATCTTCTGTGTTCTTATACTGGTGAGTGTGAAGATTGTTTTTGGTGTTGGTATAGTATTTGTTGGTTTCTTGGTGTAGTGTTGGTTGTTTCATTTTTTTTTAGGTGTGGTGAGGTTTTTAGTTCGCTTCTTGGTATATTATGCTTTCTAGGTTGCTTGTTCGTGTTTGTGTTTTTTATGTTTTTTAGGGGGTTTTTTTAGGTTTATGTTTGTCGGTTTGATAGGAGTGTTGAATGTTAATGTTGACCCATAGCATTTTTTTTGGACTTTCTGTTCCGTTGGTTTGGTATCGAGCGTGTTTGGGTTTTTTTGTAAGTGAGACAATCATAAAAGTTGTTCTATTTTTCATGGGTTTGATTGGGTTTCTGGTGTATATTTTTTGTTGGATTTGTGGCTGCTGGTATTGGGATAGTTTGAAGTTAGGTGCTTGGATTCGGGTTTTTCGGTTGAGTGTTTGGTAGTTAAGGATTATGGGGGGTGTTATATGGGCTGGGAGTTGTTGGTGTGTGGGCGATTTTGGATTAGTATGGTGTAACGATGGCGAGGATTTTGTTTGGGTGCTCATTATTAAGTGATTTGACGGATTCGTCGGTTTAAAGGTAGCGGCTTGGTGTTGTGAAATCTAGGTGTTTGTTTAGGTCTTGTGTTGTGAAGTATTTAACCTGGGTTATGGGCGTGCAGTGGTGTTTTGGTTGGAGGGGGTGTGTGTGTAACTGATTAAGTGAGAGTGGATTAGGTTATTTTTCAGTTTGGGTAGGTTTTTTTGATTAAAGTGGAAAATCGATAAGTTTGAAGGGCTTTTTGTTTTTGAGGGAGTGGAAATTGAATTGTTTTAGGCTTTGATGTGAATTTACGATTTAGAATAGGCAGGATTGGCGATGCTAGTTTTTATTCATTCGATTTTTTTTATTTTATGGATGGAATTCGTGTGAATGTGCTTGGATGTAAGTTTCAGGTGTTGGTAGGATTTTTTGGATTGGGTGGTAGGATTGGGTCTGGAGAGTTAGTGCACTGTTGTGGTTATTTGCTTTAGGATACCATGAACCTGGTTAGTGCGGAGATTGATTACCTGGATTGTTAAAGTTGAGTGAGGGGTTATAGATTTTTTTTTTTGTTCGTTGTTGTGGAGAGAATTGGTGTTTTGGGCGTTCGGATGGTTGTTTTTATCTTGATTTTGGCTATTTGTTTTCGCAGTTGCTTGGGTCGTGGATGTTTAGTGTTGTGTGGGTTTAGTTTTGTGTTCTTTTTGATTGGTAGGTTTCAATGCTTGGGGTTGGTTGGGTGTAGTTGATCTTTTGGCTTGGGGGAGGTTGTGAGGTGAGGGGTTTTTTGTTTTATTTTGTTTTTTGGTAATTGGCATTACTTGGGGTTTTTTGGGTGTTTTTTTTTGTTGAGTATTGTGTATTTGTATGTTTTTGAAGGTTTGTGGTTTTTTTTTTTCTTCACGTTTGCGTTTTCGAATTTGAGTATTCAAATTTTTGCTTGTTGAAGATTGGTTTGGTGGATTTCGTGTGTGGTCGTCTTTTTTGCCGGGTTCTAGGTGTATGTTTATTTATGGGTTGGTTGACTTCATGTGATGTGGGTGGGCTGTTTTGATGTTGTGGAGCGGTTTTTTGTTGTTTAGAATATGATTTTGTTGTGTTTGGTTTGTTCAATGCGTATTTTTTGGTGTTTGGATTTGGTGTTTGGGGATTTTCCTTGGGGGTTATTGGGGGTCAAGGAATGATTGATAGGTTTGTTGATTGTATTTTGTATTTTGAAATTCTTGCGACAGGTGGATGGGTGTTTATCGTTTTTGTTTTGGGCTTTTATTTGATAGTTTGTGTTTGATGAAGCGTTTTGGGAGATGGTGGGTGGTTTTATGTTGTTTGGATTACTTGATGCTTTTTTTGGTTATTGGTGGCTCTTTTGGTATTGGTTGCTGGGTGACGAAGATTGAAGTGGGCGATGTTTTTATAATGTAGTAATGTTTTTTGTTTTTGGTTTTAGTTTGGAGGAATCTAGGTGTTTTGAAGTGTGTGTGGCGGTGTGTGGGGCGGGGGGTTTTTTTTTTTGAGGATTTTGTTTTTGGTGGATTTGTTTTTTGAGGTTGTTTTATGCTTAGATGAGTCGGTTGGGTTTTCTTTAGTTAGACCTAGGGTATCGGATGTTTGCTGTCTGTTTTTTGATGATGGGTGGGTGTTGATTAATGGTAGTGAAAGGTGGAGGAACCATTGTGTTTGGTTGAGGTATGGGACAGTGTGGTCTTGTGGGAAGGTGTTGTTATTTAGTATTGTTGCGGGCTTGGGGAGTTTTTCATGGGGCGGAGAATTTGTTGGATTGTTGTGGTGATGGGAATTTTGGGGTTTTTTCGAGTTGTGTGTTTCGTTCGGGGATTGGTGGGGGTGTTGAGTGGGCAAGATGTTCGTGATTTTGTTGATTTGGTTGTGTTGTGGTTTGAGGATGTTCCGTAGTTTTTTATTTAAGTAGTTGAAAGGGGGTGGCGAGAATTTGTCGTTGTTTTTGCGTTTGGTGTTTGGGGTGATTGTTTTTGTGTTGTTTTGTTTTTTTTGGTTGTTGGGCTGGTTACTGATCTGTTTTGGGGTTAGGGGATTTTTATGGATTTTGGAGTGTTTGAGCTTTTTTGGTACCGGTTGGGAGCTGTGTTGTTGTTTTTGTTGGTCGTTTTGTTTGTTTGGGGTTGGTGTGGTTTGTGGGTCTTTTTTTTGAGGTTGTGTTTTGTGTTGTGTGGAGATGGTGGTTTGTTTTCTTTTGGTGGTGTGATTTTTTGGTTGTTGTTGTTTGTTTTGCATGGTGGTTGTATGGGTTTGGGTGGATTGTGTTTTGGTTATTTTTGAGTTTGGTCATGGGTCTTGGTGTTTGGGTTGTGTGATTTGGGGTTTGGATGGGTGGTGGGCGGTTTTGTTCTTGTGCTTTTGGTGTGTTTGTTGTATTTAAGTGCTTGGTGGCTTGTCTTGTGTTTTGTCTTTTTGGTTTTGCGTTTTGTTGTTAGGGTTTGGGTTTTGTTTTTTAGTTGGGTTTGGGTTTGTTTCTGTTTTTTGATTGTTGTTTTTTCGGGTGGGTTCTTCGGAGTTCGGTTTTTGTGTTTTTGGGGTTTTTGGTGTTATTGGGTTGATGCTTTTTGGTGATCTTTTCATTGTGGATGTATGTGCAGGTTTGGGGTTATGGTTGGGTCTGTTTTTTTGGTTTGGTGTTTTGGTTTGAGGTTGGAATCTTTTTGGTTGAAATTGTGAAGGTGGTGTTGGCTTTTTTGGTATTGTTCGGGTTTCGTTTTAGTTTTGTGTTTTGTGGTGTTGGGGGGTTTTGATTGGTTTCTTTTGGGTTGTGGGAGTTTGGGGGTTTGGTTTTTGTTGGTGGTTTGTGGGTTTGTTGTTGGTATGTTGTCTTGTATGGTGGTTTTCGTGTGGGGACGAATTGCGGGCGTGTTTTGGCATTTAGCGGTGGGGGTTTTCTGGGTAGAAGTGGTGTTGGTCATGTGGTTTTGGTTGTGTTGGGTTGCTTGGTTTTGTTTTCGGTGATGGTAATTTGGTGCTTGGGGGTGTTTTTGTCCGTATGGGTTTTTTGTAATGATGTGTTTGGGTGGGGTTCTTTTTTGTTGTTTTGTGCATTCTTGGTGTGTGTGTGTGCTGATGTGATGATCTGAGTGTTTTTGGCTCTTTCTGTAGGGTTGTTGTGTGCTGTGAGTGCGTTGAGTGTTTCTTTTTGTGGGCTGGTTAGGGGAGCTTTTTTGTTTGTTGGTTTGTTAATTGTTGTTTTGAGCTATGGTATTGGGTGGATGGAGGGTGTTTGATGGTGGTGTTGTTTGGTTATGTGGTGGGAAAAGTTTGGTTTTGGTTTGTGTAGATTTGATTTATGTATGTGGTTTGTGGTTGGGTGGTGAATAGTTGGGTTTGGGAGATTTGTTTGTGATAGGCTGTGTTGGTATGTGTGTATATCTGTTGTTTGGTGGCGTTTTGTGATGGCTTTGTTGTTTCGGATTGGTTTGTGGAGGGGATGGGGTTGGGTTGCTTTGGGTCGTTTGTGGGTGGTGTTCAGAGTGATGAGTTGACAGTTTTGAGTTGAGTTTAGTTTTTTTTTTTGGCGAGCGTTGGGGTGTGGGTGATGATTTGAGTGTGGTTGTGGTTTTAGATTTTCTTTGTTTTTTTTTTATTGCTTTTTTTTTTTTTTTAATTTTTCTTGTTTGTGTGAGGGTTTTTGATGCGAGTTGTTTTTTTCTGTTGGGGTGTGATTAGGATGTGGGATTCTGTGTTGGTTGTATGTTTTTGGGTGTGAATCAGGTGTACTTTTTGTTTTGTGGCTTTTTTGTTTGGGTCTTTGTTAGTTTTAGGGGGTTGTGGTTGGCTATGTGTGGTTGTTTGGGTTTGATTGTTTTGTTTGTTATTCTTTGTGAGGTGTTTTGCTGGTTGTGTCGGTTTTGTTGGTTTTAGGTTTCTGTTGTGGTACGTTGTTGTTCTGGTTTGTGTTTTTTCAAGGGATCTTTGGTTGTATGCATTTTTGGATGATTGATTTAATCGAGTTCTTAATCGGTTCTTGTTTGGGAGTGGGTTGTGTTTGTGGTTTTTGTGGGTTCTTTATTGGTTGTAGATGCTAAGTTGGAGTTTTTGGCGTTGTGTGTTGGGTTTTTGATTTGTTTGTGGGTGTTGGTGTTGTGTTTTTGTTTTTGGTTTTTAGTTTGGTTATTTTGGGGTTTTTGGGGGTCGAGTTGTGTGGGATTTTGTTTGTTTGGTGGTTTGGGGGATTGGGGTTTTTTTTTGTTGTGTTTTATGTTTATTTATGATTGGTTAGGCTTGTCTTTTGGCTTTTTGTGTGGTGTTTTGGGGGGGTGTGGGATTTGGATTTATTTTGTTTGATTTTGTATTTTGTTTTGTTGCGTTTTGTTGTTTTGTGGGGGTTTTTAGTTGTTTGTTGGGTTTTTTGGTTTGTTTTGTTATTTTTGTTGTTGTGTCTGTGGGTTTTTTTATTTTATTTGGTGTTTTGTTGGTTGGGTTGTTTTTGTTATGATGAGATTTTTTCTGTTTGTGTTTGGTGTGTTTGTTTTTGTGTGGGTTGTTGGTGTTATTTTGATTGTGTGATGTTTTGGTTTTTATTTGCTTGTTTGTTTTGAGGTGGGTTGATTTGGGTTGTGTTGGTTTTTGTTGTTCGTTTGGGTTCGTTGGTGAGTGTATTTTTTGGTAGTGTTATTTTTTTTGTTGGTTGTTTTGGAGTATTTTTGTTGTTTTTGTGGTTTTGGTGTTGGTTTGTGTTGTTAGGGGTGTTTTTGATTTTTTATTTTGGTGTGGTTTTGGGTGGTTTTTAGGTTTGGAATGTATTTGTGGTTATTACGAATGTGTTTGGGCTTTTTTTTTTTGTTTTTGTGTAGGCGTATTTATCTTTGATGTCTTAGTTTGATTGTTTTTGGATTGGAATTATTGTTGATAACAAGGAATTGTATTTTGTTCTTTTTGGGTGGGTGTGTGTTGGTTTACTGGTAAGTTTAAGTGGTGGGGGGGTGAAGTATGGGTGGGGTTTAGTGGTCCGGAAGGTAGTTTGGGTGGGGTTTTTTTTTTGTTTTTTTTTTTTTTTTTTTTTAAGACGAAATTTAGTTGTGTGGTGTTTTTTGCCTTGGGTTTATCTTTTTTTTCTATTT
>Ga0163217_1111290_pt1 | contig 11612 bp, 3 predicted proteins | sample SynspAceP_FD_185933 | JGI IMG/M metagenome (GOLD analysis project Ga0163217, IMG submission 185933) | Saline lake microbial communities from Ace Lake in Antarctica - Synechococcus sp. Ace-P (PacBio error correction) | ecosystem: Environmental > Aquatic > Non-marine Saline and Alkaline > Saline ... | reverse complement strand
ATCGCGTAGCAACATCTAAAAGGATAAAAATACTAAAAAAATTAGTAGAAACCTTAGTATCTCTAAAACGAAGACTCAAATTAGTGCTTCCTCACAGTCGTATAGATTTAGAAGATTAACATATTATGAATAACGAGTCTTTTTATAATATCAGCAATCATTGAAAGGACAGTAAGGCTACAACTTACAATATGCTCTTTTCGCGTGGCGTTATTGATATTATTCAAGATAAATTACCCTTATTTCGTTATGGGAAAACCGTGTTCAAATACCGACTGGACTGTTATCGAAAAGTGGTTAGTGTATTATTACAATTTTAAATCTCTCACGACTATACCTCAAATAAAACGGTAAACAACCTATGCGTTTGACGTAACCGTTGACAAAAATGTATTCGGATTACAAAGCCCGGTGGGGATTTTTCCGCGTTTTATAATGACTTAATAACAAGGAAATCCCGAAAGATTTGCAAAATGAATTTTTTGAGCTTGCAAAACTTAGAAATACGATTACGAGAATGCCGATGAGTATATCGGTTAGTTTCAATGCTAATGACTATTACTTATTTTCATTTCAGATCAACTATTCAGAGAAAATCAACCATAGACATTTGAGACTTTAATGTCATGATTTTGGTACGATTTCAATTCCAATTGACATACTACGAAGCATTCAAAATTTTTAGGCAGTTTTATAAGCCGGGCAGGATTTCCATCTTATTTTAAATGCGGCAGAAATTTTCTGGTAAATTGCATTCTGGGAATAATTTATCGATTGATAAGTCTTAATGAATAGTTTTAAGGAGTCCGACTCACGTTTAAAGAGAAATTAAGGAATCGAAAAAATTGCTATAACAGAACTTCAAAGAAGGGAAAAATTTCACTGCGTTGGACGGGTAAAAAAATTACTGCATTAAGGTTGAACTAATATCGATCCAACGTAATTCCCATTTTCTGTTGGAAAAATAATGACCTTTGGATCTTATATTACCCTCCACACCTTCCTGTAATAGAGCCAAAACGTGATAAAATCCCAACACCGGAGATTAATCGAAGGCACAAAAGATACTTATCATTAATTATTGGGGGACTAAATCCGTGAAGTCATCCGAAAGCGATTTTCAAAGAAATCCAGATTGCACTCTTAGAAACCATTCATTTGATTCGGTGGAAAAAACATGGGATTTCGCAGTATACAGAATAGTGCAATTATTTAATTTGAAGCAGAGGTTTTGAGGATGGAAAATTTAAGGTCAAACCCAAATAGCCACTTAACCGCCAAAGAAGAGACAGCATTTCTTCCCCAGCCCGAATTCTTTTAAGAGAAGAATTTACTGGTAGTGATGTTTTGGACTTTGGTTGTGGATTTGGGCTTGATGTTAAATTGCTCAAGGGAAAAGGGATTACGGATTGAAGGCTACGATAAGCATTTATGCTTTCCTTATTTTCCCAATAAAAAGTTTTGACTCTTAATTTGCTTTTTACGTCATGAATGTTCTTCTTACCAGAAAGAGCAAGCTACATGTTTGATGGAGCTTTCATCCTTGATAAACAACAGGAAAGTTCTATATCGCGGTACGGAGAGGGATTGCAGTACGAGGTTTTTAGAATGACAAAATCATCCAAAAACAGACGTATCATTGCAACGTAATTCTAACTAATCCTTTTTTAAGAATGAGGAATTGCGAAAGTCTACCATTCACACTATAACCAACTAAAAAGGAATCAAAATCATGGATGCCCTTTCTGTAATTCCTGATTCAGGTAGAGAGGCTCATTTTTGGAAGTCAGGCAACCCCGCTTATGCCTTCATTGATAGTTTCCAGTAAATGAAGAAGGACAATTGCAGCTGTTATCCCAAAACGGCTTTGTGCTTGATTATTTCGACTTGACCTTCAAAGAAGCAATCGCTTGTGTATTATGTTTGAATAATTGAAAGAAGGTGTTTCTCCGAGGTACCAGATGCGTTTAATATTAGGAATCACAATGGAGGGAAGTGCTGGACACCGTAATCACGTTCACATTCATTGTTGATTCCTAGATATAAAGCGTGATGTCGAAGTCCGAGTGGGTGGAGTGAGAGGCGTTATCCACCAAGGCAGAAATATTGTCATTGAAGTATGTTTTTGGAAATAGAAGCCAGTCTCAAATTTGAATCAAACGAATGGTGGTTCAATGGTCGGATCATCGTTGACAAGGTGATTTTAGGCCTTAACTTGGATTTTTTTTAGGACTCTGAAAATTCGAACAAAGCAACAATTCATTTAGTAAAGGCGATGTCAGTAAAATATGCTTTGGAATCATTTTTTAGAGCCAGGACAATCGACTAAAGCTTACTGTTAGCAATAAATCGATCTAGGGAAGTAGTTTTAATAGAATCGGTTTATCATAATTTCAATATTTGATTTCATATTCTCTTGGTGAGTTTTACCTTCATTCATTCAAGGTTCCATTAGAACTTCCTGAGTTCCATAATTTCCTCCTTTGCAATTTTAAAACAGATTCTTTAAATTCATAAAAAGTTTCCCAGGACAATTTGAATATAAATTAATTCTTTATGAACCTTTTGGATTTGGAATTCCGCTATTCCATCCCCTCAGGATTTATTCCTTAAATCAGTTTTCTTCCCATTTTCTAACCCAAATCGATATATACATTTCCAAGCCTCTGGAAACTTTCAGAATTACTCATGATCTAAATATTTAACCATAAGCAGTAAATAATTTTAGATTGCTTTGTCATTTTCTTCTGCGGGAAAAAATAAACTTTTTCTTAATCAATTTTCTATTGAAATCCCTTCTGCAATTTTTTGAAAAATATCGAAATTTCGACCGCTTCGCGATTTACATGACCCTCAACCACTCCCTCCCCACTGGGATCACTTTCAGATTATACAGCTTAGCAGAGCAGCTAACGGACTTCACTGAGAGGAAATGATTTTAATTATAAATTACGTCATCAAGTTATAGAATAGTGCGAGGAGCTGGCCGGGAGAGGAGGATTAAGATTTTTGCGAATTCATCAAAACAGATATGACTGCAGTAGTAGTATTCTAAACAAACAAGCCGTCGCCCTGGCGCTGGATAGTGCTGTAACCATCGTGGCACAAACGGACGCAAAATTTAACAAAAGCAATAAGGTTTTTACCCTATCCAAGCAGCAAATCCCGTAGGGTCATGATTTATAATTCGCTTCTTTTATGGCAACTCCATGGGAAGACCATCAACAAGGTGTACCGCAGAACTTGGAGAAAGGAGTTTTCTACCCTTGAAAGTTAGAGAAGATTTCATTGGTTTTCTACGCTCGCAAGAAATTTCTTTACAAATGCCAGAGTGCAAAAATTGTCTTATTTGGAAATTTTGCATGGGATATAATTAACTCGGTTGATCCATGAAGGTGTCGAAAAAAATAGAGGATTGTTGGAAATCCATCAGACGAAGTCAATCGGAATTTCTTGGAAGCTAATTGGAGAGAGATTTGATAATGATGATTGCTTTTGGGAATCAAATCAAGAATGTTGCGCCGAATGTTCGAAGATTGATACCTTCGAAATGTTTACGACTTATTCCAAAGAACTATTTTGATTCGCATTAACCAAGATCGCTTAGAGGAAATGGAATTACGCTTTCGGAAGCACTATTGGGAAAAATTGAAACTGTACTATCATATTCTGAAGGGCCAAGAGAGAACTATCAAGCTACACCGGTTTAATCTTAGTGATTGAGTGAGCAAGAGAATATTACCACACTCATTCCTGTCAATATATCGATGGGTTTGTGGGATATCGTTGTAGGTTTTATGAAAACGAAGATAGGGCGGCATCCATTCAAACGAGAACAACGCGGTGCCATCTGTCCCTTTTGCGCAAACTGACCGTGATAGAAACGATTTCTCACCGCGAATAGATCCTTCGTTGACAATATCTATATTTAAACATTTGGGGCTATTTTCAAGAAATACAACGAGGGAGATATTTAGAAAGCATAGAGAGATTTCCAATGACCTTCTAAGGAGGATTGAAAACCTTAATCGTGACGAACGTTGAAAACATTTAATGCATTTGAATCAGCAGATTCAAGAAGAGGGAATTTAATATTTCACCCTTTGAAATGGTGCAGGTGAGTAATCTATCAAAAGATGACTGGCGCGAATGGCCAGAGAGTTTGATTTATTGACTTATCTCAAGAGGGAGATTTACATTTGCAGAAGAAGTGTCGCAGACCAGTAGATGTTGCGATTATTTCCAAGGGCGATGGCTTTGTATGGATTCAAGCGAAACACCTACTTTAGACCCGAAATTAAATCAGGATTCTTTGATTAAACTATTTCAACCCTAAAACCATGAGCAACTAACGTTTAACAGATTTTTCAGTTAGTACAGCCTCTACACAGATGTTACTATCTGATTTTCAAACTCATGCTGGTTAATCATTGACAGTACTCGGCATTGGTGTCTGTTAAAAGAGATCTCTGAGTGTGTTTCAGGAATATGTAATTGCAGTATAAAGACGGCAATTTGAGCGACAAAAGCAAACAAATTTCAGGCTAACAAGAAGGAAATAGCCCTTTTCTTCATTATCTTTATTAAAAAGGTCGGTTAAGCGCCTTTACTTTTTAGAAAGATATTGATTCATCAATTCGGAATTCAGAAACTTTTTGAGCTGCCCAAAACGGCTTTTATTATGCAGCGAAGGTCCCTTGATCGGCAGTATTGAAATGCTACGATTGGGCTATTGCCACAGCCGAGAGCAGGCAATTGGTGTTAGCGGCTTCAAGCCAATTAGAAAAGGATGTATTTCATATTTTACTCAAAAAGGTAGTCAGCCCATTATCTTTGCATTTGGCGAGGGGTTGAAAGAAAAGATAGAACCCGATTTCAGACCCCTAGATCAGGGGCAGGCTGCTTTTTCTAAGTAGCCCATTGAAAAAAGTGGTCAGCGCAATATCCGAAAAAACAGCCGCCGTGGCGAAACAGAATGAATGATTTGATTTGGGCTGATGAAATCACAATTTGGGCTTTGCTAAGCCCTGGTGGAAACTCTAGAGGAATTATTGGTAGGGCGCAGAAAAGCGGGTATTTAAAATCGTATTTGAAGTTTACTCTAATTGTTAAGACTGTTTTTTATTTGATAGGCAGAATCTCTGTACTTCCTAGATTAGATTGGAGAATAATTTCCTTAGCAGACTTCTGATTTGATATTTATCAGGCTTCATTTCAATTTTCAAACTTCTCACTTCAAACTTTCTGCCTTCCCTACCTCACTCCCTAACCCACTGGCATCACTTTTCCGTTTTGATTCATAGTAAGGTGTTTGTGCATAAACCGATGATAGTATCGCTCGGGGGAGACTTGAGCAAAGTTAGTGTCGTGGTTTTTTTGGAATCAAATCATAAGCTTTCAAGTCTGCATCTTCGGCAAGCATCTTTGCGATCAGGGGCTCCATGATGGTAAGGTTTTCCATATATTCTGTTTTGGGGTGAAAAATCGTATTAAAATAGCCCACTGGAAAAGATATCTACAGGACTCTGGTTCTAATATTATCACGACTAATTCTTCCTAAAGCCTGATCAGTTTATTCACTTCGAAGAACCGGATTAGGGATAGGGTCTTTATATGTTCGATCCAGATCGAAAGATTGGACGCGCATCATTCCTTCATAAGGGCTGATACCCGATTTTATTAATTTTTCCACTGTGGAAACTCGAGTTTGAGCTCCTTTGCTTCGGTTAAAGTTTCGAGTTCGATCCATGCTGTTTTCATCTTTTCAATGAGATTCCCATCTTGCAGGAATCCAATAGGCTTTTGGAACGGAGACCGAAGGCTCAGGACATCCATTTAACAGACTGAAACACTTGTGTTTGATTGGTCGCCCTTCCCTTTTACATATTCTTTGCGCCGGTTAATCTCGGAGGTAACTTTTCGAAGAGCGACACCAAGGAATTGGCATGGAATTCGCGACGGTTTCCCTGGAATTTGAAATTTAAACCGGATACTTCTATTCGTTGATTGGAGTCAAGATTTAACGACCGATGTAACCTCAAAAGATGTCCCAGGCGATTGATTGTCTTGTTCTTAAAACACATTAGTAACCTAAAACTCGCTGCTCGACGGTTTCAAAGAGTGATTTTCGATTAGGATTGGAAGCCATGTGCGAATGCTCCGTAGGTATGCGAAAATCGTGGGCTGAGGAGAAAGCGATATTTCCTCCCAGAAAATCATCGCCAATGGCAGCAAACAGAAGAGGCCGGGGAACATGCCCCATAGCACTCCAAAGCTTGATCGACTTTCGGCTGAAAGCTTGTGGATAAACCCAAGATGAATTTGCTGGCGGAATATCCTCCAGTCGCTTAACCTAACCATAGGTGATGTCATATGATTAATCTGCCCATCAGTGACGTGCACCATAATGTTAAAGGTCCGGGTCGTATCTAGTTATTATATCGTAGGACTTATTCCGACAGTTTCAGCTTGGTGTATCGCGATCAGATTGATTTTCGCATTGGTTCGCCAGCCCATTTCTACTGGGTCCGCTGATTTCTCGACCAATTCACATTCGAGGCTCATGCCCGTCACATTTAGGAATTGGGGATAAAGAGGATATTCGCTTTCGTGAGCAACTCTTTTTTATCACCCAAGGCTCAGTATCCAAGAGCATTCATTCCAGCCTTTGCATCAATCTCGCCGGCATGAATTTCCTGCTTGAATCAAAATCAGAGGCTTCGGATGTGGATAACTCAGAGGCGGAAAAATCTTGGGTTAAGAAGCGATCACAATGGATCATCGGCCTGTTCGGAGATGCCTGCATTAGTCATCGTTTGAGGGTAGGCAGTTACTCGCTAGCTTTTCGAGCAAGCCATGTTTCTAAATAGGTTGGGGATTCTAACACTTCGATTTTTCAAAGGGACGTTGCACGGATCGGACTTGATCCACAATTAATCTCGACTTTTTCTCCAGGAAGTGATTGGGAGCATGATGTTCTTGGGCGATCAACTGCAAGAAGACAGGTTAAATAGAATTAGGGAAAAAAGGGTTTTGTGGTCTCATGAGTTTCTTTTTGTACTGACAATACGTATTGTAAAATGGAATTGCGATGATTTGGGGATTATTTCTCCCCTTTCGGACAGCTTTGTCAGATCATCAAGTAGTCAGTTTGGATTTTTGGTTTCCAAAGAAGCTTCTTGTTTTGATGGGACGAGTAGTATTCATTTTTTTCGCTCAGGAGTTTGATCTTAGTTCTGCTTTCAGATTGATTTTTAATCGATGTTTCGCTCCGTGACGATCTTTAATTTTGACGATTTTGGCTCTCATAATGATCGGAGCTTTGGGATGGCCGGCAGACAGGAAAGATCAGATTTAATAAAATATGGAAAAGGATCAATGGTGGGTAATCGTATAAAATAAATTTGATCCCAGCCAGTTATAATGAAGCTAAAAGAAAATAATGAAAGTCAGCTCCCCCGAAATGAGCGATATGTATCGGCAAGTTTGTGCCGCAAACTTCAGTATTTAACCTTCGATTTTCTCCTGAATATTTTCTGAGTTGAGTTGGAATTGAAATATCCAACATCACATCTTTCTATTTTGGCAAGTTCTCCCTCGCTCCTGAGTATCAAGAGAGTGAGGTATTTTTTTCTGTAAAGATTCAATTCCTCTATGAGATTTAATTTCCCGTTCCGGAAATCTGGATATTTCAGATTTATTAGTTTGAATTCCCTCACGGATCTCTTCCAAATTTCACGCTTTTCGGCAGATGAAATATCTTTTTATAATATGCGAATCGACCATTGGGTAGATTTAGTTTTTTACAAAGTACAAAAGGCAGGTTGGGATACAAACAATGGGCTTCATTTGAAGTAAAGAGATGATTAGATTTCTTGCAATAAAGAGGCGAAGGACACAGGCATTAGCAATACTCTAAAGTTTTAGGCCACTTCGGTCAGCGGTCTCTTCGGTTTGATTCACGAGTAAATCAAAGAATCTATCGGTCCCGGATCATTCATGTCATGTTCCTTATCCGATTATAATCTTTCTTGGTATATTCTCTTGCATTCTATTTACTTTCAATTCATCTGCCACATCTTCATCCCCTTTTGGCATTTTTCGCAGCGTTGGCTGATCTGTAGGGCGGTAAGATCTCTTTCTCCATACGTCGAAGAGGTTGTTTCATATTCGAATTATCTGATCCGGCACAACCTGGTCTTGTGTCTACAGCAGGGGAGATGAACTGTTTTTGCCATGGTCCGCAAACTCACAAATCCCTCCGTTCAAATGTGAAAAGTGACGCAACCATGTCGATCGATGCGGTCTTCCGGAGTTTTAACCGAAGCTTCTCGAGGTACCGAGGATTATTCACCGGACTCTTAGGCTTGGTTTTAGCCGCATTTGCTCAATGTATTCTAATACACCAACGCAAACAGCGTTATTTGGATAGTTTATTGGAACAATGTACCAAAATGGTTGAAACCGAATTGCACATAATTCCATCTGGGGATAGGCTTCCATGCCAAAATTTATTTGAACTGGCGTGCTTTCCGTATTTTTTTTCATCAAAAGCATTTTCAAATCGTGCCATATTTCGGGTCAATAAATCTGGACGCTTGTACTCGCAAATCTCCGAGCCCTCAATGGTTAAGCACAGTTTGGATCGACAGTAGTTTCCGGTTTTGTCGGCGACCCAAGTTCAAAAGCGCTTTTTAAATAGTGCTTTCTGGTCTCAAACTTTATCCATCATCCCGGCTGCCATGTGGCGGTAATCTGCTTATTCAAGCCAATACTTGAAATTTCTGGATTGGTTCCATTAGCGTGATCTCAGGAATATTTTCTAGTCTTTCCACATTTTCGATTATTCGCCATGGAGTTTTGCTGGACTCATTTGCCTTTCTGGCAAATCGTAAGCAGCAAGCTGTGAGTTGAAAAGCTCCCCGCATTACTGTTAGTTTTTTAAACATCTGGATGAATAGCATTAAAATACCCTGCGTCGCAAGGAAATTCATTGCTTTTCGTTTCCTGTTCTTCGGGTGTGTGAGTTGGTAAATACCACCCGCTTCGGTGCTTCTCTTTACTGCCAATTTTTTTCCATTTGAGAGTGAAACTGCACTGACCCATGCGCTTCATTTCAATGGATATACATCTGGATTGAAGTTTAGCTCGTCGATCAATTTTGGCACGCCAAGTCCGAGGGCATAACTTGCGCAACTTTAGCTTGCCCGTACTGAATCGTAAAGGCGATGGGTGATGTTTGAGCTGAGGTAGTCGTTTTCAGCAAGGCTGTACTGAGCAGAATAGTGGGGCAGGTTTGAAGTCTCAGGCGCAGGTTAACCAGGCTTTACCAGGGACAGGAAGCGCGTGAACTTTGATTTCAAATTTGATTTCCTGTGTCTTCTAAGAAGGATGAGTCTTTTTCGTACCAGTCGTGCTCCTGAGGGTTTGATCTTGATCCGACCTTTGATCATAGTAGCCATATTCAGATTCCGACTCCGATTAGATTTTTGCTTTATTCAAAGCACTTCTAAGGTGCGACAGATAGGAAGCCGAGCTCCGGAATACTTTTTTAAGGTTTGTGTACTGCAATCCATTGAGCAAGTAGGCTACTTTCTTGGATATGAATCCAGGCACCGGTAAGGGACACTGTAATTTTAAAGATCAGTCTAAATTGGTTGAAGGGCCTAATTATAGGATTTGATTTGGCATCGCCTATTCTCAATTAAAAAAGAGTAGGAATTTTTTGGGAAATCGGGTTTGAAATTCATAAAAACGGAAAAATCAAATTCCCTTTAATTACTAATTAGGCATTTTATTTGTGAAATAAGGTTTGCAAAGTACTATTGAAGTATGTCCAACTTCGCGTTCCTCAGTATGTCTCCATCGTGCTGTCGGCTACTTACAATCGCCATCTTAAGTCCAAAATTCGTTCTAGGAATTATTGTCTGTTTCTAGGTCCTTTTTCCTAAGAAAATCATAACAGGGACTTGCTGCTCGGTTCGTCTGAACATGCCAAGCTGCATCTATCAATGACTTCACCTCTGGATTCCCCGCTAGAAATAAGACAGGTTCTCAGGGTGCACAAAGTGGCCAGCATTCTCGTGATGCAATCCACCAGGGCAAATCCATTCGGTTAAAGGGGCCAAGACATACTTGATGAAATTTGGGGGGTCAAACCACATGCATACTCTCCTGAGGAAGCAAGATTTTTTTCTACTTGCTCCCATTAAAACTCTATCTAAGATTTTGTGCCACCGAGCACCCAGATGAGGCCAAAGAATCCTATTTTGCAAAGCTTAGGTTTCGTCCACCATGGCACAAGGGCTGCTTTTCCATAAGCGAGACCATCCTTCAAATTTCCCACTTTGTTTGGATCGACCATGGATCGTTTTTCCAAATTAAATTCCTAACGCCCGACATAAGCTTTCCCCAACCCATGCGCGAAGCGTTCCCCAGTCGCCTAACTTTCTTTGGTTTCGCCTTTACTTTGATAGCCCAATAATCCCTGCGCGTTAAAAACCCCGCCCCATTGTCTGCTGAAAAAAAACTGGTAGGAATTAGCAATTGCAAAAAACGCCAGCCTTCCTTCCAACATTTTGTTCCTGCCAGCTTAGGCTTCGGGGTTTTGGGACGGTTCATCCTACTGGCCAAACCAATTGAATTGATGATTAATGGCACGAGGCGGCGTTGGTTTCAAAGGTGTTCGCCAATTCATCAATTCTAAATTTACTTCTAGATCTGGATAGAAAGAAGTTATCCACCATGTTCCGATCAATTTTTTTGAACGAGCATTTCACCTTCCCCGAAAAAGACTGTCCTTTTCCTCGATTAATTTTCCCAAACTTGAACCCGGGGGATTATTTCAGGGCATTCGACCAAAATTCCCTTGCAAAATGTTTCTTCAATTCCTCACTTCGTTTCTCCCAGTCCTTGCTGATTTTTTAAAAACACTCTTCCGTTATCAAAAATAAGTGGGGGTTTGGCAATTGTTAGAATAAGGAGTTGCTTTTGATTCGGTCTGAGTTTTGCCCGATTTGGTGCAGCAGGGGTTTACCTGATGGGACCTTTTGGTCTAAGTGCTTGCTTATTCCAAGTTTTTGTATCATCAATGGTTGGATCCGCAGGCACGGGAGCTGTGCAATAGCAATCTCGGGGCTTTGCGTGTGTGAGATTTTGGCGCAAAATGTGGATAAGTGGAAAAAAAGAGAAAAAGAAATCCAAAATAAATTGAAACGATTTTTTCATAGGTTTCTATTGAATATTGGAATAAACGGATTTTACACTCCCACCTATTTAGGCGAAGCTTTCTTTTAGGAAAATCTGGGATTTAAGAAGAAACTAAAGAGTAATTTGGAATTAATAACGTTTCAGAGCAGTGAGAATTATTAAAAGTTTATTTCCACATTAATAAAGGCTTAAATTATTTTTTTCTCATTTGAGAATAAAAAATTTTTTCGGGCCTGCCTTTCGCCTATTTTTCATTTTAATGGGGGGGCAAGCAAAGGGCAATTCGTTAATTTGCCGCTTTGATTTTTTTTTAAGAAAGTGTTTGTTACCTCTTTGTGCGGCACATACCTGGTTTTTTTTTTTTTCTCTCTCCTTTTGGAGACCCCTCCCGTGGGGTGTGTGTG
>Ga0163217_1103375_pt1 | contig 11613 bp, 4 predicted proteins | sample SynspAceP_FD_185933 | JGI IMG/M metagenome (GOLD analysis project Ga0163217, IMG submission 185933) | Saline lake microbial communities from Ace Lake in Antarctica - Synechococcus sp. Ace-P (PacBio error correction) | ecosystem: Environmental > Aquatic > Non-marine Saline and Alkaline > Saline ... | reverse complement strand
ATCAAAATACCATCCAACGAAAAGATATGCGAAGAGCTAGAACTTACATCAAGAAAAAACAAGAACAACCCCTTCTTTATTATGTTGGCCCACAATCTGCCCCACATACACTCCGAAATCTTGTCTCACAAGAGGACTTTTTGTGGCCAACACGTGAGGGAAATTATCAGCTGTTCGAATCGACTCTCAACTGAACCTGTATGCAATTAGGCACAAATTAATTGCCACCGTCAATAGGGAACAGTGACTTGTCAGAGCACCTATTCGTCTCACTATTTACCTATCGACAACGCCTTGGGTCTTTCGCTCATGGATTATATGGTGGAAGTTTGCCAGGTAAGTGTATAAAGGCCGCATAAAGGTATGACTGTGAATGGATGGCATGCGGCGAACCTGTATTTTGCGTCACCATACGAATATATATTACACTCGCCAGTACGGGTAACCCAAGTTCTAGCAGGGCACCACTATGGACCTTTTCTCCACCTTTAGGCCACTGCCTGTAGGTGTACAATGCCAACTACCGGATTATGGATGCGTTTTGACCTCAGAGTGTGCACCCTAGGAGGACTATAACCCATATCTCCGAGAAGGTGTTCTTCTCATTATTAGTAGGGAACACCAGCTTGTATGCGCCCACTCTAGAGCTTACAAAGCGGCATTTTAATACGGAGGTTCCTTTTGTCAGTTTGCGAAAAAGGAGTGCCGAGTACATAATCCACCACTATTTGTACACCTCTTAAATGTGACAAGTCGGAAAACGTCGATTAGCGGTGGCAGTGCATCAGAAATCCTTAACCGAAATCAATGCTTCTCGCAATGTCGCATCAATCGAAAATGGTTTAAAGGAAAAGACAACTGCAAGAGTACAAGACATAAATCAGTGCAGCGAGAGAACTCTAGGATTGCCTTTTGGAGATTAAATCTAATAGGTAGTTTTACGCAATGTAACTTGCGACGCGGCAAGCAATTTTATTGCTCGGGGCTGTCTCCGCCGCTTTAGCGGCCAATTATACTTTAAATCAAAATCTGTCGTAGCATGAGAATATCATAAGAGCCAGTAATATAATGACCATGGAAGCCACGATTTCAACAAACAAGATTTTTAGAAACACGCTTAACCGATGGAACCAAGGAATTTTTAGTCCCACAAGATACTGAGCCGATATTTGATTCTTTCCGTATAAATTGCAAATTTTTGGCCACATAAAACCTGTTAAATAGAATCACTATATAAAAAATCCAATACCCGCAGCTCAGACACTACAGAAAGAACTAAGTTAACATCGTTTCAGGTCGATACTGAAACTAAAATATGTTTTCATCAAACGACCTGAAAAAAACTTTTGTAGCGATAATGAGTAGCGGGAGATAATGAGATTTCGCGTCAAACAAGCTAAGCCGCTTAATTATATTCTGTGACAATATTGCCCTCGAACAGCAGGAACGCTGACACCGTAAAAGTCGCCAAATACTAACCGGTACAATCTGATTTGTTACTATCAAGCTTTGTATTAAACTTGCGGCAAATCAAAAGCTCACCAGCATCAGCCGCGAGAACCAAAGACTCCCATTCCAAAGTGGTTCGTTTAATTGCAATACCGATGCTTGCTGTATATCCTGATTCTATACTAGATTGAAATTGCGGGCCGAGGATATTGCCTTTTGGCCATAGAGACCATACCACTTCGAAGAAACGACAACTTGTGGAGCAGGTAGGAGGCTGCTAAAAAAAGAAGCCAACATAGGACCCCCATCCTCTTCGCTTCTCAAAAATGATAAAAAGCCAAAACAATTAGTGGAAAAACAAACAAAACGATATCGAGGTAGCGCCTGAGACGTCACAAGTGCCAAGATTCATCTTTTTACCCTGTGATTTTATTTTAGAAGTACTTTCAATTTAAGCCCGTATAAAAAGGAAAATCAAAAGAAAATACCCATAGCGCTTAATCGCATCCGGAACTGTCTTACTTCTTGTGTTCCCCATTCCCGAGTGAAAAAAGAATAAGGGCATATCCCTATATAACAGGCTATAATGGATAGGACAAACCCTTCAACTGGGAATTTCATTTATCTAAAAAAATTTTTATTAATCTAAAAATAAAGAATACTAAAAAAAAGGCATAAAGCAACGACTGCGTTTTCGCATACAAAAATTTAATTTATTTAGCGCTCTGTCCTGTTAATTTTAGTTTTTCTAATGAAAGAGGGAATTACTCCTTCAATATTAATCCAAGGCATTTTTTTTTAATGAATTAACATTTTCTACTTAAGGAAAGAAATAGCCACTGTAATTGCTTCTGTACCAAGTGAGCCTCTTGAAGATCCGCTCCGAATTGAATGTCCAACTTTGGAAAACCGCAATGTTGCGTTATGGTAACAATTGAGATTTCGCTGGAAGTGGTTCTTGTAGAAATTTTGCCCCCCCACCTGGAAGGTCTATGGACGTATTCGCCTGATTTCGAATCATTTAGGGCCAAAAGTACTTCCTACCAAATTTTGATCAAAGTAGAAAAAAGTCTATTGAACGTTAGACGACGCATTCAGTGGTAGGATTGTTCATGGATAATAGGTGGCTAAATTGAAGCCAAGGCGACGATAGAAAAACTATGGTTCAGAGCAACTAAACCCAACTCTCAATGAGAACACTTCGTGATGCCAATATTCTCATTGTATAAGCGATACCCGATTCCTTCTCGCCTTCTGTGAAAGCAGAGAACTTACAGGTTGTGAAAGTTCGACAAAAGCGGCTAGTTGCGCGAAACTTTTTTGCTGGTAGTACTTTCCTTTGCGTTTCGTAAAAATCGGCAAATTGGGAACAAGGAATTCCCTATTGGGCGGCTAGACAGCGCCTATTTCTATTTGTGTCTCAATTGTCCATTGAAGCCCAAGCGGTCGCCAATTTGCCACAACATTTGCGATAACAAGAAAGTCCGGCAACGATCAAGGTATCATAATTGAATTGTATAACTGTTAATACACTCTGGGCGATTCGCCTATAATGGAGCGTATCATAACACCGAACGCTCAGAAGTTATTAACGGTTGCCCCGCCCTGATATAATTTCTTTGTGTGTATCATTGAAAAAGGGTAATACCAGACCCCATACCACTCCCAATGCACAAACACAATAGGGGTTCTGAAATAATAAATACAAAACCCGTCTCGCTGTGGGCGCAACAATCCTTGCACCGGCCACAGTTCCAATACATCCCTTCCTAATTGATTCGTGGAATTTTGCTAAAGCCATAAACTGAGGCTCGTGGATGACCGCAGTATATAAGTTAGAAAGTAGTCCAAAGTGAGTGTCTCTATGCAAATCGAAGACAGAGTGCCTCCAACGTGCCTAGACAATTGCAGGCTCCCGATCATTCTCGAACCCTGCTCATAACGCGCACGACTCGCAACGAATGCCTAACAAATTGGGGGTAAACTTAAAACTAAGGTGTCCTCCAAGACCAAAACGATGGTCGCGACTCATACTCTCCTGCGTGTACTATAAACTTCTTGGAAGCGGTGCCTGGTCTACTAGATCAAACCGAGACCCATATCCGATTGCTGCCTAGCACGATTTTATTCTTTTTTGTTGAAAGCTTGTGTTCTCCAAAATTCATGTCTTTTCCCTAGTCACAGCACCTTGTCCACGTTTGCAGGAGGGGGGGGGCGGCACATTCTTCAAAATCGCTTCGTAATCCTTTGCTTCCCCTCTCTATTCGTAGACAACAAGCTACCTTCTCTATTCACTTTTCTACAACCCGGACATTCATAGCCAATTTGAATTTCTGGGAAAAGATTCTGACATTTCTGATCGGATCCCCACATTCGGCCATAAACGTATAAATGAGGGACATTCGAAGATTAGCTTCCTGAAAACTCCTCGTCCAGTATTCAGGGGTGTTAGGCTGTGGTTAAAAAGCGCATCCATATAATCATTAATTATAAGGCGAGAGCGTCGTTGGCGATGGCAGTTTCAAGCATATCCAACCCAAATTCACAAATCAAGCCAATAGGACGCTCTCGCCTTGAGTCAATTAGATCTACCTGTAACTTTCTATGCATGAAAGAAAGCTCGAAATTTCTCCACCTCAGGGTTTCATGATGACTCAAATTAGGCTTACTTTCTATTTCGTATATACTCTTGGATTGGCAATTGCATGTTGCGGTCGCATGTAGACCAACCAAATTACCACGGTTTCAAGAAATTCAGCGAGTGAGGCAAAATGTTTCACCAAAAAGTTCTTCAGTCTGCGCTTGAGCTGATTTTATACCTGCACGGTACCAAAAAGTGTTGCACAACCCAATACCAAAGTTCCGCCTTTACACTCCACCACCGCCTGCAGTACCAAAGGCATATTCATAATTTCCAATGGTACTCTGTCGCCCGAGCCAATCCACTGGCGAAACTCGAGCACACAAGGCCACATCCGTAACAAAATACTATGATGAGAGGCCCTAAAACCACTAAGACCGAAAAATAAAACCAGCAATGCAAGAGTCAATACCCTCAAATAGGGGGCCAAAACAAGTCTCTAACTGTATAAATACCCTCCAATTTAAAGGTCACCATAAACCATAATACTGCTGGGAAAACAGGATTCCAAAACTGTTTTGTGACCGGTAACTGCCACTGCTCCACGTTGGGAACTCCAAAAAGCCCCTAGCAAGGCGGAGTAGCTCAGTTCTCGTTCATACGCCCATAAGTTCCACTACGGCATGCCAACGTACGTATCCGGGCTAGGTTGAACGGCAATACCAATGAGGAATCCTTGAAAAATGTAGAACTTTTCAAGAACTGCAACAGTCCTTACTATTTTTCCACGTAAATGGTTAATGCAATTGATTTCAAATAATAATTATTCAGCCTTAAGAGATGACGATTTGGCGAATGACACCAAATTTTCAAGAAGACTCCGTCAGTCTGTTGGAGCACATTGACTTGTGCCCAGACCTCGATTTTGTCAATTAATTATCTCCCCCCCAATTAATTCAGCCTATTATGGAGTTTCTTTTAAAAACTTTGAATATGAGCCATTAAAGGAATACTTTCGGAAATCATCAATGGAATAAAATGAAACTCTTGTAAAAACGTTTTAGTATAAAGGACCTTGAAATCTTTCCGGATTAAAGGGCCCATTACTATCAGGATATGGGAAAACGATAATAATCTTTTTCCAGCGAATAGGACAGACCACTAACAAAAGGTATTATGATTGAATTTAAAATGTGGCAGAATCACTTTTATCGCAAATGTATTTACCCTTACCTTACAATAACGGTATCACAAAATTATCCAGAGAATTTCCAGACTTAGATTCCAAATCAAATCCGCAAAGACTGATTAAAACGATTCTAGTTTACTACTTCAAAACATGCACTGGCCAGTTCTTATGAATTCCTTTAAAATGGCCATGCTTTAAAGACTGACCGCTCGTTATTTTTAGACATACCTACAATACCCCTTCTAAGAAAGTACGTTAAAGAAATATTCTGATGAATATTTTATTCCATGTTAAATGAAATTGGGGATTTTATGGCAAACAGAGCTACAATAACTCCAGTTCAAGAACATTTTTATTTCTGCTATATTAAATCAGAAATTTGGTTAATAATGAAAGCCTTCAACATCAAGGGCACCTACCAATACTCGCAAAACCTTTGTTACTATTTCTTCCAGATATTGAAATTCATGAAATAGGATTGTAATATATATAAATTAGCGAAATTTTGAAGCATGGTGCGCCATTTATTGCCATTATTTCCTCGAGCAAAGCTCCCACCAGCCCCTAAGGATTCTCAAACAAAGCTGCTACGACAAATATCGTTTTTATTTCCGGATATATCTTACCTATAAAAACCCTATTAAAAGATTGAAATTAAACGCCAATCATCTAAAGGATCCGATCACCAATTTGCGTATTTAGACTTCAAACTGAGCCTTGGATATAATAGGAAAAAGTTAAAGGAAATCATATAAAAAAATTACCGAAATACCATATTTCCATTTTATCCCTCGCAAGTGCCTCAAGTAGTATTGAAGATTCTCTAGGATAACACTAGGAAAAAACAGGTTATTGCCTTATTACCTACTATTTTAGTCAAGTTCTCATAGTTTGCCTCTGCCAACTGCATCGGAACCTCATATCACTATAGAATTTTATAATACACCCGCGAGATGAAGAAAATCCACTCAAATTAGCTATTATTAATGTGCGTTAGAAATCCTGCTTTGTCCGAGTTGGTAAAGTGTAGTTGCTGTGCCTAAGACGTGCCGAATATTCCAAAACTTTAAAGAATTCCATTTTTTATTAGGTATGACCTTTTATAATGTATAATTTTTGTTTAATATTTTATAAAAATTTAAAACATTTTGTATCTGTTCGCAGTACAATATAAAACCAAGGAGCATTAGATCAACAAATTCGGAAGTAGGGGACATACTTACATTACCATAGACAATACCAAATTAGGACCTACTCCTTTGCCAAAGTTAAACAACCTCAAAATTTTACATCATTTTGTATTCGTTTTTCCATAAAAAATTGGGGCATTACACTTGAACTGAAATATTTCAGACTCCGATCGATTTACAGCTCAATATATACGCAGTGTCAAAAGAATAGAATAATCACATAAAGCAATAGAAAAAATCAGGCGGCAACATCTAGGTTAAAAAAATTCTAGTAACGGGTTCGACGGTTAATTGGGGAAACGTTTATTCCGTATTCTTAATCAATGAAGGGCATCATTCGTGTCGATCAGATTGGTCTGTGCGGTCAGCGATAAATTTAAATGAGTGATAGTACTCACCTCAATGACGGGAGATATCATGCTCAGTATTGAAAGTCTGTTTCATATTTTTAAATTCGAAACACTTAAAGAGCCACATTCTCCACGGAGTAATTCCTCGACTCCGCCTTTACTATGTCAACTACCCATGTCTAATCTTCTGATAATTTTTGAGCTATTGAGAAGCCGCCCTGTGCTGCCAACTTCAAAAGGTCAGTAATGCGGCAAAGCGACCCAGAGTAAGACACGTAATTGCTACTCTCATGGATTACCAATGGAAAACACTTTCTAAACATTGGAAAAATCTCGTTTAAAGACGATATTGGTAAGAATGCAATTTGAGTTGATCCAGTTCTTATGTTCTACACGCTTACCGTTCTTGTACACTGAATTATTCGCTCTGGAATCACCGGATAAGTTCTTTCTTCGCAAGTTGGTCGAGGAACTGGAGCATGTGCAGGCTCATTACCGCGGGCGCAGCCACTCTTTGGGGTTGAACACGGAATTGCACATGCAAACAGAGACGATCCCGCGACTACTGGCTAGCTACAAGAAGCGACTTGGCCGCTCGAAGTTACTTAGGGAAGCTCAATCCCCATTGGCCGTAGGGATGGATTTTGTCTTTTTGTGGCAAATGTGGTCAAAAATGCGTAAGTGGATTAGAATTGAACTTTACAATACCTGACACATATGGTTAGCTTTTGGCCCAGAAATTTTGAACCTATAAGCAAGGATGCTTCGTGAGTTTGCGCAAATAAGGGATTGGAACGGCCCTATATTCATAACCGTTCCCTTTAGAGCAGCCTAAAATTTCCTCTTAATTAGCGGCGAACTATATGTTTCCTCGCCTCCCCATTCCTAGGACGTGTGCAACCCACGCAACCTAGTATTCTGTACGGTATGGGGAGATCCAAAAATCGGCTCCGTGGTTCAGGAAACTGAAGATAGTACATTAAGTCTAGCTGTGAGTGGAGGTTTAACCCCGATATTATAATTCAAGGCTAGAGTACCATTACTGAGGCTATTTAGAGAATCAGAGTTGGCGACCAAAAACAGAGCCCACTCTCCAGTGGAAAAAAGCGACATTCTCACTGCTATACGCAGTAGTGTCCACTATAAAAACTAGGATTAATCTTTATAGAATACCGTTTAGAATATTCCCCATTAGATCGCATTTTACGGTTTGCTTAAAGCCGTTCAACAGACGGCGAACCGAAAAAATTTAAGGAGATCCGATCACGCATCATAATCAATACATTTGGACTATTCGGCACGGAACATCACGGCGTGCGCTTACGGAAAATATAAATCTTATAGCCGAAAGCGCATTAAGGGGAGGCCAAGTCCTCCTATGCCAGTAGACAAGATGTAGGCGGATAGGCTTCGTCGGCAGGAACAAAATATAACAGATGGATGCCTGGTGATGCACTTGGACTTTTGAGCGCGTTATTTTTAGTATAAAACCGAAAAAAAACTATTGTTATCGCCGAAATGAAAAAACTGCCAGGAAGAGGCATGGCTCGATTCAAGATTGAAAAATGGGCTCCTTAAAACAAACGGCCACTTTTAGGCCCCAAGGGCCTGCCTGGAGATTGTTACTGTACCTTGTTTATCGTTTCATTGGCTTTATTTTTAATGGTCTTATCAATAAACTTGTTTCTAATCCAAACAAGCCTAAATAGTTAAATACTATATAACGTTTCATAAGAAAATAGAGATTCATTTTTGTTAATAACAGTGTTTAAAATTCATTAAACATTGTTAATTTGTAATACCTTAGTGTAAAAGGATGATTTTTAGATACCACATATAAAACTAGGGATTGAACACCTAATCAATGAGTTGTTGATATAGGAAGTCCATTCAATTTGTAAATCAAGACATCTTAAAATGCTGGCATGCTCCTCAAAACAAAAGAACCCAGCTCTTACTTCTCTGGAAGAGCCAGTTCAAATATGACCACGTTATCTTAATAACCCCTTTCGGACGCCCACTTTCTAGATAATATAGAATTACGTCCGTTGGTATCCTTGCTAAAAGTCAACAAAGGTTTAAATAAGAGTTGTTACCTGGGTCAATTCCATATTACCAATTGATATTGGACCAGGAAGTTTTCTAAGTATACAGGCTCAGAACCGATACATTAAATTAGGGATAAGTCGAAAATATTTCAAGATAGTAAAGCATTCTTTGAATAAGGCGTTGGTAAGCAAAAAATCATGGCTGATGAAAAACAAATTATGTAGCAGGTCAAAATTATGACCAATTTACAGGGAAGAATAAATAAGATTAATCCTCTAGCCTGTGAAAGTCTTCACAAACCCGATTCAATACTCAGCTCAGTTGAATACAAGCCCGGCTGGCACTTAAAAGTGTACAGGCGCCAACTGAAACCTTAAACATAGAAAACAAAGCCCTTTGGCACTAATATACAGTAGTAATACGTAAGAGAGTCGAAAACGCACAAGCATCTAAGTAATTAGAGCTGAATTGGTTAAGTGCGCGCTGCGAGTTTTCAAGAACTAACGATTAGCCGGGCGCCCGAATCGCCGATTAAATCCTATAAAACCGATAACCACTTCAACACAGGTATTAACATGAATTATTTCAAGATTAGAAGTGTGAACAAAAAAACTAACAGTCCTTCTCAACTAGCGACCCCACGCAGGGCAATCTCAAAATTTCTAGAGAAGCTCAACCCCAAATCCTCTGATCGCTCACGCTTAATATGCACCCCAACATTTTCTAATAGGGCTGGACCCCAAGGAAACAATGCCATATTCCATCGCAGTCATAACTGAACGGCGTTAAACGTCAACTTAACGAAAAGTTAGAAAAAAGGTTAAGAAGGCAAACCCCTGCGTTACCAAGCAATATAGTCTACATCAAAAATGAAAACAAGATCCATTATCTGGAGTCGCACAAAGGAAACTATGTGTAACTGGCAACTTGGTAACTGTTGACTTGTTCCATAACATTAATTCAATATTAGATATGGTCTTCATCGCCAGACACAAACTATCCGCGTAGAATTTTAAACTCATTTTAGTTTTGATGTCCTCAGGACGAGTTGCCAGAATATATACCAGGCATGGAGCCTGGCATTATATTGTCCTGAAGTATCAAGTTTAAAAACCTATTGCACGATAAGTCTTAAAGGACTTTAGGGAATTATGACTTTGAATTAAATTGTTATTGGCGCTGTAAAGAGATATTTCAAAAGTATTTGGACGTTTAAAAAAAATAAGCAATGCCCTCCGGTATTACTCTTTAGTACGTAGCTTCTAAATTAGGCATTGGTCTTACCCACGCCAGTAGCGCCCTACGGCCAAATCTGGTTGAGGGTTTAGTAAATCCGCTGGGTGCCAGAAGTTGGACCAACAATACGCATAAATGCCATTGCCCCAAACATTTACAGATACCCAATTGCTTCAAAGCTTCTGCGGCAATGATAAGATATGATCGAAGCCATAATAAGTAGGCGCATCCATATAAAGAAAAGTTCCCTCAGACCCATATGGAAGTTGCAGGAATTCGAGAATTTTATTATCGGCAAAGCACTTCCTATTCTCGGGCAAATCTTTGAAAATTGACTGTGGAATTGTGTAACTTTTAAGCATCTAAGACAAATATCCGTCACTCCAGAGTCATAATTATTGCCAACTTCCCTCCAAAAATAAATATCTTAAATAGTGCAAGTTGAAACTTAACCCCTAACTTGTGATTATTTTCCTTTTTATATTTATTCAGGCCTTAAAAGTTATTTTAAAACCAAAACGTTACTACCTCTTATCATTTTTCAATTCACTGTAAAAGCGTCTTTATTATATCACAAGAAAATGGAAATGATGCACTAAAAAAATAGTCCAAAATACCCTATCTTTTAACACGACTGTCTGATAATTACGATAAACTTAAATATCGGGAAATAGATGAAGTGTCTCTTACTGGGTTTGCATTACTTTTTTTCAATATCTACGGTTAGGCATCGATTACCCCAGACCCATCCAGGAAACAAAACTAAAAGATTAAAAATTCCATGGCGAAAATTGTGTTGGATGCGTCTCGGACCTGCTTGAAGGAGGCTCGGACGTAGCGCACCAATTGTTTCAATAAGAACTTTTCCTGTGCTTGATAGTTTACCATCGCCTTTTTCACGGGGTTGCTCAGGCGGCCCTTGACGTATAACGCTGATTTCATATATGTATCATTTTCTGATTATTGATGATGCACTGCCAGATGTTTGTAAGTGACACATCCTTCGATAGGATTTCAAGTATTCGCATAAAACGACCAATGTTAGATCTGTGATTTTGGCCTCTAACAACGACAGACTTGACGGGTATTTTTGTTACACCTATCCCTTAGCGGCACCAAAAGAGGGATAGGCACTGTTTCCAGTGGAATGTGGTGAAATCCGCCTTCCAATATTATACGGGACAACAAGTGAGATATTCCGAAGGTAGTCGTCTACAATGGATAAGGGATTGCGAACGTTGGGCAATCCCATTTAAAAGTCTCTTAAGTTATAAGAGCGATCGTTAAGGAGTGGAACGTCACTTGACGAGCTGGATTAAAATAACGTAAATATTCGTCGGCCTGGGTTCCGTACACCCCAGACAGTTCTATACGGGCACCTTGCCTATGCCGGTTCAGCTAGTATGGGCGGAAATCCAATTCCACAAAGGCCCCTAGTACCACATTTCTATCCATACCATATATATTTAAGTGGGGCATTCCAAGATAGGAGCTGGATCTATTTGATCCTCTAAACAAGAAAAGCATACAGAACCGGTTTTTCAGATGCCAAAGATTGGCATTTCCACC
>Ga0163217_1007201_pt1 | contig 11613 bp, 8 predicted proteins | sample SynspAceP_FD_185933 | JGI IMG/M metagenome (GOLD analysis project Ga0163217, IMG submission 185933) | Saline lake microbial communities from Ace Lake in Antarctica - Synechococcus sp. Ace-P (PacBio error correction) | ecosystem: Environmental > Aquatic > Non-marine Saline and Alkaline > Saline ... | reverse complement strand
GTTCTGGACAGCCGATGTTGGTCGCCCCAAATAGTTGGATACGTTAGCGCAATTCAAGCAGCGCATTAGAGAGGTCGAATGTTGATTTAACCGCTGAGTGGATTGGCTCTTTATTTGAGCTCAGCGTAAATTACAGGGCAAACAGTAAAGGACGCTAGAAAACGAAATTACGGTCACTCAAACTATTTATAAAATTTGCGCTAATTTTCTGGAGAGAGAAGATTCAAGGTCGAAACAGTTTTGCTGTTTTCGGCTTTTTTTGTCTTTTTTTAGAGTTTTTGAGTTGGTATGATTCTTGAAGTTACTTTCTAATAACGTGAATTCTTCTAGGGTGCGCAGGGATTAAGGCTTGATATATTGGCAATTGAGTTGGTGGTGTGCAAACCATGAATTGCTCAACAATACACCGCTTAACAAATCTGGCCAAATGTCAAGTACAAACGGGCTTTTCGTTTCTGGACTTTGAAGCAGCGGCTCGTTCAATGCAAGTGAATGGTGACTATTTACCCCTAGTCGTGTATATGCGATTTGACCGAAAATCCAGCCACTCGATACACTCAAGTGACATGATTCAAAACTGGCCGAAATTTAGATATTGCTGTTTCCGGAGATGGCTTCATTGCTGTTTTATGATGAGAAGGGCAGAAGCTTACTCTTCGTGCTGGAACTTGCAAATTTAACGCTGCTGGACAATTTGGGTGACTGGACGAGTGTTTGCCTGTGGGGTTGTTTGGAGGGCCTATTTTTTTGCCTCCCGCTTGAAAAAGTATCATACATTCACGAGACGGCTCTATTTTCTATTATTTCCACAAAGGGGATGAGGTATAGGAAGTCGCTGTGTCTAAATCAAATAAAATTGGTCAATCCGGATGCTCAGGAACTTACCGCAAAGAGGCGATGGTTTAATTCATTCACGGGACGGGCAAGCCGTTATGATCCAAGAGTTTCCTAACGTACGTTGTGGTTAGCGATTTATAGAGGGGAGCTAATGTATAATGCGTCGGAAGAAATGAGCGATATCATGAATCTTGCATCTACGTTTTGAGCATGAATGTGAAACATATGCGATTCAATTTCGAAATTTAACGCAAGATTCTTCGCTCGAATATTACAGCGTTCATCATATAATATTACAATTGACAAGTAAAGAATAACGACATAAAAGAGGCTCTTATGATTTCCAGCATTATGGGTAAGTAAAAAACCGGTTTAAGTGCAATGGATAAGCAATTTAAACGTGGAGCCAACAACTTGGCGAAACCGTTTCAACGACCGCTTTTAAGAAAGATAGACGAGTATTATGAAAGAATCTAATGTACAAAACAGTCCGTCGGCGGCCAGTGGTTTTAAGTGCGCAAAATGCGGATGTTGCCATCAGTTTGCAGTTAGGTACCGGTGTAGGTTAAGACGTTGGGCAACGCAAAAAACTTTTCCAAATGGTGATTACAATTATGGACGGATTAGGCTCAGCGATGTTGCGTTATTCAGGCAAAGGTTTCTTAAGGTATTACAGCCGGATGAGTACTAATTGCTATACAGGTAGATGGCAGCCATACAGCTTAATAGTTCAGGGCAAACTTTCTACGTCAGGTGGTTTAGTGGTTGAGCCCGGTTATTCAGATGATCCTTTGATTGCCCCTCATGAAATTCATGATTGCAGATGATTGGCGTTAGTATTCCGGTTCGTTAAAATCAGGCGATGCGGATGCTCAGCAAGCTTGGCGCTATTAATATCGGCAGGCTTTATTAAATCCAACGGGGTGTTGAGTGGGGGGAGGGGGTCGAGCAGGAACAAAATTATTTATACTTGAAACGAATGCTAGTGGACCACCATTAGTTGGCTTGTTTCCAGGAACAGTATTCACTTGGGACGTATTGGCCCCAAGGTCATTGTTGGGCTTCTAATGTGATTCGATTGAAGAGCTTGTCCATATGATTCGACTCAAAGAGCGTATGAAATCGAACTCTAACGTGATCGCTTCTGCAGTGGTATGATGAGTTTTTGCAATACAGCAAGCTATAGTGATAATATGGGAATGATGACACTAAATACGCGTTTTTATTTTTTTGAGTGGCTGTTTAGTCTGGTTGTCTTTCGTGGGATGTCAACCCAACAAAGCTGGTTGCAAATGCAGGCGACGCAGGCATGGCGCCTGCTGCTGCGGGGTAACGGATTGGGCCCGCGTCCAGTTAATCGATGCAGTGGATATGACAGATAATGAGAAACGCCAGAGGAGACCTGTTTATACCAGAAGAGCCGCGGTAAAAGTTTATGTTTCTGATTCCCAATGAGTCCATTTAAATCGGACCGTAAAAATCGGTCAATCTATACAGGTCTGCCATGACCCTTACTATACGCCTGGCTATCCTAAATGGTATGAACCTTCTTCAGGCTCCAACAGGGGGTATTTACCAGACAAGTATGGGGGATGTGTTTTTTTGGCGATCAAAAAGCCAGTAAAGTGGGCGATTATAGCTAAACCATTAATTTGAATGAAACGACGACATCACACGAAAGCCCCAATGCGCATACTGTCTCAAAGTCTTCTCAGCTACGATCCGAGAAAACCCAACGGTACTGGGTCAGGAAATGAGGGTAGACACAACGCTTCCGCAACAAAGTACGGATTTTCAGGTAACGATCGGCGATACCAGAATAACAGTTTGAACGGTAACCAATATTTCTGTTAACTGTGTTCTCAAGGATACCCGAATGGTCTTTTTGGCGGTACGCGGTGAAAAATGGTTGCGTATTGAATCAGCTGGTGCATGAATAGCATTCGCTTTTCGGGGTGTTGTACGAAAACAGGATTATTTTCTCCAGATAATACGTTGAATCTGAGCGTGTTGCGGATGCTGAGAATTACCTATTCTGGTACTGGCGATGTGGCCTGCAGGAAGGTGAGCAAGGTGGTGAGTCGTTTTGCTTAAACTCTAGTGAATATTGCCTTATTAATTTGATGATCTAACCGCTGAGAGATTGATTCTCTCAATAGGTGATTGTGCATGAATGCACGTAGCGGCTAATTTGTCTTATTAACTATTATCTTTTTTCTGTTACGCAGGCTGAGGCGTTCTGAAGGAACATTGCTAGTGTTCAAGGGTGTTCGAGAAAAACCATTGTTTGGTATGGCTGGTGATTGGCCTTTACGGAAAACTTGCGTGTAGTTATGCTTACGAGCCAGGAGGTTTTTCTAGCATGTTTGTTCCGTTTGGGTGTGACATTTTGCGAAGTGTTGGATGCGTCTCTAAAAAACGTTCGCCGCTGTCTTCTCTTACCGCTACGTTGCCTGCGTTTTTCTTAAGCCAGGTTAAAAAAATTTGATTGTCACATGCATCCTCGATTGGGCAAATTGGCGAGTGCTTTGCGTGGCGGAACCTTGTTGCTGTCTACTTTTGAAAGGGGCGGATGGCGGCTTTATGCTTATTTGCTCAAAGGGAATTAATTGGTTTGGTGGTTAGGAAACCAATGGGGCTTGATGCGTTCACGCGTGAGCGTCGGTTTAAGATATGTACCAACAGTTGGACGTATACCAAATGGTGGCAAGTGGTAGAGCGTATTCGTTGGCGGCAGTTTAATCACCGGAGATACGCTAACCTTCAATCTAAATCGGTCCAGATTTTACACGGCAAAGCAATGTTTCAGATAAAATCAATAATCTTCTGGGGCCTTGGGTGTGGCGGTACAACCTTTGATTGCGACGTCAATACGGGTTTCTGCACCGAGAGACCACAAGTCAGAGGAGTGACTTTTTCCATTTTCTTTGAAAATCTTGAAGTGAAGTGCTTGAAGAGCGGTGCGGTATTGTTTTAATTCTCGATCGGAACCCATTATTATCGGCAGCATGGTCAAAGTTTCCCCGCTGCGATTACGCATGGTAGTTGGACGGTGAGGCATTAAAAGAGGTTCCGCCGGTGATTGGGCAGTGGAAACAGTAACCGGAGGGGGAAACCATATCGTATCGCCTCGTGAAGGTATTTGCTATTGGCCCTTTTAACAGCGGCCATATGTTTTGTTTTTTAATTCCGGTGCGTTTCATTGAATGATTATGTTCGAGCCGTTAATCAAGTGGGGCTGCGCTCTGAGATGTCATTGGCGGATCTTAGAAGGCTATAAAAAAACAGGCTTGGTGCCATTTAATGCCGATTTTAGTAGTGATATAGGCTTTAACTATTGAACTCAGTCCCACCAAAGGACGATTTTTTTTCTGCAGACTCTTTTTCTTCCCATTAACGCGTTAAAAGACGAAGCGCAAAAAGGACCCGGAATTCCGCTCTAATAAACGTTGCTCAACAGTTTGAGCTCGAATCTTTATTAATATGCTTTTGAAGAACGATGGCGCAGTACGATGAGGCGATTGTAGTGGTTATTCTCCCAGTGCTCCAAAACTAAGCAATATCAAGATAAAATGATGGATTCCCAAATGTCTCAAGGTTTGTGCCTCGAAATCGGGAGGGCTTGAGGATTGTCTGAAGCGCTATATTCGTCAAAATATCACAACAACAGCAGCAAGGTCTCAGCACGCCAGAAGCGAAGAGCAGGAAGATACGGATGTTTTGAATTCAAGTGGCTAGACAAGACTTTAGGTGAGGGAATTCCAGAGGCCATATGGCTGCACGTTTGCCTCAACTGAATTTTTATTCAATTCGGTTCAACAAGAGACTCAAAATAGCCCTGCTAAGTAAAGTCGCTTCTTTGCCTCGGCCACATGTCTGTGGGTTTGAGTTTCGCCAGAGATTTGTGATAATCTTTGGCCTCAGTGCCTCAGCAAGCCGCAGATTAAGTTAGGGTGTGAACCCTAAGGCAATATTGGCCCAAGCCGCACGTAGAAACGGTTGGGGTAAATACCCGATTGCCAAAGAAAGAATTGCGCTGCCTAGTCGTTTAATTTCTATTTGGAATTAAAAAGCAAGATAGACCGCGCGGCAAGGCGAGCATAGAGCGGTTGTGAATACGTTAGCAGGTTCCTCGTGTTGGTGTTGCGCAAACTGGAGAAAGACTCCCGTTTTGCGTGCTTATGATTTCTTTTTCACAAAGCTTTTGATGACTATGCTCGACTTTTCTGTTTCTAGTGAGCGGTACAAAGGTGACCCTTCAGGCCGGGAGATGACGCGGTCAATGTTTGCCGCGCTTTCGTTGCAAAAATAGGTGGCTATGGCGGACGGATCCCTAAGTATTTTCAGAGAAAATTGACAAACATTCCTTTCCAGTAAGTGGTTCTCAACGCCTGTTCTGTACCATAATATAGACAAAATGGCACTCAATTCTCAGCGGTGCGTTAATAGTTTTTGCCATGAATTTTAGCCATATGCATAAAGTAAGTCTCCACCAGTAGGTATAATTTTTTGAAAAAACGTTACTAGGGGTGTGAGCTATTGAGCTCCAAACTTATGATTCAATTGGTTTTGGTCTGGGCTTCAGTCTAGTAATGCTCGTTAATTAACCACGACAGGGCAAAATACATCCAGGTGGATTACTGAAGGCTACAGCCGTCCAAAAACCGGCGATACCACAAGTCTCGCCTGTTGGTGGTGTTGTTTCTTCGTGATACTCACGGCCTATGTCGATAATTTGTTAGCTCTCAGGTTCGCTCTGATACTTCAACTCTTTTTTCATACTGAACGGACACTGTATCATCTTCTTATTGATATCGACATCGCCGGACAGTTACTTGGCTGATAGATAGTATTTTACTCTTTAATACTTTATATCAATAAACTCGTTTGATGCCTCTAGCAAACCGTTTAAAAATGATCTCCTACCTCTTCTTCATAAGCAGTTGGCTCATCTCTAGTCTAAGTAATTCCTTGTTCAGCAGTATCATACGCTTTCAGGCGTTGTAAGTGATTCAAGAAGCTTGGTAGATCAGCTTCAGCTTGCGTCTTCGCTAGGTGATTGAATACAATCACGACGAAGATTTCAAAAACTGAACGCAACGAGATTTTGAGACAAGAAGCGTCTTTCGGATTTCTCCTGCAAATGAGGCTTTCGCGATCAACAGAGAGATTTATAGGCCAAGATTTGTCTAAAATATTGGATATCACCCGCATGAGCAAACCCGTTTTCCACGCTGACATCAGTGCGACACGCCTTCTGACCAGCTGGAAGCCCATAATTTAATGACAACGGATCGATGACTATTCAATTAGCATAGCCCATGCCGTTTGGGTAATGGATCTCAATTACCCTTCAGAATTAAATAGATAAGTACCAAATCCTTTTACACCTAAAAAATTGATTTGGTTCGTTAGCTTCTGGGCGATTACGAAGTGGGTTGAGAAGACCACAGGTGCTGTGGGGAAGTGGTTGGAGCGGGTTGATGATTACCGGTCTCCTGAAATTAGCGTTTATGCAGATAGGACATTGGGTCAACACGCTATAGCCACTGGCAGACTGCGAATGAACACTCGAGAACCAAGAAAGGACTTGATGCCGATGTCGATTCGGAAAAGAACTTGTTTTCTTTTGGGGGAAGCATAAATGTTTACTCCACAAGCGGATAAACCTTAATAAAGCGAAAGAAAATATCAGTAAGGGTATCAAGCTGGGGTACAATCGCCAACATTACAAAAGATACCTATGAAACTAAATAGAACGGGATGACAAGCTTATTCTCAATTAAGAAATTAATGCAGAAGGCAAGATCAACAGACAAACTGCCGATTACCATTCTGGACCCAAGTCTTTTGCAAAAAAAATAATGGCTATTTCAAAATATCTTCTCTCTTTTCCCTTTTTCTGCGCCGACGAAAGCGACTCGGTGTACTGTATTAGCTTCCTTCAGACGCAGTGGGCGGAAGTTGTTGTTGTTAGAGAGACATATTTTGAAATAAGCCATTATATCTTTTTGCAAAGACGTGGGTCAAAGTAATCGCTGTTGTTCTGTTGATTTGCCTTCTGCATTAATTTTCCTTAATGAGAATAACATTGTCATCCGTTCTATTTAGTTCATAGGTTATTACTTTTGTAATTTTGGCCGGATTGACCCGCTTGATTTACCTCTTACTGATATTTCTTTCGCTTTATTAAGGATTATCGCCTGTGGGAGTAAACATTTATGTCCCCAAAAGAAAACAAGTCTTTTCCGGAAATTGACCATTCGGCCATTCAAGTGCTTTCTTTGTTCTGAGTGTTCATCGCGCATTCTTCAGTGCTATAGCGTGTTGACCCCAATCCTTTAATCTGCATAAACGCTAAATTCAGGGTACCCGGTAAATCAATTAACCCTCCAACCACTTCCGACCAAGCCCCTGTTTGTCTTCAACCCAACTTCGTTAATCGCCAAAGCTAACAACCAAATCAATTTTTTGTAGGGTGTTAAAGGATTTGGTACTTACTTTTAATTCTGTAGGGATTTGATCCATTACAAAGGCTGGCCATTGGCTAAATTGAATAGTCCAATCCAATCCGTTGTCATTAAAATTGGGCTTTGATATCAGAATATTTAGAGCAAAATCTTTGTGGCAATAATTCTTGTTGATCGCGGAAGCTCATTTGCAGGGGAGAAAATCGGAAAGACCTTCTTGTCTCAAAATCTGTTCGTTCAGGTTTGAAATCTTCGTCGTGATGTGTATGTCAAATCCAACCTAGCGAAGACCGGCAAGCGGTGAGCATCTAACCAAGGCCTTTCTTGAATCACTTACAACGCCTGAAGCGGTATGACTTACTGGTCTGAACAAGATTACTTAGACTTAGAGTTGAGCCAACTGCCTTTAATGAAGAGAGGTAGGTGTCATTATTAACGGTTTGCAAGGCATATCAACGAAGTTATTGATATAAGTATTAAGAGAAATACTATCTTCAGCCAATAAACTGTCCGATTCGATATCATAGAATTATAAGTGTCGTTAGTATGAAAATAAGTTGAAAGTATTCAGAGCGAAACCGTGAAGATCAACAATAATTAAGCATCGAACTATGTGCGAGGTATCACGAAGAAACAACACCGACCAACAGAGCGAACTTGTGGTATTCCCGTTCTTTTGACGGCTGTCAGCCTTCAGTATCCACATTGGATGTATTTTGCCCTGGCGTGTTTTAATACGAGCATTTACTTTAGGACTTTGAAGCCCAGACAAAACCAATTGAAATTTTTAAATTTGAAGCTCATAGCTCACACCCCTAGTACGTTTTTTCAAAAAAATAACCTTGAATTACTTGATCATAATCGGGCTTTCATGCAAAAAAACTTTACCTAACGTGCAGAATTGAGCCATTTTTTATTATTAAAAGGCGATTGAAACCATTTTACTGGAAAGGATGTTGTCAATTTTTCTCTGAATACTTAGGGTCCGTCGCATAGCCACCTTTTGCAACGAAGCGGCAAACATTGACGCGCATCTCCGGCCTGAAGGGCATCTTTGTACCGCTCACTAGAAGACGGAAAGTCAGCCATAGTCATCAAAGCTTTGTGAAAAAAGAATCATAAGCACGAAACGCCGCTTTCTCCCGTTTCGCAACACCATCAGAAACTCTAACGTAATTTCAACAACCGCCTCTATCGCCTTGCCAGCGGTTATCTGCTTTTATTCTCAAATAAATTAAAACTAGCAGCGCCATCTTCTTTGCATCGGGTATTTTACCCCAACCAGTTCTAGTGCGGCTTGGGCCAATTTGATCTTAGGGTTTCCACACCAACTTATCTGCGGCTTGCTGAAGCATGAGGCAAGATTATCAACAAAATCATCTGGCGACTCAAACACCACAGGACAGTGCCGAAGGCCAAAGAAAGCGACTTTACTAGCAGGGCTATTTTGCAGTCTCTTGTTTGAACCGATTGAATAAATTCAGTTGAGGCACGATGAGCCAATGCTTGAATTCTCACCAAGTCTTTCTTGTCTAGCCCAGCTTGATTCAAAAAATCCGTATCTCCTCGCTCTTTCGCTTCTGCGTGCTGAGGACCTTGCTGCTTTGTTTGATATTGACGAATAAGCGCTTCAGGACAATCAAGCCCTCCCGATTTCGCCAAAACCTTTGAGACATTTGGGGAATTCCATTCATTTCTTGATATTGCTTAGTTTGAGCACTGGAGAATAAACCCCACTACCAATGCCTCATTCGTACTGCGCATTGTTCTTCAAAAGCATATAATAAGATTGACTCAAAACTGTGAGCAACGTCTTTTAGAGCGGATTCCGGTCTTTTTGCGCCTTTCTGCTTTAACCGCGGTTAATGAAGAAAAGTCTGCAAAAAAATTTCCTTTGGTGGACGAGTTCATAAGTAAAAGCCTATATCACTACTAGTCGCTTTAATGGCACCAGCTTGTTTTAAGCCTTTCTAAGATCGCCATGACATCTCCAGGCGCAGCCCCACTTGTATTAACACGGCTCGAAACAATATCATTCAATGAACGGGCACCCCGGATTAAAAACAAAATATGCCGCTGTTAGGGCCAATAGCAATACCTTTCACGAGGCGATACGATGGTTTCCCTCCGGTTACTTGTTCCATCTTGCCCAATCACGCGGGAACCTCTTTTATTGTCACGATTCAAACTACCATGCGTATCGCAGCGGGGGAAAACTTTGACATGCTGACCGATAATAATGGTTCCCGTACGAGAATTAACAACAATACGGCGCACGCTCTTCAGCCACCTTTCACTTCAAAGATTTTTCAAGAATGGATAAAAAAGTACTCTCTGACTTGGGTCTCTCCCGTGCAGAAACCCGTATTGACGTCGCAATCAAGGCTTGTCGCCACACAGGCCCCAGAAGATTATTGATTTTATCTGAAACATGCGTTTGCCGTTTAAAAAACTTCTGGACGATTCTAGATTTGAGGTAGCGTATCTCCGGTATTAAAAACTGCTCGCCACAATTAGACTCTACCATTTTGACCATGGTATTACGGTCGCAACTGTTGGTTACATTAACCGACGTTCCTGAACCATCAGGCCCATGGTTCCTTAAACACCAACATTAATTCCCTTGAGAAATAGCATTAAACGCCCCATCGCCCCTTTCAAAGTAGGACAGCAAACAATTAAACCGCCACGCAACAGCACTCGCATTGCCAATCGAGGGATGCCAGTGACATCAATTTTTTTGACCTGGGCTTTAGAAACGCAGCAAACGTAGCCGTAAAGAGAGACCAGCGCACGCTTTTTAGAGGTCGGCATTTCACAACCTTTCGGCAATGTCACACAAAACGGTGACAACATGCTAGAAAAGCTCTGGGTCGTAAAAGCGTTACTATCACAGTTCCGTAAGGGCCAATCACCAGCCAAACAAACAATTGGTTTTCTCGAACACCTTGAACAATAGCAAATGGTCCTTTCAGACGCTTCAGCCTGAACAGAAAAAGATATAAGTATAAGACAATTAGCGCTTACGTGCTTCATCACATCACCTATGCAGGGAGAAATCAATCTCTTCAGCTGTTAGATTCATAATTTAATATAGGCATATTCACTAGAGCTTAATCAAAACGACTCACCCAAACCTTGCTCACTTCCTGCAGGCCAACACTCGCCGATACCAGAACTATGGGTAATTCTCGCATCCGCAAACACCGCTTCAGATTTCAACAGGTATTATTCTTGGAGAAGGAAATATTCTGTTTTCGTTACAACGGGAAAAAGCGAATGTATTCATCACCCTTGATTTCTCAAACGCAAACCAATTTTTCACACGCGTTACCGCCATAAAATAGCCACCATTGTGTGGGTATTACCTATACCACCCAGTAAACAGAAATTAGTACCGTTCAAAACTGTTATTCTTGGAGTCGCCCACACCGAATGCGTTAAACCTGAAAATCGGGCTCCTCTCGTGTTTCGGAAAGCGTTCGTGTGTTATACCCTCACATTTACTGACCCATTCCTAGTACCCGTTGAGGTTGTTGGCTCGATCGTTAGACTGAAGAAGACATTTGGAGCAGGAACGCCTAGACAGGTTAGGCACTTAGGTCTATGGAGCGCCTTATCTACGGCTATCGATGGATAGCGATCTGTCTCTTCATTCAAATTAATGGTTAGTATAGCGCCCACTTGCGCTTTTACTGGGCTTTTTACGCCAAAAATCAGCAGTCCCCCATACTTTTGTCTGGTAAATAACCCCCCTGTTTGGGAGCCTGAAGAAGGATTCAGTTACCCATCTCAGGAATAGACCAGGTCATTGAGGATTTATAGTTCTATTTATAGGGGGTTTTCGAGGAACCTGATATCGTGAATTATTTCTTGGTACCGATTTTCCTCTTGACGTGGGACTCTGAGGTGTGTGAAGGTCGTGAGTCAAATGGTCTCGTGTCAAATCACCGATTGACATATCGTCGAACCCGCTGTTACGCGCTGGCGAGGCTCTTTCTCCGGATGTAGGTCCTCTTAGCGTTTCCTCATTTATTGTCTACACGGCATCGATAACGGCATCCGTTACCGCAGCAGCAGCGGCCTGCTGCTGCTGCTTTGCAACGCCTTGTTTGGTTGACATCCAAGGAAGAACAACAGACAACACAAGGCCCAGGTCAAAAAAATTCCAAAACGGGCGTAATTTTAAATTCTTCTCATCCCAAAGCCTTATCCAATAAATCTTTCACCGCTACAACGAGCAAGGCCGCCGAATGTGAAATCACTTTTCGGACATTAAGGCCAGCTCTGTACGACCGAGCAACTA
>Ga0163217_1036307_pt1 | contig 11614 bp, 5 predicted proteins | sample SynspAceP_FD_185933 | JGI IMG/M metagenome (GOLD analysis project Ga0163217, IMG submission 185933) | Saline lake microbial communities from Ace Lake in Antarctica - Synechococcus sp. Ace-P (PacBio error correction) | ecosystem: Environmental > Aquatic > Non-marine Saline and Alkaline > Saline ... | reverse complement strand
CATTCCTTTCAAACCAACCTAAAAAAAGGAGCTTTACAAAAAAAAGGGCAATAATCAAACCAATATGACCGATGGAGTGAAGAATCGTCCCCAGTAGTAGGTGATATCAGCTGCTTGAAGGAATAAAATGGAAAAAAATTTTAGCATTCAAAGGGATGTCTTGCATTCATAGTAATTGATCGCAAGTCCGATCGCGTAGCCGACCAACACCATGAGCCAATACAGAGAAGCGGGTTTTTTCACAGTGAGAAAATCCCCACTTGAATAAGGCAGGATCCCAAAAAGCATACATGCTCAAGCACATCCCAGGACATCCGTTCGGTAGTAGGTCTGTTCAATATCGAATTCCATTATTAATTGGAGCCAAAAAGCCACTACCCCAAAATTACCCTTGGCGCACTCCCTCATTGAAACTCTTCGGTGGCTTCAGGAGAGCGCTCCTTTACTTGTTCATCCCCAGCTTCTTGGGCAGCTGTCAGTTCTTTGGAAAGCTCTTGGCCCAGAGGCAAGTCATTGGATTTGGCTTTCCTTTTCAACTTGTCCGACCCAGTTTCTTTTTGTCCGGCATATCAAAGTAATTCCAAGTAGTCCCGATTACAAAAAAAGGAAGAGCGCGCTAGTAAGGGGACATTTTCTTGCACCATCAATCGGAACGAATAGACTGCTAAAAGGGGCCCATCACAAGCCATAACATTACAAATTTCGCCAATTCCAAAGCATAGATAGCCATGAATCAAACAAAGACAACAACCACATGGAGGTCTTGCGGAAAATAAGACATCAGGCAGCCTTTAATTCCAAGCCCCTGTATTACGAGTCGATCCAGGAAAAATAACATCCCAACTCCTAAAAAGTAGAGAGAATAAAGCTTTCGCATGGGTTTCCCTCAAAAAAGAGGGTTGGTCAATCATCCAAAGTATATAGCATGAGGCGTATCGCCACCTTGGACGCTGGGATCGTCTGTAGCCAAAGCCAGGCGAAAGCCATTGATTTCATCAAGAAGAATGCCGAAGAGGACAATGCCTCGGCATGACGTCAAAGAGAGTATTCGTTCGGATTGCTTGTGCGGGAGTACTGCCGCTACGGTAGTATGATCATGTAAAATTTTCTTCGCCAGATGTTTGGTTTGTTAAAAATATTCAGCGGTTCAATTAATCTATTCTTTTCTTAGGATTAAGGGGTATCGCCTTTCGGACGAAGAGGGTCTAAAAAATGTCCCAGACTATCATAAATTTCCCATAGCTATTGTAGCTATTGGAAAGAAGCAATTGTATGTAGAAATCAGATCAAACGCTAAAACTGCCCTAACCACAAGGGATTGATTTAATAAAGGGCTAATGATAGATTTAGGGTTGAAATGAGATTCTAAGCTTCAATCTAATTACATTTACCCAGCCTGTTTAAAATCTAGCTTTCGGAAAATTCTGCAATCTGACTTTGATTGAATTCTGGGCAGGGAGGGATTGACGGATTTTTCTTAAAAATTGAGGATTCATTGGGTTCACTTATTTACTGCTAGTTTAATGTCACTCATTATTTGAGCGATCAGCTTTTTGCCTCCGGACAGTTTGGATTGGTTAGTGTCTATATAAGACTGCGAATGCAGAAGAAATATTTTTTTAAATCGGATTTTCCATTGATTATTCGTACTCTCTGAATAAGTCTCCAATGTTTTACTCGAAATTGATGCGGTTTCCTCATTTATTGGTTTTTCAGCCGGTTCCGAATGATGGTTAAAAGTCAAATCCCATCAGATTAAGGCACTGATCACATCTCGGGTATGGTTGATATAGCCGCCTCGGTCGACATTGTAATATTCATAATTCTGTAATATTGAACAGCGAATCTATCAATGCTTCGTTTTTGAATTGCTTGGAGTTTGCTGAGCAGATAGATTGTTGTTTGAAGGCAGATTTTGCTGGAATTGAAGTTTACCGTTTGATTTGATAGGAAAGAATTTTTGTAAAAAATGAGCTGGTATAATCGGATGGGCTTGTTTAAGATGATTCAAACTTGAATCAAATCCGAAGCAATGGGGAAATGTTGTTCTTCTAGTAGGAATCGAGTTCGATGATATCCTGCTTCAAGTTTTCGGTCGTTTTCTTGAGTTCAAAGCAAAGCTCTCGTTGCTGTATTTCTTGCGACATTCCAATTATTGGCTTGGATGGCGGATGAATATTCCTATCACCACCAAGATTATCTCGCCGATGGGCATAGATCAAATAGCGAGTAACTTGATTCTGGGAAGAGGAGTTTTTGGCGGATGTTGCGGAAGAGTTTGAGATCATTCTTGGAGTTCTTTATCAATGAGACTTTCTAGCGCTCTTAATTGAGGAAGAAGCAAATCTTTCTTCAAGTTAGTTCAATCGATGTGATATAACTGATGGGCTTAAGCATGGCGTAAAAATGCTTGTCTTGAGAAATTTTGACTAGGTTAAAGTTTACGAGGGTGTAGCCGTTCTGTGAATTTTTTCTGTTTTCAGATTAAAGGAATTTCTGAAAGAAAATTGACGGCCATTTTTCAAAGTTTTTTTAACCTGCTATTTCATAAGGACTTTCTATTCGGAAGATTTTCCTCAACTCTTGAATTTATAGTTGGCAAGGTGCTTTTTTTAATGCATCTGACTCAACTAAATTGAGTTGTGCCGGAATTTTGAATTTCGTTTATAAAACCGCCAAAAGAGGGGACAAACTTATGTATAGTAACCACAGCGCCCATCAAAGCCTCAACAATTGGCCAGCACTGGTCCAGCGCCAACCACTTTCGGCCTCCTGGTTAAGAAGTTGGACAGATAATCAGCAGATGCTTTTTCTCTTCTCCAATAATTCTATGGTTTCGTGTCCATCAATTGAAAAATTCATTCTGTAATTCGGATTTTAGATTTTTGAAGGATAGTTATACCCTCTCGTTGATTTTTCCTTGATTTTCATTCCAGTTATTGATCTGGCAGTGCAATCAGAATTCCGATGGTAACCCAAAAGGATTCTCCCAGCGCATAAAGAAAGATATCGGTGACTTGATTCTGGGCGAGAGGAGGGATTGACGGCATTTGGCGGAAGAGCTGAGATCATATCAGCGTTCGGTAGCGATTAAAATTTTCATCCATTTTCCCATCGTTTCTTCATATGTTGGAGAGCAAATTACTGGTTACGTATTTACTCATCCACCACATTTTCGAACGCCTATATCGTCGAATTAATTACAGAATTACTGAAGTCAAACTTGACTGCGAATAGTTTTTTCTTTTTGTATCTTCAGGGTATGGAGAATCGGCATTTCTCAGGGAGCCATTTTCGCTTCACAAAGTTTATTAAAGTCATTTACCTACTCCTTAGCGTCATCTGCCGTAAATTCATTGACATCTTGTAATGTCGTTTCCCATCCAAAGAGTAAGGATTGCAATTTTGGGTTGGAGAGTTTTTGAGATTTGACCGGAATTCTTGAGATCATTGAGCACATAGGAACTTGGTTCCAAAGTTATGTTAATAAATGAAACCACGTAATCAAAGCTGTCCAAAGTATCGTCAGTTGGGAAGGATTTTTAGATCCAAAAAGGGCTCAGGAGAAGTCTTGCGCCTCGATCTTACCTTGATACGAGCTATCTCAAATTTCAAGGAGGTCTGAGTTTTCTTCAAATTTCATTGTGCAGAGCTAGGACGAACTTGGTCGTTCTCTATTTCCTGCGCGCAAGGTTTCATGTGGTTTATGAACCCCCAAGGCAATTAAAATTCCCAATCACACCAAAGATGATCTCGCGATGGCATAGATAGATATCGAGTGACTGATTCTGGGAGAGGAGGATGACGGATTTTCTATAAAAACTAAATCATGGATAACGAATTTGATATCCTCCTGAAGAGACTTGATTGCGCTGAGCGGAGTTCCAACTCGTTGCGTCATTATTGAATGATCTGCCGAGATCTCCAATAAGATAGGATTCAAAGCTTCTGGTTTTTGTAAAAAGGCATTCAATTTCCCTTTTGCGTTAATTCTTAGCTTCCGTTGGTTTTGGTGAATGAATCCAACAAGAATAAAAGCCTTGTTCCCGCGCTGGAAACTACCTGTCCAGAGGTTGTTGAATTTAAAACAATCATTAGGAACAGACCGCGATCAACGCTCAAAGGATTGATTTCCAAGAAACGAAGACTAGAGGTAAGTACATCTATTCTATTTGCTTTAAATTGGATAGTTATTCACGAGTTTTTAAGAAGCTCTTTATGTTTAGAAAAATTATCAAAAAGCTCCGCCACTTTGGTGCTTTTTCATAGTTGCATCGAGGCTGATCGCTGATTCAAGCGCTAATAAAGTGGCTTCCGTATGTGATTCCAAATTCAGCGGGACTCACTCCAAGACTTGGGCTTCTTACATGAGCAAGCAACCAGGCCAGATATCTATTCGGATTCGTAAACTGTGAAAGCTGCTCCAGTTTTTTTGATTCATTCTGCAAATCATCCAAAATGGTCTGGTTAGAAGGTCGGTTTCGCTAAGTGATCTTCGCTTTTGTTTCTTTCAGCTATTCATTTGCAAGGCGATCAGAATCCCGATGGTTACCCCGTTAGGATTTCTCTAGGGGCATAGATCAAATACCGGGTGACCTTGTTTTCGGTAAGCAGTTTTTGACGGATTTTCTGAGAGTGAGATCATGGTTTTGTCCTTATGCTTTTTAAAAAAATTACCTTCTTAGACCAAAATCGGTATTCTTTCTGTCTAAATCCACGATATGAGTTTTTGGCTGCTTCTTCCCAAGGAAAGATAAAAGTTATATTTCTTTAAATCTATTGAAATTGTGCCAAGCTCATTGAGGATAGTTCATCTAGCGTCAGCCGGGCCCAACAGGTCGTTTAGCAATTGGAGAATCCTTTCACCATTAGATCTTAGCGCGTAATCATAGTTCAGGCAAATTAGCTGCTATCACTAATCGTGGTCAAAGGATCTGATATAATCATCAAGTCCTCTGCAGCTGTAAGAATTCGGGTGTATAGTTTTAATAGAATTAAAGACTGGTCACCGGCTTCAAATTTATTGCAAGGCCATGGAATTCGTCATAAAATTCCGTCAGATTTAGCGCCAATTGGCCTTTTATCTATCAGTTGGATAGTTTTGGAGTTAATTGTTGGTTCATTAGCCAGATCTATTTGGTGTCGCGATGGCGTATTCTTCCCATATTAATAAAGCATAGTAATAGATATTTACTGTTTCATCAAGCTCCTTCCAATAGGCAATTGCTAAACAGCTATTCTAAGTGATCTAGACCCAATGATCGTCTAGATTTCTACTTCTGTTATTTTGGTAATCTATTTGGATATCGTAATCAAGTCTCAAAGAGTTTCTCATGTTGGTAGACGTTTTCTGAGAACTTGGCCTTCCTTTCGTCATTCCAGTACTTGATCTGCAATGCAATCAAAGATCCCGACGGTCACCAAAAAGAATCTCACCAATGGCATATATACTAGGTATCGAGTGACCTTGATTCGGGAAGGAGTTTTTGACGGATTTTTCGGGAAGAATTATAATCATTAAGAATCTTGGGGTGGAGTTGGAAAGAGACTTTGATTCTGATTCAATCCAAAAAATCCGGATATTTTTTTTCATTTTGTATTTTTCCAGTGTTAGTTGAGTATTAATAAGGCTTTATCTATTGCTAGGGAAACGTATTTTATTCAAATGATCTTGGAATGTAATAAGAGCTTGTAATTGGTTTTTTTGAATAGCCCGCAGAAATAATTTCCTTAAGTCAATGGTCAAATCAGAACTGGGAAATGGCGTTCGTAAAATAATTCCACAAGTGATAAAAAAATGCCGTTGAATCTGCGAACTAAAAAAAATCATTTCAAGTATCTTGAAGTAATTAGTTTAATTCCCGAAATCATTTGCCAAAATTCCTGAAATCATCCATCATGTGTTTTTTGTTACCAAAAACATCTGAATTTTTGATAATAATTCATCCAAAATCGGGGAATCATTGAAAAAGTACTGATTAGTCCGAAACGCATCACTGATTTTCCTGTTGTGAGAAGCTTTTAACCCTATTTTCAATTTGGACAAAACCATCAATTCTGAATCAGCATATTTTTGGCTTCTTTTGAATACATCTTCTTTGAGTTTGATTTTCACGGTTTGGAAAGTTCCTCTATAAGTGAGCTATTGAAGCACTTTTTCATTAGCTTATTTCTTAGTCTGCCTGTTATTCCAATCGGATGATATTTATAGCTAATTAATATCCTATCACTGCCACAAGCAATATCTGTCGCCTAACGCATTAAGCAAGTGAGTAGCGGAGTGACCTTATTTTTCATAAGCATTTTTGGCGAATTTTTTTTTGGAAAAAGAGAGCATTTGAGCTGTTTTTTAATATGGGACTTCAGGTTGGATATTTCCTTTAAAAGCTGACCTCCCCTCTGGAGACTATTCCTGAGCGGTTTATCCTTGGTAATTTCTTAAATACACAATATGCTCGGAGTTCGAGAACTCCCTGGAGTTCTCGGGCTCCAATCGAACCTGAAAACGAAGTTCGTAAATTCACGTGGGAACCACCGGAATCAATCCGCATCGAAACGCGTCTCCACAATTCAAAGATGCCTGATAGAGTAAAAATAAAGTCTCACATAATAGGTGATCAAAAATCCACTTGAAGCTGCTTATTTCTGAAGGATATCTATGTCCTTTAGATTTTAGCACTTGATTCCGTGGACTGGGATCTAAAGCGTTTTCAAATTTGGACACCTTCCCCATCCAGAGATTCAGTTGCTCATCCATAGATTTTTTGCATTTACCCGATCAAAATCGAATCGGTTAGTTGGATAGCGGGATAGCAGAATTGAGTTTCGGCTGTTATCGGACGCAGAATCTCGAGTGAGATTTTCATTTTAATCAGCGTTAGAATTCTTGTTCAAAATCGATTCGACTTTTGAGATTCATTCCAATTGTGTTAGCGCAAAGCCCCCAGGATAACCGATTGGGAATCACGAGGATTTCCAGGATATATTTCCGGCCATTTTGGCTTGAGAATGGAGCAATTCCTTTTCATTTTTCGAGTCGTTTAAGTTCGCTTTCCAAATTCACCGAATCCAAGACTCTTTACCGATTTCTCAGGTTTTCGTAAAAAAGGGGTTTAAAAAATTTTTTTAAGGGGGGGGGTTTTTTTTCCCGGGGGGGGAAATATGGATCTGGTTGCGATTTGTTGGGTTTGATAAAAATAATGGTACTCCTGATCAGTTTTGAGGGATTCAAAGTCTAGGGAACCATGACTTCCCTCAAAAAAGTACTTATCCTTCCCCCTCAAAATTATATCTGATTTAAACCGCCCGGCAGTATATGCCTCATGTGGTTTATTGCCACTTCAGCCAAATTCCTCATCTTCCGCTTTTAGGAAAAAATCATATTGGGAATCATAGACAGCGATGCATTCTTTATTGCGGATTTCGGTTTGGAAATGATGTCAATCCTCTGATTTTAGCAGTTTCGAAGGAAGCTGGTCGAGTGGCGAAAATGCATGGGTAGAAGTGTATATATTGAAAGTTGAGAAGTAGGGAATCATTGGTAGGAACGTCATTTTCCAAAACCCTCAAGGAATCAGATTCAAAGAGCTGGCTTTTTCCTGAGCTCATTCAGGTTGAAATTGCGATTTTCTACCAAAGTCGGTATCAGTTCATGTTTTTACAAGCCTGGTGAGGATTTCGATTTCGGACTTGTTTTTCGGCTTTGTTTTCTCTCCATAGTTTGACAAGCTCAAAAGCGCCAAATACCGGATAATCAGTGGACCAAAATCTCGAAAGAAGTATTTCCGGGCCATTTTTGGTTGAGGTGTGGATAGGGATGCGTTTCATTTATTATCAATTTTTCGTCGATGTTGGTTAATTGGTCTCTGGACTAATTGAATACAGTTCATCTACCTATCCAAAATGCCAACTGCGTTGCATCATGGTTACGGAGCTATCCTGATTGCTCACATCTTGCATTTTCAACCCATTTTCATTACCCTGAAAAAAACTGGTGGACATATAGGGAATCAGCCGGAAAGGTCCATTTCCGATGTAGTACTTATTTTGTATGTATATATTAATTCATCTGTGAATTGAGATTGGCTGATAGTGCCTTCTTGCATTCTGACGAGAGAAGGCGTATAGAAATCGTATAATCTCAGGATTATCCGCAAGGATCGTCAGAGATCAAGTCACCCCGTTGCTGTCAATGTTTCAATAGCCACTTCGCTGTGGCGTGTAGATGTAATCACGGAAATGGCATATAGATATTTAAAAGCAATTTGCTCTTTGGAAAGTTGCAAATCTTGAGCCTTTTTGAGTGAATCCAATTTTTCCAATTAAAAGAAATGTCCACCTCTTGTTTTCTTTTGAGATCGATTAAATCCCAATTCCAAGTTGCCTTATTTCTTTCAGAATTTCCGTTTCGGCTTTCTTTCTGTTGGGTTTTCATTCCAAACTATCAGCGCAAAAGCGCCTAGGATACCGATCGTGATCACCAAAATCTCGAGGATATATTCCAGGCACATTTTTGGTTGAGGGTGCGAACGATTTTTCATACAACTACGGTGAGTGAATTTCTTATTTATTTAATTCTTGGAGGATTACTTCTTTTAGCCTTTCGTCCTGAGCAATACTGTTTTATATTTTAATTCTGTGTGTTGTTTGATTTTTATGGATAGTTCAAAAGCAATTGCTTGAAATTTCCGGTGTTTTGGAAAGAAAAGCTTTTAGAGGCAGCCTTATCGACAAAGGTTTCAACAGATACTGCTAGGTTAGGGAATCAGTATGTTCTATGTTTTTCAACCAGATTGGATAAATTGGTGGATTTTTTCATCAGCGCAAAAAAACTTCGGATTCTGTTTTCGATCAATCAGCAATTGAACATAAGCATCATCTAGAATCTTTTAAAGAGCGGAGTACGTAAGAATCTCTTTTTCTGATCGTTTTCATCTGATACTTTACCGGCAATGGAAAGGGTCATTCTTAATGGCTAAGGATTATAAATAAATCCACGAATCGAATCAGGTTTAGGATTTCTATTTCAGTCCTTATGATTCACTCCGATTTCAAATAAAACTTGATGGAGTTTAATTTACTTTAGTTAGGATAGCAAGGGTTGTCACTGAAAGAGACGAATTGCTTTTAAATCCTGAACGAGGTTTTCAAAACAGCATGCGCGGAAAGTCTAGCCTGGCGAGTATCATTGCGATTATTCACTTGCAGGGGCTATCAAGATTCCTATCGTCACAAAAAATCTCGCCAATAGCATAGATTAGATAGCGGATGGAATTGATTTTGCTGCAGAAGTTTCTGGCGGATTTCGGAAAATGAGATCATCTTACTTCGTTTCAGATATTGATTTAGGGATAGATTAACTCATCTTCTCTTGCACACCTTAGAGTGCTGATTGGTATAGATCGTATTAGTTAATACATCGATTATAATCCTTGGTTTGGATTGCCCCAATAACGTTTGTGTCGCAGATTCAAATAATTCTGACAATGATTTTTTTATTCCACATCCCAAGTGAATAAATATTCATAAAGTCTTGTCTCCTGAAAGAAAACGCCTATATTTACCTTTCCATTTGGTATTTGCCACTAAAAATGGTTGGATCAGATTTTCTGTGAGGATTAAAAATTAACCATGTCTCCTCTTCAGTTAAGTCACCCAATGTTAGCCTCGACGAAGCCAGTTCCTTTTTCGCAATTCTCCATTCTTAATTAGGTACAACTTTCCAAGCTGCTGATTCTCATTCGTACCCCTAGCATGGGGTTGAAGGTAGTCGTTGTGATCAGCTCTGGAAAGCGTTTGAAAATTTAAGCTATCTACATTTACCAAATAGGGGTCAATTTTCGATAGGAAAGGAGTTGCTAAGCAGGATTGAAAGCATTCCATTTCTGATAAAATCTTATCATTCAGCTGTTTCAAGATTGCTGGAAGTATTCGATATGAGCTGGGGCAAGAGCTGCTGTTCTTGTTTTAGATTCTTGAAGATTCTGATTCAGGTATTGATTTGCAAGGCATCAAAATCCCGACCACGACTAAAACCCAATTTCTCCCACAGCATAGGCCAAATATCGGGTTGGACTGATTCTGGGCGAGGAGTTTTGGCGGATTTTTCGGAAGAGGGGGATCATTGTTTTGTTTTACGTTGTTCGATGATTAAATCCATTGTGCTTACCACTTTCTCAACTTCGACTGTGTACTTCCGACAGGTCTTTGTTCCACAAAATCCAAATAAGGATAGCTTGAAGGAATTCGTTTCTTTCTTGCAATAGATTCAAGTATTTATTCAAGTTGTTTTTGATCAAAAACTCAGGACTGCATCAAACGCTCTTCTTCATGTATAGAGCTAAAAATTATCCAGTGTGAAGGGAATCACATGTGCTTGTATGGAACTCCCTCATTTCCTTTTCTTCTTCCAAATAATCGACCAGTAGAATCTTATCCAACCAAATCAATTGCATTTCGAAGATCAACATCCAGGCATGAGATCTATAGAACACCTAATTCACCAAAGACTCGATTCTACTATTAAGAGGGTCAAATGTATAGGAGACCCGAGGACCAGGAATGCGTATCTGAGGCGAAATCAATTGAGACGGATGGTTAAAGGTTGGTTTTCAAGCATCAATTTTCGGCACTTTTCAAGGATTTACTATGGAGTGCGTTAATCTCTCGAATTGTTTAGGGCTTTGTGGTCGGTAAACTCATTATGAAATTTGATTAGGAAAGGCCTCTTCCTTTTTTTTACCTTTCGGGGCATTCATTCCAGGTATTCACTTGGAGTGCCAAAAAGGATCCCTACCATGACTAAGGCGATTTTCTCCCGAGTGCATTAGACTAGATAGCGTGTGACCTGGTTGTTGGGGGAGAGGGGGGGGGAAGGGATTTGGCGGATTTTTTCTTAAAGAAGGCAGATCATATTCAAAGTTAAGATTTTGTATTGGGAATCAATTTCCTCATCCGATGCATTGCAGAGTTCATGAAAAAATCCAACAAGCTTTTTTCAATTCAATTTATCCCATCAATCCTCCAGGAATCCACATTGCTGATGATATCTTCGATGACCCTGTCTCCAAAAAAACCCAATGGTAATCGGAAGTGTTAAAATCCTTTAGGAAAATCTTTTGTACTCACCCATTCTGCTTAAGATTCGAGTTAGATGAACTAATCTGTACCATCAATGGGTTGCCAAAAGTCGATTGATTATTAGGCTTTTTGACTACATCAAATTCTTCCATCCATCGACTTACTTTCGCCTTCAAAGGAAGTCAAAACCTGATTTTTTAAACTCTCCATTTCGAAAGGGTAATCCAAATTTACCGAAGGGCGATAGAGATTTGATATGTTACCCATTTCTGACTTCGAAAGTGTACACGTTTCGGCATTGAAAGTAACGTATCCAGAGAGTAGTGGGGAAGGGAAATGTGGGATATTGTCCGATTCCGAAAAAGGTTTTTAGGAGCTGGAAGCTAACAAGGCCATGTGCCCAGCTCGTGGTTAGGGAAATAATCTGTTTCAGATTTTTAATGTTTCAAAAAATAAGTTCGGTCCGAACGGTTTTGGAGAATGCGCTGTTCAGCGATCCTGATTTTTGCGGTCTTCATTCCAGATTCTCTCTTTT
>Ga0163217_1038736_pt1 | contig 11617 bp, 15 predicted proteins | sample SynspAceP_FD_185933 | JGI IMG/M metagenome (GOLD analysis project Ga0163217, IMG submission 185933) | Saline lake microbial communities from Ace Lake in Antarctica - Synechococcus sp. Ace-P (PacBio error correction) | ecosystem: Environmental > Aquatic > Non-marine Saline and Alkaline > Saline ... | reverse complement strand
GGGACTCCGACGGACGCCGCTCGAAGCCGGTGTGGAAATCGGTGCGAACGCGCCGGCCAAAAACCGAGTTTTAATAACTCACTGCTCTCGGCGGCGAGAAAGCTCTCACTGGCGGTTCGCGTTGCTAATGTCGATCTTCCAATACGCCGAGTTCCCGTTTGTGCGTGCTCGACCGAAGTCGACGCGCTTTTGGACGAAGCGAACATCGGACGATTCGCTGACGGTTGCTCAGGAGTTTTCGATCAATCGAAAATTCGTCGTTTCACCGCCACAGCCAAAAAAACGATGACCGCCGCCCACAACGCTGTTACGGTGTCCACAATGCAAGAATCGGTGTCAGTAAACAGGTCTCGATCCGTTTTGAAGACGTTAGCGAGACGGGCACATCAACGCGGCGTTGAACAGCTCGGGAAAGTGTTTCGGTGATTAGCGTTTTGGGCGGATAGCCCACGGTTTCTCATGGTTGAACCGGGGCTAACGGGAATGTCGATTGAATCATTTTTTGCGTCAGCAAGGAAACTAGCCGATGGGCGTTAGCCCCGGTTGCCAGTGTGGAAAACCGGGGCTAACGAACTCAAAAAAAGCCGCTTTAAGCCCAAAACGCCCAAACGCCGTAAAACGGCTAACCGGTTGGACGAATTGAATTCCCGACTGCTCAATACTGCCGGCCAGGAATACATCCCGGACGCGAACGCTTGGCACGCAATCGGGCCACGTCCAAAACCACTTTTTCTCTTACCTGCCGAACGAGAGGTCCATGAAACGCGACAAGAACCAAAAACGAGTCACTTCGACTGCGGAAATCGTGGGGCCGCTTTTGATTTCGCGTTTGCCAACGTCTTTCACCGTCATCGCGGATCGTCACCGCCGCTTCTTCTCGGTCCTCGGGGCAGCGGCTGGAACACAGGGCGATTGGTGTTCGACGACGCCGTTTGGTCTTCCTCAATCACCTTGGAGTGTGGTTGGCGGTCGCATTGTATCGGGCGATGCTCGCTTACTGGGCGGGGATGTCCTCAACCGTCTTTCGACGTTCGCCGTGACGCTCGAGGCACGCCAGTAACCGACTCGTTGCGCCTTCACTAAAATCTTCTGCACGCGGCGAGGTTAGCCGGTTGGGATTGTATTGCTGTTGGGACTCGTTCCCGTATCGCGTTGGCGGATGAGTGACGCCGGCCGCGAATTGGATGCCGCAAATCATCGCCGGCCGCGTTGGCCGTCAGCATTAGTGTTTGTACGACGGACCACTTCAACGAACTGCGATCGACGTGTTGATGGGGACTAGTCGGACGCGTGAGTTTCCTGCTCGGTGCCGCCGCCGCCCACCTTGCCGCGTCCGAAAATCGTCGACATGGAAGACTTTGGGGGAAGGAAGTTACAATCGCGTGCACTTAGGGGAAGCTTCGTGGCGGGATCATCCCGTGGTCCTCACGTTCGCCCTCGGCATGGGTGTTTACATCGGCGGTGTTGACCACAGTTCGGACGGGAAGCGAATCGGAGACCGATCGATCATCTGCCCATCGGTCTCGTCCGCGATGACGCATCGGCGCGGATGTTACTCGCTGCGGCACCCCCGAACTGCAGCAATTGGGCTCGGCGAAAATAACAACGCGGTGGATGACGATGGCGAGTCGATCCGGTATTGATCTTCCCCGACCGCGCATCCTATTGATGCTCGCTTGGACAAACGTACTCCGGCCCGCGCCGCCCACGGTCAGCCCATCGCCGCGAAGGAATCCAAGGCAACGATCAGCTCAGGGGTTATCGCCATATCCCGCTCGCCCCGCCATCACGATGCTCGCCGTCGGGGCGGAGGCATCGCGATCGTCGTTGTTCGCGTGCTCATGCCTTTTCGCGCTGTTAGCGAACCGGTTTCCAAATGACGTGAGCGAACCCAGGCGTTTGCCTGCGTTACGCCTAGGCTGGCCTGGCTGTTTAAAACCGGTTCATCCGGCGGCAGCGGGCGCCGGAGTGTCTCAAGGCCTGACTCCCGTGTTCCAACAAGCATTGTGCATGAGTAGGGGTGCTGTTAGACGACGTAAGGCCGGACGAAACGCAGTCGAGCTCTTGCAGAGGTGCCCATCGACAAGGATCTCTCGATCGCCAGCGTCTTCCTGCAAAAGCGGTGCGCCCATGGTGCCGACGGTCCTCGGCGGATTTTTCGTTCACCGAGCACGATTTTTTATCCAAATCATGGGACACGGAGACATGCCTTGAAAAACCCGATCTGGGTCGGCGCACGCGTCCGTTCCGGAATGAACCTTTAAAATTGGTCTTGCCGAGGGATCTTCAATTTGCGCAATATTTTGTTCCGAGTGGATCCTCTGCGTTTCTATGCGTCAAAAAACCCTCCATTGCTGAATCGAAAACGCAGAGTCGCAGGGACGCAGAGGTCGCAGGGACGCCAGAGCCCCGATTCGGTTTCTTCCGACAATCGTCCAACAGACCGTCTGCAGTTAAGGATTGCCAATCATTGGACCAGGAGTAATACCTCCCAAAAAAACCCAACATCCGGACGGGACTTGATTGCGTTCTGATGGCATGATAGTCGATACGTATTTTAACCCAAGGATTCTGGCGATGACCGAAATTTGAGTGCGCGTGCACGCGATCGAGATACCGTTTTCGAGTTAGGACCGCAATAGAGCACCCCTTCGTGGTGATAGGGATTGGACGCGAATGGAACACGTTGCTTGTCGATTTGCGTCTGGCCTTCGATTGCTCAAGAACGGTTGACGCGCCATGGCGATACACGACTCCACATTGGCAACACGATCACATCGAGGAGTGGCGTTTGTTCGTACGAGCCGGTCGACGGTGTGGTGTCGATGATGCAGTTCGATAGCGCGGATGTCAGTCCATCGAACCAAATTCGATGCAAGTGATGGTTTGGCTCAGTCTGCTGCGGCATCGGCAAGCTCGGATCTCCATTAGCCGCGCGACACCCCTTCGAATCGGCTAACTTTTCGCTCAGTTTTTCACGAACTTTGTCATGCAGGGATTGGTAACCGGCCGTCTCCAGTTGACCCGCTCGACCTGGGTCCGAGAACTCATTCGCCCAAAACGCGGTGACGAAGTCGGGACGCGATCGAAAACGGGAAAAAATGCCGGTAACCGTCCGTGATAGGTGAGGAACAATCCTTCGGCGACCGCTGGCGGAATCGTTCCCGATTAAATCATCAACTTTGGTTCCATGCATCCCGAGAGCTGGACCCAACGCAGCGCTGATTTACGGCGTATCGCGGATCTGGATTTTCAGCAATGCCGAGAACACCCATTTCGTTCTCGTCGAAATCTCGGCTCTCGGCTGGAAATGAGGCCAACACCCGCCGGCAATGGGCCATCTGGTCGTGGGTCGATGCGCGGGGCATCCGACAGACGACGCGAACAACACGGACCAAACAAGATGTAGAACTGAAGTCCACCGCATGCTCGGTCTCCTCGGCTCCTCGAGATGCTGCAGCAATTCGCTCTCGGACGCCGTTGTACTTCTCGCGAGCATCGCGTCAATTTCACGAGAACTTCTTCGTCGACCCACGGGTGATCGGCAGAAATTTCAATCGAAAACGAAACCACACTGCGGGTAAATCGAGCGTCGCCCCCTGGTCGGCCCTCGTCGTCCCACGGGGCGCGAGCGTCCAGTTCTCAGCAGTTACATCAGTCGAACGCGAATCCCTCAAAGGTGGCAGGCATTAAAGAGGACTTTGGTCAAGTGCAAGGAGGGTTTAGCAATTCACAATCCGACGGCGTTCACGCAGATTCACCGTCGGTCACTCGACGCTGTCAGGTTGCGGAAATTTTTAACAGTACGCAGCGGATGGAATCAAGGAACCGGCATCTTGATCAGGCGTCCCCGACCGCAACGAGAGTTGACAAACAACCGACGGAAAATCTTGACGGTGGCATTTTCCGCCCCGCGCACTCGATCATTGCCGGTTAGTGAATGCTTGCTCGTGCCGACTTTGTCAACGAACAGCGAAACGTCGAGCAAGTCTTCCAAAACCGGCGGGGGACCGTGTATCACAGCCGCGAAATGCGGGGCCAATGTGAGAAGAATCCGGGTTATCATTGATCAGGCCATGACGGCGATTACCGACGGACCGCAGGAATTCGTGTTCGACCGATTCCAATTTTATCGGAAGAACGCCGAAAATGTGCACGATTCCGCCGCGTCGGTGTCTCCGAAACTCGATCGCGGGCGTGGGTGCGAAAGCGGGCGCTTTGAGCGTCGCTCACGGGAGCCAATTACTCGCCGACGAACGGCAGTAGAGCCATGAAACGGGCCCGTTGACGCGGAGGTGACGCGTGTTGACTCGCGGCGGCTACAAACCGCTCTGCGACGGGCCATTGATGCGGCCTGCGGTTTCACCATCTTCGACAACAATTCAATGTCTTTGTAATCGACGTACATTCGGACGTGGGCGATGGCCATCGACGGAAAATCGGGGTCTTTCTTCCGCGTACGGCTGCGGACCTCCGTGATCGTTGCGGCACTGCTTACGCAGTGCTGCATTGACGTGGGGGCATCTTTTTTTTCACTAAATTTTAGAAAGGCGCAGATGGTCTAAAACGGTCGACCCGGAACGGACAAGGTGTCCAATCCAGCCGACTCGCCGAATGGCCGCATAGTCTGACGAAAACCACCGCTATTGTTTGCCAAGACATCTCGAAGAAACCATCAGGGCAAATTCGGTGACCTCGCGATCGGGTCGGTCAGGATGGATTGACATTCGGAGTGTTTCGGAATCCTAGGACGGGGAAAGTAGATGGAATTGGACGGATTTCTGCTGGATTTTTCGTTGAAATGGTCGATCGGAGGACATGGACATGATAGTGAAACTCAAAAGGCCTGCTCCCTTGGCCTGAGGATGTGAGAGAAGCGACGGAAATTTCGCGAAAATAAAATCTCCCGCTACGCACGCACGTGGCGCTCTCGTTCGCTTGCCTGCTGACGACGCCTCCGGGCCGATGGGTGCCGCAGCGGCAAGCCCGGTTGGAGCATGTTCGGTCGCAGCGGCGAAAACCATTCCGCCGCCACACTCGCAGGCTTCGCGGTCCGAACGAGCACCTATCCCGCTTCCCCCCTCTCTCGAGCAGGCCGCGAGTCGATCGCCTCGATCGCGGCGGTACCGCCCCGAGTGGCGGTACGGCTTGGGTCAGTGCTTCCGTCCCGAAGCCAAACTGGGACGCCCCGGGAGCGGTCACCGAGCGGACCAAACCGCCGGTGCCAATCCGTATTGCTCTGGCGGGGCCAACCGTGGCAACTCAGTTCGACAGCGGGTGCCGACCGGGTCCCAAACCGGTGCCCCTGCATTCGAAACGGCAACATCCGGCGCCCTACGACCGGGCGTCGCAAGCCAACCCGAACTCTGCCTCTGGTCCTGGCGGAGCCTTCCAACGGCGGTCCCGCCAGGCCTACGCGCTGCCCGTCGTCGGCCCCGCGTCGCGACCTCATCAGGGATCGCCGGCACCGAACCAAGCCGCCTCAAGTCGCGGAACGGCTACCCGGCCCCGTCGCCGAATTTCGCTAATCCAAAAAATACTTCGCCGTCGAACCACCCGTCCGCCGCAACGTTGCCCAACGTATCAAAACCGCTTACAAAAAAACGCCACCGCCTCCGGCAACGGTTTCAGGCACGGCAGTCGCGCCAATCCGAGCGGCGGGGCGAATCAATCGCGAAACCCGCGTTTGAAAATGCCGCCACTGAAAACTCACTGACGCCAAAGTCGCACGCGCCGGGATTTCGTCAGGCCGGATGCATCCCGTTCGGCAGGCTCCGCCTGCTGGTGGGTTTCCACCTGCTAGCAACATGCTTTGCCACCGGCATCGTCGACGGCATCCACGCCGATTCGCCGCTGCACAATCAAACCCGCTGCGGCATCACAGCGCTCACCGCATGAATCTTCCGCCAGTGAATTCCCAGCCCGCGTCGGGCGCCTCACGCCGCTCGGCAATTCCAGCACGATGACGCCCGGAATTGCCAAAACCGCTGCGGCAGGGCAACACGAGGTCCGAAGGAAACTCCCGACGCGGGAGGCGTCCAACCGGCAGGCTACATTGCCGGGCAGTACCAGTAAAGCATCAGGGCTACCCGACCGGACCGACCATGGATGCCGATAACCGAAGGCTACAAATGAATCGCTGGACGTTTTTCCCCCAGTGATCGCCATGACCACGCCACGAAATCAAATCGCCTCGGCTTTCTGCTCGCCTTCTTACGCTGGCGGCGCTCGCATCGGCGCTGATCCGATCTTGTGCCGGTCGGAATGAAGGGCGGCGGCAGTTTTCGCGATGGATTTGGAACGAGAGCGCGAGCACGCTTTTCTCAAACCACCCAGTACGTTTCGACAGTGACACGCGTCGTTCGGGTTCCGAATTATCGTTTGAATCTGGACGACGGAACTCATGACGCGAAACCGAACGTATCCGACGCATGGCAGGTTTTTTGGGTCAAGTGAAAGATGGACGTCCAGGGCTTCAGTTGGACGGAATTTGCACGGTTCGAAAAACGAACCGAATCGCCAACCCCAAGTGGGCAACGCTGCGGTGCCCATCCCACCGGATTCAACAACGCCGGGAAAGAATAACAAACCGGTCAGATCCAAACCCGCGGATCGAAAACTCCCCGCACGCAGTGACTCCTGCTCGGGCGGTTCTTGGTGAGTCTCGATTTCAATCGCTCCGTGACGCTGGGACATGACCGGTTTGGAATCGAGACCGATCGAAACCAAACTACCTCATCGGTCATGGATTACGTTTGGCTCCGCAAAACGAATACGTTTGTTGCTGATCGAAGCCCCGGCAACGCCGCTCCTGCGTTCGACTTGGATTCACGGACATTCGGCTCACCGCCACGCCTTATCTTAGCCTGCCGCCGCCTCGGACCTCGCATTGTTCCGCATCAACGGAGACGAGCGGCGAATTTGTACAAGCGCAGCATCGATTTCAAGTCGCGACCATCAGCGCCAGATTCAGGTGGGCGTCGCCCATGGATCACGACGCGGCCCGGAGACTGGTACCCGGCGTACCCCTATTCGCGCCCACGTTTCGATCGCGGTACGCCATCGTGTCAGGAAGTTCTGGCGAATGCTCGGTCAATCCGAGACGCATGCTTTGCCCGGGTGAAGTGGATTTGAAAACAGGCGTCCATTGAAATATCTCATCAAAAACCGATTCACGTTGAAGGGATCCAGGGGCATTCGAAGTCCACTCGATCTTACGTTCGAGGCAATGGCGAGACGGCACCGTCGCCGACCGCGCGTTGGGCAAACCGAGTCCACCCGACTTCGCTCGCAGCATTCTGGACGGGCAGCGGACGACTGGACCATGCTTGGGTCGTCGATGAGGGTAACGCATTGATGTGATAGCGATTCTGAGATTGTGATGCGGCGATCAATTGAAGTTTCGCGATTCGCGATTGGATCGTTTCAATTGTCCACGCGAGATGCGCTCAGCCGTGACGATGCGAGACGCCGGACGGCTGGCCAAATCGTTCCGGCAATCAAGCCGTTAAGTGGCGCGGTACGCCTTGGGGCCGCGATTGCTTGGTCGGCTTTACCTGCTCTGGTCATTGGCCATTCCTCTCGTCATTCCGTTGATGGGCAACCCCTGAGCAAGGCCGTGGTATGTCATGGGGGTGGGCCTTGTCGCGTTGACATGCGAGCGATGGATGGCGGAATCGCCGATTGATCCCCCAGCGATTGGTGATTGACTTATGCGAAGGAATAGCACCGCGCTGGCCACCCAGGTTGCCTCGTTTGGTATTAGCCCATTTTGCGAATTGGAAACGCTTCTACTGGGCGGCGGCGGATTCGTAAGCGTTCCTAAATTGCCTGTTGGCGTTCGTATTTCGCGGCCACGCCTGGAACGGCCTTGGTGGGACTGGCAACGACCGGCTCCGCCGGTTTGCCCGCTTGCTGACGTTGATTCTTTGGGGCGGAATGCGTTTGCTCGGGTTGGCGAATCGCTCATTGCAATTATCGAATCCCATCCAGAAAATCGGCACCAGCAACCGATTTCGATTTCGCGATGGATGATTTTGACGGTCCTGTTCGGCATTGCTGTTTGGTGCGGAGCCGCGGCCGATTTTATCCGGCATCCATGTGTTGCCCCAGATCATCATTACGCTTGGTAAACGATTGGCGTCGGGCGTCGGCGTTGCTCCGCGGACGGCGTGCTGTCTGCTCGGCCGATTCCGTTGGCTTGCCGGCGCGGTGCTGGCGATCGGCATCGCTGATCGCTGGAGCCGCGGCATGCCGAGTTTGCGTTGTTCGGTTTTTCGCTGGGGCAGTATCACGGCCGCTGTTCGACGGGATGCTGAACTTGCGTGGTACCCTTGGGTATTCACCGCCCGCGTAATCTTGGTATGGTGGCGATACGTTGGACACTGGCGACCTTCACGTGGCCTGGCGGGAAGAACAATCTCACCAATCAGATGAACCCGACGTCGATCAATGAGTTCGAGCAAAACATGTTTTTCCCGAACCGATCTTTGTGTTTTTTCTGGGCTTGGATTGCGATGCCGGTGGCCGGCGCATCCCGGCATTTGGCGACGAATGGATCGGCAACTTCGGTGTCCCGTTTCTTGGTCGCCGGCACGTGTCGGCAGGTAGCGGATGATCCACGCGGCTCGTTTTAACATTGTTCAGCGGACACGAGACGATCGTTTGGTGCTGACGCCCCCCAACGGAAGCCTTCTTTCCGAAAAACTCGGGTTGACCGCCACTGGGCAAATGGCACACACGCAGACGTGCATGACTTCAACGGCGACAACTCGTTTGCGTCCATCGAAAAGTGGGACTTCTGGCGACGTTGCCGAGTGGGGATTGGTGTTCGAGCACCCCGGCCCGATCACGGCCCGTCTCTGGATGTCGCAGTGGACGAGAAAGCGAAGTTCCACCTGGCAACTTCCACTTCGGACGGAGCACCGATCCAATGCCCGAGCCCTTGGGTCATCGAAAATCCGATGATGAGTCCGGCATCGTCGCAACGGCGAATTACGATTGTCGGGAACCGGAAAGCAAGTCCTGCGGCTGACCTGTGAAGAAAAGCCGGTGCCAAACCCGTTTTCATCGCATCGAAATTTCCGGCCGCAGCGATCGGCGGCCGCCGTCCTGCGCAAAGCGGATGGCGACCGGCCGCTGCTTCATTACTAAAATTCTCCAGCTCGCGAAGACCCCGAAACAACTTGCGATTGTGGGTGATGAGAGGACGCGGTCCCCGTGACCTCGGGTTCTACTGCCCGATCACCACCCGTTCGGGTACTACGGTCCGACATGGAAACCCGATGGACGTAATAGCGGTTTCAATTTCTCACTTTGGTCCTACGGGCGTGGGCAACCGGAACCGCCTGTCGAGCGGCTATCCATCTGCTGGCGATTCGGTGACCGACAGGCGGATTTCGGCAGGATTCGCATCCACAGAGGGCACGGCAGTCAAAATTCGAGATGGGAACCACTCCGCGGACGACAAAATCAACCGACCAAACCTTGCCCTCCAGTCCGAAGCCCGGCGAAGAATTCACGACACGTACTTCAGTTACTTCTTCGCCGCCGATGAAAAAACGATGGCGGACTCTTCGGCATCGGTTAACAAATATAACAAACAAAAGCCCTCGATTCCTTATGGGTTCGGTAGTTTCGTGGGAGGTCCCGGTCCGCGCCCGTGAACGTACCCGGGTGCCTACGAGCGAAACGATGCGTTACCGAGGTTGGGTATGGACAAACCAAAGCGAATGGTAACCCGCTGCGACCAAATGACCAACGGGAACATCGATTCGGACACCGGACCTGACGCCTCGAATTCGCGGGATCACCGACGAGGGATGGTTCTTCTTGCAAAACCGGTGGCTGGACGTTCGGAAACCGCCTGAAGGAAAATCATTCGTCTGATGGGACGCGCGCGTTTCCCGCGTCCGGAATTACCTCACGAAAACGACGTTGAGTTCTTTGAAAACCGTGCCTCGGGAAATCACCGTGTCCACTGCCGATTGGTTGCCCAACCGAATCGAAGGCACGTTTCACATTCTTCATTTCTTGCTCAGCCAGCAACCGTCACGTCTACTGGGGACCAACGAAGACTCACGTTCGCCAATCGTTGGGTGAGCATCAAATTCACGATCCGCGGCGCCAGGAAGGTGAAAACCCGTTTCTCGATCGATAACGTCCCGCGACAAAGCGATCGATGTTGCGGATGCTGTTGAAGAATAGCGAAGGGCCAATTCTGGACTCGTCAACGGTTCAACAATCAATCAAGAGAAACGAATTGAGGGCGAAAAACAAACGCGCTTTCATCCGACGGAGCGTGCGTTGACCCAGGATCGAGGTTTTTTCCAGGATGACTCCCGTTGTCCCATGAATTTGATGAAAAATCGTCCTCGTGAAACCGATATCCGCCGAGGACCGTCGGCACCATTGGCGGACCGCTTTTGCAGGAGACGCTGGCGGAACGAGAGATCCTGTCGAGTTAAGCGCCTCCGCAGGAGCTCGACTGGCGTTTCGTCCGGCTTACGTCGTCTAACCAGCAATCCATCTCATGCACCAATCTCGTTGGACCCCCACTGGCAGTATGCCTGGAAAAACTCCGGCGCACGCTTCCGCCGGATCAAACCCCCCAATTGGCACGATCTCTCAAAAACCAGCATCGGCAGCAACACCGAGCCTCTCCATTCGTTCGGTTAAGATTGCCGCTCGACATCCAACACGGCAGTCGCACGGAGTCCGCCGCGATGCCCGATTCTATCAAACCACGACGTTCATTCACACAACGATCCATGACCTGGCTTAGTGCGAAACTAGACGACTCGAAACGATGAATCCGCGAGTCCACCCCCGAAAACAAAAAGATCGGGCCTCGTTCTCCCCGTTCACCGCAGTCGAACATTTGCGGGCCGCACCGATTTGCCCAATCGTTTTGATGAACTTCACACCACGACGACTACATCGGAATCGATCCGTCGGTCCAGTCCCCGGCGTCCGCACCCGACAGCGCCGAATTACCACGAAAACGTGGTCCAGAAAAATCAAACCACTCGGCGACCGGGCCAGCGTCCTGTTGAGACGACGGACCCGCCGTATTGCTATCGCTCTACCAGGAATTGCATCGAGCGGAACATTCCGCTCTTTCCACCCCCGGCAAGGCATCCGTTTGGGACCAGCGTTCCGGTTTCCTATTAGGACGATCCGAAAGTCGAAACGTTCGTGCTCCACGATTTGCGATTATCGCGAACTACAAACGTTTCAGATTGCTGGCACGATTGGCCTTGGCCCGAATGTCCAACCCGAGTCTCGACTACGAGTTCTGTAAAGCTACTACGCCAGCGGGGGTCACCGATTCGGCATGCACGGGACCGGCGTCGTCCGGTTGCTCCGTTGCGCACCGTTGTACGCGCGCTTGAGCAGTGTTTTTCCCAGAGAAATCAATTTTTTGTTTCGTTTTCCTCGGGGAAAACCTTTTTTCGCTACCCCGCTTGTCCGGCGAGTTTTCACTGGACCTCGTAACCTCCGCCCGCAGTTTAACCGTGTCCGCCCAGCGATTTGGGGGGACTTAAGGTCGGGCAACCCTCGCCGAGGGGGTCTTAACCGGCAAAAAACCCTTTCAATGGGCCCTCTTCTCCTTGGA
>Ga0163217_1026213_pt1 | contig 11618 bp, 6 predicted proteins | sample SynspAceP_FD_185933 | JGI IMG/M metagenome (GOLD analysis project Ga0163217, IMG submission 185933) | Saline lake microbial communities from Ace Lake in Antarctica - Synechococcus sp. Ace-P (PacBio error correction) | ecosystem: Environmental > Aquatic > Non-marine Saline and Alkaline > Saline ... | reverse complement strand
AAAATCCATTTATTCTTTGGATATATTTAATCATTCCAAGTACAAACCGGGAAGGCTAATGGACATTCAACGGAAAAAAAAGGATTGTGGATAGGGAGAGGAAAAGGGGTTCAAAGCTGTTCTTTTCGCTGTTCGTTCTTTCTCAGCGTCAAAAGGGTGTGTCCGAATGCCAAGCGGAAAGACTTAAACAGAGACCGACGAAACGGCCACAAAAGGAAGATTGGCTCGAAGATTAACCGGGGCTCCGCATTAACTATTTACAGATTTTGCATTTTCCATTGTGAATAATTAATATCGGGAAGCACCCAAGAAGAACCAGAATTGTTCCATGTTATAATCTTATCCACTTGGGAACAAAGAATCCTGCAATCAAAAATAAATATCGCATGCATTTGTTGAAATTTATTTGTTACAGAAGTACTTGCGGTTGTTTTGCCCATCCTTTGTAATACTTACTTCTTTGAATAATCCTTCCTGGGAACTAGCACTTCCGTTAAAATTTGTTCCACTTTCTAGCTTGATTCCAACAGTTCTCCACCCAATTGTGAAATACTTCTTCGAAGGTATTCCTGCATAAGCTTGAGCTCGTTTTACATTCAAATTCAGGACCATCATAATTGAATTTCAAACACCGGGAATTACCGAATTTTATCCAACTATAATAGTGTCAATTTAACAGTAGGTTTTCTTTTCCTTGCCATTCCTTCTTTCTCTTCCTGACAATTATGAACCGAGCAAATACTTTTTTTACATCCTTCCCTGAGAACAAACTTCGTTATCGCCGACGGTCAGACCAAAAAAATTATAATCAATTAAATAATTGGCGTCAAACCCAAAACAATAAACTAGGTTAGGGCGCATACCCCCGCTAATTTTCAATATGATACCCCGGGGAAAACCGAATTTCCGAATTATCTCTCCACCCCAGTGTGTATCATTGCGAATACCAACCAATCTCCTTCCCAACTTTTATTCTCCCCTTTTCTTGCAACTGGACATTCCAAGAAAAATCCCCAACCGATGTTAGGTCGGTAGATGCTGCTTTTTTCTTTCCAAGAACAAGGGCGCCTCTATCCCTTCAATTATAACGACGCCGTTCGCTGTGGCTTAGGGCCGCCGGGTTCTGTCCTGTGAAAAAAAGCTCCAAGTATTGAATTGGTAGTATTTAAATTTATCCTCCGTTCAAAACGTGGGTAATCTATCAAAATCTTGAATTCAATGCCTATTGAATTATTTTCATCAAATAGAAATTCATCAAATCTGATTTACTGAAATACATCCACTACTATAATATACATAATATTTCTTAAATTTAATCCTTTATTTTGCCTATGTCAAATGGATTAAATCCATAATATTCAATAAAAACAGAACGTTAAAAATCAAAAGAAAAAATATTTTAGATTTTTTACACAGCAGATGTCTTAATGAATATAAAAAAAACTCGTTTGGAATACGGGGACAATTACCATAGCCATGAAAATCCGTGAATCTAAAACCAGCTACAACAAGGAAGATCTCCAAATTATGGGCCTGAGCTTAAAAGTGCAGTATTTGGCCTTGGCGTCTATACGACCTGTATGTAGACGATTTGTTTTTATACGGAATTCAATATTCTAAGGATAAGGTCGGTATGTCATGGATAGTATTCATTGATCTCTTTTTTTTGACCTCTAAAATACCAGAAAAACTAAGTTAGGCAATGACAGATAATGTAAAAATCTTATCTTTTAAAATCGTTGCAGCGAAAAAAAATCAATAAAAAAATATTCAGAAAATTAAACCCTTACAGGGGCGGATTAATCCATGGTTAATAATTTTTGATTTTACAACAGCATATTACAGCTTCCGTTTTGAAGAAGATAATTATTACGCACTTGAAAAAAAGCCATTGAAAAAAGTGCTAAATTTGAAAACCCCGCCCTTCAATCATTGGACAAAAAACAGAAAAAGGGGCTGTTTTTTGAGATTCAATCAAGGAAAACCCTATGGGAAATTGCCGAAAATTATGATGTTTCTATAAATACTGCTAGAACTTACCATTTAATAGGGCTCTCAATGCGTTGAAAAACACTCATTTTTCAATAGCACTTACTCCGCCGAATTAACTTTTTTAATATTTTTTTGTTCTATTAAAGACCAACCGATGTTATTAATAGTAGAAGCGGTTCTAGAAACGTTTATGTTAAAAAATATCAAACTGCAATAATTAGTGCCATGAAGAAGGAAAAATCAAATCAATAAAACTACAACGACATTTCGGAATTCAGAAAAAAAGGAAGACTTAAGGAACGTATTCCTTAGTTCGGTTCGAAAAGCTAAAAGAAAAGACGGTGCTTCGCATTCCGTTATTCAATAGGGGAAGGCAGCTTCCATAGCACTTATTGCCGGTTTTAGGTCTCTTTATTCAAATCAAGATACACCAGAATCCATTTCTGATTTTTGGTGATTCTTTCTGAAAATTCAATGTAAACGATTCGAAGGAAAAGTAGTTTCTTATTATAAATGATTCCGTTAATGTGAACGTTTTACGTTGAAAACCGCGACCATTTAAAATACTCCGCAACAGGGGTGAAAAAGTCAGTGTTGGGAAAGCAATGCCGTTAAACCCAAAACACTTTTCAAGACGGTTGATGAAATTGTTTACAACCACAATCTTAGTGCCTTATGGGAAAAGATCCGAAATAGAGCTGTCCGGATGGCACGCATGGTTGGTTGAATCTGGTTTCTCGATTAGTTTTATCCTGCGGTATTCAAAGGAAAAAAAGAGGAAGTGTACCTAGAGGCGAGGCCATTATTTTGAGGTTTCACTCATAATAAGGAAACAACCCTTTTTGGTGCTCTCCGAAAGTCAGGAATACCGTTCTTGAAACCGTTTTTAACGTTAGTAATTATTGCGATTGATAGTTTGGCCAAGACCGTTTTTAAAAAGTGGTAAGTGTTCAAATTCAATTTTTACAACGATTCCCTTTTCGGAAACTGAGAGGAAGTTAAAGAGTTACCTCCGGAACTTTGGCTAGTTATGGAATAAAAAAAGTTGGGGAAAAGTAGCTTCCAAAAAAGTGAATGTGATCATTATTTTTCTCGTGGAGGAAGGTGTCCTGTATTTTTAAGAACGATGATTTGCGTACAATCATGAAGAAGGACTGTCACGCTATTTACAACCATGATATTTAGAGATAACCAACCGAGAACTTAGCAAAGAAACTTTTTCCAGGCTATCTTGATTTAAAGGAAAGATGTTAGAGAAGGCAAATAGGTACTATACAGGAAACTACTTGAGGTTCCAAGTATAACAAAGAATCAAATACTAAAATAAAATAACCAACTAAAAACCCAAATAATATTGGAAATAAAACAGACAAACTAGCAGAAAAAAGCCAGAAGATGTTGAAGCATCTTTCCGGCTGTAAAAATTCAACTTTGCCATTTAATAGCAACATTTAACAACCTAATTACAAATTATGATAAAAATGTCAAGTATTACCCCTTATTTGGGTTAAAAGACTTCAAGAAAACTGCATCCTGACCATTATGAGGGATTTTTCTATTGTTTATGGTATTGGATTAAACTTCGGTTTATGCAAATCCTTCGTATTCACAGACGAAAATTAGAGTGAGTAGATGTCAACGATGTTACATTATGAAGAACTCTTTTATAAGATCAGAGAATAGCGAGGTTTATTCTTTTTTTTATAAGGACAATGTCCTAGACACGAACAATAAAGTATCACTTCGTTTAAAGAATGTGACATTGGCCACATTCTCCAAAAGGGCCTTTTATATTACAACCTTGAATATAAAAATTGATGATAGACAAGTAATAGTTAAGAAAAAAGCAGGTCACTACACAAGAATCGGATTAATACAAAGCTATCTTCAGGAATCAAGGTTTTACTTTAAACGGTGGTTACCGTTACTGATTCTGACGGTGTACCACTTCCTGGTGCAAGTATTGTTTGAAAATAACACTACGAACGGAACCCAATCGGGACTTTGATGGAAATTTTCCCTGGCCGTGGCCAATAAAATGCCACTTGACCATTTTCATTATTGGTTATGCTACACAGGAAATACTTTGGGTAAAGGCCAAAGTACCTTGAACATTATCTTACAAGAAAAGGTTCCGCGGACTGAGACCAAGAAGTTGTGTCGTGGGCTACGTACCAAGCCAAAAAAAGATTTGACCGGTTCGGTGAGCGTTATCGGACGGTGATGAAATAGAATCGCGAGCGTTTACCAATGTTTCTCTAATCCCTACAGGGCTCGGTTAAGCAGGTGTTTAGTGGACCGAGGAAGTTTCAGCACCGGGCGAGTAGCAATTATTCTTAATCGAGGAGTTTACTACGCTACAGGGAGTTAGTTCTCCTTTGATTTGGGTTTGATAATGTACCGGTTAAGCAGTATTGACATGTAACCCGGATCAAATTGCAAGTTATTGTCCATTCTAAAAGATGGTTGCTGCCGCATCCATTTATGGGGTCCCGAGCAGCAGCCAGGGTTATCATAGTTACTACTAAAGAGCTAAATCCGGTGTCTTTAGCCTAGCTTATAGTGGAGGAATATATTGTGAACACTCCAACGAGCTTCAGGTACGGTGAAGAGCAGTGGAACTTATATGAAGATATACATTGAAAAATCTTGGAAACGATAATGGTTATGATGATAATGAGTTCCCCATTGGGTCGAGAGTTTGATTTCAAACTATAGCCAGTTCTAACGCCCTCCAATCCAAATCAATTTCCAGACACTAACTGAGAGACCTTATTTTAAGGGAAAAATCATCTACGGGATACCGACATAAACATCACTATCAGTGGAGGTTCTGATCCGTGTAAAGACTAATGCAAGCCTTGGGTATGAATATCAAAGATTGCCCTTATACGATCATCGTGACTGGAACGGTATACGCACGGATTTAACAATGATGTCAAAATTTCGGAAGAAACTAGGAGCAAACATGGATTTTGCCTTTAAAAGCTTACTAGAAGAGATCAGGCCCGTAAACTGATAACAGGAAGGCAATTAATGCCGGGCCGGTCTTATGCACAACTTTGGGACGATGGTTAGGGATTGCGAGAGCCAAATCGGGAAGATAATGCTTATGCTAGACTGCAGCAAGGTGGCCACATGGTCAAGTGACACCCTATAATTTTATTGGGAATGCCAGCATTCTTTACAAAACCGATAGAGGCGTTAAAAATCTTCGTTGAACTTGGCGCCAATTTTGAATTCCAAACAAATCAGAAATTTTAATAGATCTAATTCCCTATGGATTTGAGACCCCGGCCAAACAGCAAATCCACAATATATTTCAGGTCATTAACCTTAACACAGACGAGCTTGGATCGAGTCTAGGGCAAACAATAACACTTTAAACTACACAGGCATTGTGTGAAATTATGATGAAATCTTTTGGCAAACCACAATATAAGTGCAGTAGTAGTAGGTTACGAGGAATTCCAAAGCCGATTTGGAACGCTTTGGGTAAAGCGGCAATGAGTTTATTAAGCAATGATACCTTTTAAATCAAGCACCAGTGGATAGGTATTTTTGGAAAAAATGGAACAAGCTTTTCGGAGAATGCTTATTCTTCCTATTTGGTCGCTTGGCTATAACTTTAATAATACTTATTATTACAAGGGACCAGTCGTTAAGGGATGGTTCATCTAGCGTTTGGCAAGGATCACCCGTTGGGGGACTTTTCCATCGGTTTCCGGCTGGATGGGTTGTTTCTAATTGCAGAAGTTTATGGAAAGCATTAGATCCGGCCTTTCATTTCTGAGTTCAGGGCTTCTACGGAAGTTGGGCAATGATCGTTTAGGAAATAACTCTACCAATTCCTGTTTACAAAATTTAGGCAATGTGCTTATCGCGAACGGTTCAAATGTGGATGCCATTAGGGGCTGCGGGCGGCAAGGTTTTTGGCCATTGAAGAGTTACCTGGTGAGACCACAACTCGTTTAAAATATTGGATTTGATTTGAATCTTTCAATAAAACAGAATTGTCCCTTACTGCGGATTTATTTTAAAAGGAAACACCGGGGACATGCTTTTAGATTTTAAGGCATCCCTTTGCCCTCAGTGGGTACGAAGACCAACGGTTAATGTCGGTGTATGGACACAAAGGTGGGAACTCGGGTTCATGGAGAGGACAAATAAGGGATTTTAAGTATTCAGGCTCCTTTATATTTTGATTCCCGATAGTTTCCAAATTATAGGTGATATTCAGTGAAAACGCCTATTGATTCGGAGATAGATTGTGTCTGAGAGGGCAGTGGATTTCGATCATGTACGGTATTCCAATCAGATGGCTTTTTCAGACAACAAGCAGGAGTAGAAGCCTCGCATAAACAGCCCGATGCCGTTGCCCGGTGATATAAATATAAGGATATCAGCTGGTCCGATGGAAACGCCGGACGCTTAATTCAACGAATTGGACCGTACATTCTGGGTGGTTCCCTGCTAGAATACCAGTATGGTGGAAATATCAATTCTAGAAATACAAGAGGTTTTGATTTTGGACTTACTTTTCAGGGAGTTGGTAAACCAAGATTTCATAATCATATCCAAAAGTTTCATCCGGCCTTTTCAAGAAAGTTGGTTGGTCTCCTTCAACCGTATATTGCCAATGACTTATTGGATGCTTATAATGGTCAGCGAAAACAAAGAATCAAAATGCACGATATCCAAGATTATTCCGAAAATGCCTCTGGAAATAAACTTTTGCTTTTTCGGACTATGGTTGGTTGATGGTGCGGTATTTTCGAATCAAAAACCTGACGTAGGATATACGTTGCCTTCGTGATATTTTTTGGAGCACAGAGGTTTTTCGAAATACGGCTTATGTCACCGGGAATGATTTTTTTTTACTCGATTAAACCTGATTGAAGGAATTGATCCCGACAGAATACTGGATATTTGATTACCAATCATTTATATTCGGGGATAAAAGCTTAAAATTTTTAAAATTAAGAATAATGAAAAAATTTTACCTTATAATATAAAAAATTCATTTTTGGTGTTGGATTGCTGATATCCGTATTTCGTGTTACCGAGCTTAGGATCTTGTTCAGGAGACGCCGCAAGTTCCGCTACTTGGTATCAGGACCAAGGATCAGTTTAGGCAATCGTTGAACGAGGGGTATCGTGAGGATTTCTGGCCTTTGGACACGGGCAGTGAATCAGGTTGCGGAATGGAATGGATGGACCGATGACGGCAACGACGGAGATGGCCTTGACGAAATCAAGGCAGGAACAGTATCTTCCGAAATATGGGCCCTGCCACTAATAACTGGTGCAAATATGTATAAGGCCATAACCAGAATTACTAGTAGTCTTGGAAAAAATCAGAGACCCAGACTGGGGCCCTATCGGCGATGAGACGAAATGTATTCAAAGCGAAGCCAATTATTTAAGGGCTTCCTAACTGGTTCATATCCTTATTCACATTATGGTGATGTACCTTTTTACGAAACGGGAGTTGACCGTTGGATTGAATCGTTTGATTTGGGGCGTTACCGATAAAAACGGGAAATCCTTTTCAAAAAATTTACGGCCTATTTGATGATTCGCACTTAATTGCCCTTATCCTACGATGTTTGAGATTGCGACTTAAGGTTGCCGGCATTATTTCGATTGAAGGCGCGAATAGCCCTTTATATGGGAGATTATACGCTACCGCAGCAGAGGCGGCCCAAGGATTGCATGGATTGGGTATTAGAACTTAAATTCCGATTTTGCGAAGTTATTCGACCAGAACAAAAAACTCAATGAAACTATTTTTTCACATTCCACGAAAGTGATGCTCTAGATGTTGTACGGCGGTGATAATGTTTCGTTTGTTACCTGCCGAGAAATCATGGGGGCTGGGGGTGCCAGACAAACCTACATGGAATTACTTGCTCTTTGAATGTACAGATGGGCTTCCATTGATGAATCCCCATTGTTCGACCTCAGAAGAACCCATTTAAAAATTAGAGATCCACGATTGTAAGATGACTATTGTACCCTTTGGCTCTATAGCTGATGGTGACGTTAAGACTTCTGCTGCATGGTTTCTAAATTTTATGGATATTGAGGACAACCCTCATCCAGAGAAAAAGGGAAAATATTGAATTTTGCTACTAAATGGTCTGATCAAGAACCAATGATACCGATCGGTTTGCCAACTTTTGCTTCATTTAATGGATTTGGCATGGAAAAAAAGGTATTACTGAGGACTGGAGGACTATAAACGACGCCGATAAGATTATTATACTTATGCCGATGTTTATAATGTATGCTGAATCTAAAATAGAGTTGGAATCAAATCGATCAAAAGCGTATGGATGCCCTTGAACGAGGTGAGGGAATCGGGCCTATGCCAATTCTGGGGTTCCCAATCTGTAATCGCTTACGACCGATCAAACCGCTCTACGCTAAAAGTACGTCAAGAACAAAGAGCGATCGGAATTTGCGTTCGTAAGGTTCGAAGATATATGGATATTATTCGATGGCGCTTAAGCAAAAAAAAAGCTTATATCAGGCAGTTATTGGAATGCTAAATGTTTCTACGGACGGTGACGTAAGAGCGTCCCCCTACGGACCGATGATGGAAAACGTCGTAAATCCTGGATTTATGGTTTCTGGGGTATGACCCGGAGATCGATTCGGACGGAACTACCCAACTTTGATGCCTTATTGAGTGCAGGATTATTGTCGGTTCATTGAATTACATTGAATTTCCCAGATCGCCAGTATCTATGCCGATCCGGCCGAGAGGCGGTCTATGATTAATTCGAATTTAACACAGAAAACGAGGGATTATTTAATTATTTATTGGTTTGAGTTAGTTGAGTGAGAAATCCCCGGAACACGATTTTTCCGGGAGGGTATTTCTTCCCATAGGATGATACCAAAACTATTCAGTGATCGTTCGGTTGACTACTTTAAAAACAACCACCACATTAAATAAAACACAGAAATATGTTTAAAAAAAATAAGTTTCTCATAGTGGCACTACAAGCGCTATTCGGCTGCCAATCAAAGAATGCTTACAAACAGAAGACATATAAACCAAAGTACTCGTTGATAAGGGCGAATGATTTCTATACAGGGCACGCGAAAAAATTAGTTGGTATCTACCCCCACCCATTGACAACATACGCCCATGCGCGAATCAATGGAAGATATGGTTATAGGTAGGTGAGTGCGGTATCGGGCGCGTTGCCGAATGGAACGGAAACTTATATGATGAACTATGCGCTCACCCAACCCAAGGGAAGTGAGCATAAGCTCTATATCATCGATAAAGATATTGAACATGGAAAATTTTTTTGATGGGAAGGTATGGGGGTACACGACCGCAAGAAGGTTCATAAAGAATCTTAATCAATTATTGATTGTTCCCTATGTAATCGACAGTGTAAGTCAGAATAGGGTAATACCCTACAGCAGAATGAAGGTCGCCTGAACGGCCTATTGCAAGACATCTGAAAGACCCTGAAAATTAAGGTCTATATGTATGATATGGAGGGAATGCCCTACGAAGTTAATGTGAAACAGTTTTAGAGTCATAAAACCTCTTTCATGATCCCCTACCGGATGGCATGGGAAAGGAGCCTATACAAGTTCAAGGCAAACTAGTAGTTTCCAATAATGGCGAAACATGCCAGTGAAGGCGCGTGACCCCAGGGATAAGGACGGACTGGGAAAAACGAGCATTACCAATGGGAAGATATGGAAAGTGCCCCAAAGAAGTATTTTTTTGCCATGACAAATTGGGTATTTTGGCGGGAGTTTCGATGGGGATAATTTTTAAGTTGTCCGAAAGATCTCAATTTACGGACATCACTACCAAAAAATGGGAATCTATGCCATAACTAATGACGATTCCCCGATTATGGGCCATGGTTGGGATAACAAATCGGTACGTCTTTAAGGTTATGGATAACGGGAATGGTACACTTTATCTATTGCCCAAGGCCACGTACAAAACAATGACCCCCCCACCACGGCTGGTTTTACGGAAATGGCCAAGAATTCGATCTGTAGGAAACGGAAAAATGATGATGGACATGCACGGTTATGTTCTACGATTTTCCCGAAACTTTCGGCTTCCAATACTGCTGGCATTAAAACCCATGGGTATCGCATTTTGCGGTACATTCCAGATTTTATAAACTGGGAACGGTCAAATTGTTTCTTGCAACAATGATGAAACCAGTATTTTCCAAGCAATCCCTGTGGTCCGGTTCAACCCCAATCCAATCTTTGGTTTGGAAGTTATGATGAAACTGTCCGAATGGGGTCTTGCAACGGGTTACGGGGCATTGGTTAAAAAGAAAAGGTGACGGCAAACACACCTCTGGATGCCTATTTAATGTCAAGTTTTGATAAAACGAATGGTACATCTTCAAATTCCGGAAACAGCCCGGTATCCATCACATGGGAAATTTGACGTTTAACGGGACAATAGTTGGAAAGCGTTCTAAAGACCATTACCTTTGATTAACGGGGTTATGCGTTATATTTTTGACAAGGGATGAAAGCTGAATGGATTCGGTAACATCGGGATAAAATCATCGGAATGACGGCAGCATTTTCATTTTACCGATGACAACTTATAGATCGTCCCTAGGTTCGTCCTTGTTTTGGCCGATTTGGCCGAAATAGAGGATAAAGGTTGAGGTTAAACCATTGCGAAATTATTACAGTAACAAAGACCAACTATAAACCCTAAAGTGTGTATGCAGGCAGGATAAAAGATGGCAAATTTTTTGAAAAAAGGAGGACCTGGAGTCACAAAAAATTCGAATTTAAGTTTGCAAAAAGTATAAAGATACTTACTGCAACGAGAAGCTTTGGCGGTTGAAACCGTTGTAGTGAAGTAGATTTTTAGCAAACAATAAGAGGATTTGTCACTTTCCACCAAGGATTCTAATAAAAACAAGTCTGGTCAGAGATAGGGCATCTATTAATTGTTTCATACGGCGGAACGTACGATTTAAGCGTTACCAAAAGGGAAAGTGAATTTATCAAAAATCTACCTCCTGAACCACAAGATTCGAAGGGGAGTAGAGTCTGAACGGGAATTTGGCCAATGTGGGGGGGTCTTGTACTGAACTAGCCTTGTCAGGTCAGAGGCCTAGTACAAAATGATGCGAACCGGTAGCTACCCATTAATAAGCCAAATATCCGATTTTAATACTTGGAAACGGGCCTTTTGGTATTAAGCGTGTTAAGAAAGGGCTGCCAAATTCGGAGCAAATTCTTATTATCGTCCGACGATGGTACTTACAAGTCTTGGTTTTAGGAGGTATAGGGGACGATTATGGAGTTTAGGGAAAAAACGGATAGGAACAGGGTGGGAACCGTTGGAAAGAAAACTTCGGGTTAAAGGGCTAAGAACTATCCGATCTATTATTAATTGACCGGGTATTGATAGAAAAAGGCTAAAAATTACATGGCGGGGATAAAGGACGTAAAAAGGTAACCCTGTTTTTAATATTAATATAAAAAACCCAATTATTTGGACGAAAAAAAAAGCCGGTTTGAATTTTATAAAAAACCTTTTGGTCCTTTTGTTAAAAGGGCGGTGGGGTTGGAAGGGGGATTCCCTTCTCTTTTTTTTCCCG
>Ga0163217_1080349_pt1 | contig 11619 bp, 10 predicted proteins | sample SynspAceP_FD_185933 | JGI IMG/M metagenome (GOLD analysis project Ga0163217, IMG submission 185933) | Saline lake microbial communities from Ace Lake in Antarctica - Synechococcus sp. Ace-P (PacBio error correction) | ecosystem: Environmental > Aquatic > Non-marine Saline and Alkaline > Saline ... | reverse complement strand
GTGCATGTAAACGGACCGCGTCGCAGCTTTGGTCTGCGTTGAAGGTCCCCCCGCGTCCCGCTGTGCCTTCCTTAAGGCTTTGTTTAGCGGCACGCCATTTTTGCCAATCAGGCAAGGAGAATGCGAACAGTATGCATGAGTCGGTTCCCCGACCGAGAGGCAATTGTTCGGGGTTTTTCATGCCGTCTTTGCATGAAATTGAATGCCGGCGACTGCAGGTCTTATGCTTGCAGCCTTTATAGACGTCCTGGGCTATCTCATATATTAATTAGTTTGGAAGTGTCCCGAATCGGGCGTCGCTGGCCGTGTTTTCTTGATGAAGTTTTTTGACATCAAAGGCCTGACGTGTTTGCCGCCATCCGCGCCAGCTTGCGGCCACAGAGGTCCAGGCACTGTACGCGTTGGCACTCTAGTATGGCCCCCCAATCGGGCAATCGCAGGGTGAAACTGGGAAGCATTGCCCCATTCCCTGATATAGCCCGTGCCCGCCATTAGACTGTTGCCCTTTTACGGTCATGTCTAGCGATCGTCAAGGCTTTGATGACGTGTCTATTCGCGGACACGAGTGGTCTGCTGCTTTGTCATCCGCACGGTGTGCCGCGTCGATTTCAGGTGGCCCCAAAGGTAAATTGCCCGCGCGCTCGACAAGGATTTCTGTTCATCAGGGCTGCGGCGGGATATCGATGTGTACGATCAGCGAATCGGGCGGGTTGTCGGATGGTGGTCGGTTTTCGGTTTACCGCACGGCCTTGCAGGCGGTCCGTTCGGAACGTAGATTCAACGCATTTGAGGCAACATCGGCTGAGCCCAGGACCTTGCATGCCGACGCGGACGCGGCTTCGTTCAATTCATGGTGAACATGCCGGCATGCCTTTGTGTTCGTCACCCAGCAGGTATCCGACAGACCGTATAGTTCATCACAAGGTTGGATGCCGTGGTGCCATCTTTTCCATCGATGGAACGACGAATGGTTTGCGGTCCCAGGAGCGTCTTCTTTGGACATGAATTGGGGGGGACGATGAACAGCGACACGCCCTTGTTGCCTTCGGGGGCCGCCGTCCCGATTTTGGCCAGACCAAGTGGTGTGTGTGGTACGCCGATGTGTGGTTCGCGGACGAGATAAGATTTTTTTGGCGGTGATTTTATAGACGGCCGTCTTCTTGTGGGGCTGCCTATGGTACGCATCAGACCCAGATCGGTGCAGCAGTGGGGCCTGTGAGGTTCATTGGTGCCGGTCCATTCCAGGCACCATGTTCGGCACGATAGTTATCTTTTTTGCGCGTCGGACCCGTGGCAGAATTGCGTGTGCTGCACATTGGGTCAGACCTTGTAGCGATGGTGACGTTGGTTGTGAGGCGAGACATTCGCGCCGAAGCGTGCCCCAGAACGTAGGGATGTTCTTGCCGCCCCGTACTGCTCTGGATATCCAGACGGTCCAGCCGCATTCTTACCTTTTCAAACGCTTCTTTAAAACTTTTGGGGTGTAACGGACGCCATTTCAGACGGCGCCCTCCGATCACGACTGCGTCAGCAGGTGCCAAGCACTTCGGAGTCAGCTTTGCGGCTTCTTCGAGGAATGGCAGAGGTGAATCCCGCTTCAGTTCGTATAGCGGGAGGTCGATGACGCGGGCGTTCAGCCGTGTGCAGTCAATTGCAGGATCTTTGGAGCGGGCGGTGTAGTCCCGGCATGTGAGTGTTCTCCTTGGCCATCTGGCTACGTCTTTGGTCAGATAAATTGGTCGGTGTATTAAGGTGATTCGGTGGCGGACGGACCGTGGCCTTTCTGCCGCGTTTTCGGCGCTGTTGATGGAGGCGATCGATTTTTGTTCCGCCCCATTCAATGTTTTTGCAGGTCGTCTATGGCGTTGTTGATGGTCGGTCAGCGTTGCGCCTCGAGGTCGCGACGTTCAGCGCGCAGATGTCATAGTTGCGCTGCAACTGGGGGTGCTTTGGTGTCACATATGATACAGGGGCAGCAACTGAGGATTTATTCGAGGCTGAACCCAAGCGCTTGCGCGCAGTATAGTTTCAGCCGCGCACGGGTCGCGCTTTGTGAACATTGCTTTTGGCCGTGACGTTCAAGGGGAAAAGCAGTTCTTCGCCTCGTGAACCGCAGGGTGCGCGGGTTTACGTCAAAGGCTGTACAATCTCGGATATGAGTCATCGTAGTGGTCGACATATGGGACGCGTACTCCGTATTCTATTCACATTAGTAGAACGTCACTGGCCGTATGAGAGCGAATAATAACTTGAGAGCAGCTTACGTTTAATCCAGACGTAAGTCAAAAAATGTGCTTTTACGATTGGATATCCTAGTACCTGGCCCAATAGGTTTTTCGGGCCACTTTTGGTGATAGGCGTGTTGCCTAGGTTGTTTGGTGGGGACGCCAATGGCGACGGGGGAGGTGACATGTCCAGGAGTGGAGCAATACATTTTATGGACGCTCGGCGGTAGGGCGTTCGTGTTTCGCGCGTGTGGTGGCTGGTGCCACGTTTTGCAAAGACAGGATTTTCGCACGGTGACCTACATGTATTGATGTGCATCTTGGGGGAATCAATGTCGGGGCTGTCCGATCGGGAATTCGCCGCGTTCCAGCGGTGTACACTGCGAGCGCCTGTATATTGATGATCGTTTCCCGCGTTCCGCGGTAGCGTCGCGGATCAGCCCGTTTTTTTGGCAGGACGATAGCAGGATGACCACGCGACCGACAAAACAAGAGGCCTATATGCGCATTAGCCAGAGGAGCACGGTTTCAGGTGATGGGCTCGTCTGTAGGTTTCGGCCTAGGCGCGCAACGCATTGGTGAGCATCGGTTTTTCACGAGGGAGGCCACGCCCGTCTCAAGGCCGAGGTGACGGCTCTGCAAATGGGAGCCAGCTTGCCATCTGCGCTTTTGTGCATTGGCGAGGGGCGGGGGTCTGACCGCCGACTATCCCCGCGCGAGCTAGAGCTGCTGCGCTGGATCGCGCGGGGGAAGCAGAATAGTAATCGCGCAGGCAGATTATGGGCGTATCAGGGATCGTCGACACGATCATGCGGCGTTTGGTTCGCAAACTGGACGTGACGACGGACGCGCGTGCAGTGAGGGGGTTTAGGCTTTTGGCCTGATAGTCATTTTCCCTAGACAAATTGGGCCCATGAGGACACCGTTGCATGTCGCGTAGCATACGGACATGCGCCCGGTCTGGTTGCAGAATAGGTATGCAGCTTCGGCGTAATAGCGTGGACAGCCCGTGGCGCCAGAATAAGACTCGCTCCTTCGGTGATCGACTGTTTGATCTTGCGCAATGCGACGGGGAATTCAGCCTCTTCGGCGTCGAGTGGGCTTTGGGACGCTGCAAAGCTGGCCGAGGGCGTGGGGGACCTATGATTCGCTGCCAATCTGGACGCGGATTCGCTTTCAGAGTAATTAGTCGCTGCGGCTGACCTGACACGTGCTGTCGATGTGTTTGCGCGTTAGGGGCAAGCGCGTCAGGTCTGAGCACAGGGGTAATGGACGCTATGGGAGCTGACCGCCATTTGGTGTGACAACCTTGGGCAATTGCGCTTCGATTGTCGTAGCGCGATTTTGCAGCTTTCTATGGCTTCGTCCAATTGCTTGCGCTGCTCTGCAAACTCTCCCAGTTGGCGGTTTCGCGCTGATCACCAAGCCCGCATTTGCGCTTCGGTGCCTTCGTTTTCATAGCTCAGGCAAGCCACTTGTCGGATGCTTCTGCGAATACCCGGAATTTGCGCCCCCGCATGATCAGCTACATTGCGCGCGATTCCCGGGCACCATAGCTGCGTGGACCCGTCGTCACGTCCCGGGTGAGCAGTGTCATATATACTGTAGTAGCGCAGCGTTTGCGCGGCGTGACGTCCAAACTCGCACCAATTTCTTTTAAAGTTCAGGCGTTTGTCATCACATTGTCTCCTCAGTTTCGGAACTTATGCGGTTCAACTTTTCCAAGCGCAAAACTGGGGTTGCTCATGCTTAGGTCGACTCGGTTGATATGGGGGAATTAACGCCAATGGAAGAAAAAAAAATGTCAGACAAAACTTACGGCATTTGCCAAGCAGTTTCATCTCGGCGCGTGCCCTCGTGGGCTTGGGGGATGGAGCTGCAGGCTGGATGGGCGGTGGGTCTCTGTGATTCGACATGCCGTATGATGAAAGACTGTCGGGGACCCGCGAACCGGCGTGCGCATGGCCGGCGCGGTATCGGCCCTGATTGGAACCATGCTGTGGCGCAGGCCGTGATGAGCACCTAGCAAAAACCCCGGCGGAACAGGGCAAACCATGACCCTGCGGTAAGAGATACATTGCGGGGCTGTGCCCGGCGGCAAGCTGCATTACCGCGCAGGCGGAATGTTATCAGTTGACAGCGGGTCGGTGCTTTTGTGCGTTTGCACAGCCGCGAGGACGAAGAAGCGGCGCCGGTCGCCACCGCCCGGAGTTTCACCGTGGAGGCAAACGAATGAGCACAGTAGCAAAACACGAACCGTACAGGTCGGGTTCAAAAGCGCGCGTGATGGGCCTTGCGGTTGCACTGGTGGACGGCCGTTGCCTATAATCACTTTCTAGGCATTCAGTTCGTCGTCGCAGGGGGCGAGGATGACGGCATCTTGCCTAATTCAGAAACAAGTGGTCGGGCAACCGATGCTGCAGCATTGCACGGTGGGCGGGACCCGGGCGTCGTTTCTCGAAGGTACGTCGATTCATCGTAAGCTGGGAACACCTGTGGCGATTTGGAATCCGGTGATCTGCCGTGGACAAATGGATGCGACGCTCTTGCCCGTTTGCTAACGATTGATTTTACAGTTGGATTATCTGCAGGGCCGGCTTGCCGCGGGACGGCCTATTGCCACGGGCGCGGAGATCAACCCCCCCGGTTCGGGGCGCGCTATGATCGGTGATGTAGAGGCGTGGCAAGACAAAACGTCGTAGTGTTGGCAGGCCACGGGGGCATTTTACTGATTGCCGAAAGGCAGTGAGACTGGACGCGTCCCAGGGCGACGTCAGCGCCGTTTGCCCTTGGCAAGCTTGCTGCAAAAAGAAGTCGGTCACGCCCGCGTGTGTGAAATCGCCATCCCATTTGTGATTTCAAACGCCCTCGTGGCCAAGTCTTGGGGCGGTCGATACGGGAGTGTGGGCATCGAGGTTGGGCGGCGATCGGGGTGTGGGCATGGCGCGATCATTCGTGTCTCGCTTAACTGGTGTTGTTTCTGGCATGGGCACGGTGGGCTAACGGCGCAGGCGGCAGGGAATAACGGACGAGCAGACATGTGGTTCGCAGCTCCCTTGCTGACGGCGGGGCTGCTGATCGGCGGGTGGGGGCTTTGGCGACTGATTTTGCTGTGGAATGCCAGCATGTCATCTGAGTGCGTGCGTTCCAGGGCGTCTCGGCAGCGCCCAGAGTTGAACGCTCGCGCTGTGGCTGCTAAATAATGATAGGCATCCGCTCTGGTCCGCGCGGCGGCGATTGCTTACTCTATGTTAGCGATCTACGGGCTTTATCTCGCGGTGATCGCAGGAAGGCGTACCGTGCCGTGCTGTGGACAGCTGTGGATGAATCGCATGAACATCTGGTGGACCTGTGGTTTGTGGCTGGGGCTGGATTGGGGGTCATCGAAAGGTGTCGCCATCGCGACGTATTCTGGCGAATGGACGGGGGCGGCGCTTGGCTCTGTGGTTCTGCGCGGCGGCTTTTGCTGTACCTGCGTTGCGGAGGACTGGTGGCAGTTTTCGACAGACCGCGCGTGGCATCATTCAATTGATGGAAGGTCAACGGCGGACCTCGTTGGTGCGGTCCTATTGCTTACAGCGAGATTAGTGTCGTTCTGTTTCTGGGTCGGGTTGGGGGAGTTAAAGTCGGCAGGCTCCCAATCGGTGCTTTTGAATTTTTGATTGATCACGGCCTTGCGCCTGGAGAGGGTTTCGCCTTGCCGCGAGGCTTTGGTCGGGCTGCCATGGGCGGGAATCAAGCGATTCGTGCGGGCGCGTGCGGTGACTGACCGCGGTGGGGCCTGCTGGGCGCTGCGCAGTGATGGCGATCGCGGTTCGTCATGGTGCGGCGGCGCATGATCCATTGAGTGATGGCCACCGCGCGTGGTGCAGGGTGAGAGTCGCGGGTGTTCTTGCTCCATACATGTCAGCAGGCCGCTGTTGGGAGTGGGGTCCTGTGGATGTGGACGGGATTGATCGGGGCATGCCTCCATGGATCGGGGGACATGGCAGATTATATGATGGCGTTGTTTTTGTAATCTTTACTGTGGTGTGCGGCTTTGCTGGTGCCGTGGCTGGGTGATCACGGGCATGTGGATTCGCTGCTGGTGTTCCTTTGTCGCACGCCCCCACGGCGTGACGTGTCGGGATGCTGCTGCGTCTATCTCAGCCTTGCATCTGGAATCTCGCGCCCGGGTTAGGTAGGGCACTGCGGTGTCGTGCCGAGGGTGTCGGGGCGGCGTTGTGCTTTTAAACCGGCGCCCCCGAATTTCATCATAGCCACCGGCGCTGCGGTTCAGCGGACGCATCCCGCGACCCCGGTGTCAAAATCCGTTTGCTTTCAAATAGCTTTGTCGATCTCCTCTTTGGAGATGTAGATGCCATTGGACAGACCGCCATATAGACCGCACGTATGCGGCGTATAAAGCTGCACGCGTGCAACAGCCGCAAATTTCGGCATAGGATCTTAGCCGAGCTGATGCCCGACGCCCACCAGTGATATCCGTGGAGGGTTAGAACAGCCGCGCCAGCGAGGGGTGGATTTTTTCGAACAGGCGGGCCTTGACAGCGCCGAATTTGGGAGTTCCGCGCGGCGTGCGGTCTTTCAGGCCGGTGACGCGCGGTCCGAGCGTTTGTGTTGGTCGCAAATGGATTCGGCTTGCGACGCGTCTGCGGTCATTGCATCCTCTCTCTGGATGTTGGCCACATTCGGCGATCTCTGCACTCGGTACAGGTAGGTTGGGACGAGATAGTTCTTAAGCAAGAGAAGAGCTGTGGTGGTGCCGCGACCCTCCTATCACTAACGCCAGGGAAGGGTGCGTGCCCAGTGGCTCAGCTTTGCCCTTGCATAGTGGCTGGGATCTCACCGCTCAGCTTTTTCACATGGGATGTTTGGGCGCCGATGATAAGCATTGGACCGTGGCGAAATCACGTGATGCGCGGGGCCAGGCCCATCCCGTGGGCGACAATTCCGGCGCCAGGCGTGTCGGTGCTTTGGTCTTTGTTTGGACTGACCGCCATAAGCCTTTGGCCACGGGAAGCTCCGCTCTGGCCGGGCGAGTACGGTGCTCGAGACGCGTGCAAGATTCCCTGCATGCTCTCGGTTAAAGGCCGACCGGTGATCGCGGGCGCGGTCTTCGGTCAGGCTGAAAGACGGGTTTGTATTGCGGCTGCGCAGGGGCGTGGCGGCCGACTTCGATTGAAACGAAGCCGCGTTGGACAGAGGGGGCGACGGCGGTGGCGTTTTTGTCAACCCGCGGCAAGCCCGACGGGGTTCGGCGGCTCATCCCGCAAGCAGGTCTTTAGCCGCTTCGACGTGACGGGACGGGCGCTGGGCGCAGGCCAAGCGCAGCGCGGTGATCGCCAGACATGCGCGGGGGTTCAGGGTCTCCTTATGCAAGGGCGGCGCAGCCCAGCTGTCGACTAGCCTCATGGTCTAATTCATCGTTTTAGGGTGGGCGCGGGTGCTCGTTCGAGATTCCAGGCGCGATGTCACAACGCAGCTGCGTGCACGACCGCCCGTTGTGTTGCGCGGGTCCGAGATCATCTGCAAACGGGTGCGTTGGGGTAGTTGCACCGCCCCCCGGTCATAAAATTAGCAGCCCACGCCTGTCGGACGGGCGATCAGGTCGTTTCGGACTGGGCGACACAGGATCGACCGACGGGAACATCTGCAGCAGGGCCCCTTTTCCGCCCGTAATTTTGTAGGCTTGCGCCCTGTCAGCGCTTTGGCGCCAAATTTGCTGTTGAAGGCGTCGAGGGTAGAGCGGCAGTGTCGCGGCAGTTTGACAAGGTTCACAGTTTCAGCCGGCGTGTTCGCGGTCCAGGCCCTTTAGCCATCAAATGGGCCGATTTCCGGGGTTCAATATATTTCTGTCTTATTCGGCCTCTTAAGCAGGGGGAAAGTCATGGCGCCCCGATGTCAGCACCAACTCGCAAGGCGCGCTGCGCCCCGAACACGTCTTCGTGGCGCCGAGTGCGCGGTTACAGATTATGCGGGAAATTCGGCAACCGCCAGCGGTGCACCTCCATTCAGTGGGCATGCCAAGGGCGGTTCGGTTTTCCACGGCAGCGAGAAGCAGGATCGCCGTGCCGCAAAATGTTTCGAGCAGTTTTCAAGCGGCTGTCTCAAGAGTCGAGAAATTGCACCATAGCCATAGTTCGGCAACACATGCACATTGGGAACGGCTGATAGAGCGGTCGCGGCGCAGGGCCTGCATTCATCGGAGCGGAAAATTTTGTAAATCAACATAGTGCTGTGATGCCTTGGTCGGTGGCAAGCGGTCAAGGGCGCAGCAGATTGGGATGCGAATGCCCCTGACTTGGGGAAGCGCGGCCTTTGCGCTAGATGGGTCTTTGAAAGGGGACAAGTGAGGTCACCATACGGCCCATATTCAAGCCAAAGGGGGACCACTGGAAAAGATTCTGACAAACGACGCGGCGTTTTGTCGCTAGACAATCGGTGCATATGGCGGCGGCGGATCAGTCCTAGACAATCCTGCACACAAAGACTTTCAAGCGCGGATTACGATAACGATCAGCATTTACGACGGTACCGTGCTCCGCCGAGGACCAAACGCAGGCGAATGCTTTGCGGGAGCCGCGCGTCTGGTCAAAGCGATCAAGGACGCCAAGGCGCGACTAACAACCATGTTGGCTGGTCGACGGGCGGGGACCAGTTTCAGGGTCGCTGTTCTACACCCACTACAAGGCAAGATGGCGGCGAGATGATGAAATGACTGGGCCTATGACGGCCGAGGACGTGAGGACGATGGCTTCGACGACGGTGAGTGTAGGCGTTCATGGAGGCGATAAACTTTCATCTGAGTCGATGGCGATGTATCCGTCCGAACGCTGCTTGGCCTCGACAGTTGGCCAATCGACGTCATGAAGGCGGCGGCGAAAAAATCCGGGCTGGATCGGCTGACGTATTCGAATGTATACACCTGATTTGGCAAGCCACCGGCCGCTAACGTCGTGTTATCTCATGATTCAGTGCCGCCGTGCGAGGGTGAGTCGACCTGTTTTGACCCTGCGCAGGGACGTGAACAAGAATAATGTGGTTTGAGCCTATCTGGGCTACAAGGTGGACCAGATGGTGCGGATACACACGGGGTGATCGAAATTGGATCGATTGGCGGGGACACGAGCACACTGGTGAGGCAGATACCAAGAACGGCCGCGAGGAGGCGTACCCCCCGATTGGTTAAGAAAACGGCGAATCGTGCAAGCCTTATGCCTACGGGCAATTTCTGGGGCGGTTGGAATGTCACTTTGAGACCGAGGGCAACATCAGGAGCTCGGGGCGAGGGCGATCTGATTCGTATGGGGGTTTGCCGAAGATGAAACACCGTCCGCGGTATCGCGAGTTGGCCCAACCCCTTGACGAGTGAGCGAGCAAGTCGTCGCGAGAACCACCGATGTCGCTTGAGGGTGGACCGTAGGTTTTGCGGCGTGAGAATGATCAGATGGGCAGATCTGTCGCCGACGCAATGCTTGCCGTGTGGCAGATTCAGGAGATTCGAAGGTCGCGATCAGAACCGCGGCGGTCTGCCGGTCTCTATCGATAGAGGGCGAGGTCACGATGGGCGAAGTGCTGGCGTATGCCGTTTAGACCCCGCTGCTACATTTTCAGGTACGCGGTGAATGCTGCGCTTGGTCGAGAGCGTTGGAAACGGCGTGAGCCCGATCGATGAGGTGCGGTCGGTTCCCAGGTCGGCGGGCATAGACTTTACCGTTGACAAGCGGCGGCGCGGGGCAGCCGCATCGCGATGTCCCGTTCGGGCTGGCCGCTTGACCCCGGAAAGACCTATGGCGTCGTTGTCCAGATACTTTAGCGTGCGCAACGGCGGTGTCGACGGCTATGACTCGTTCAGACGCGGCAAAAGGCCTATGGACTACGGTCCGATTTGGCGGAAGTGACGCTGAGTTATCGCCGCCAAGGGGCTACCCCCGTATAAGATGGCCGCATCAGGTGAGGTTAGCAAGCCTTGCCGTACAATAGAAAACGGGCGCGGCTCCGAGACTAGGGGCGCGCTGTTTTTCATGGGTTCTCGGCTCTGCGTAAAGACGCGCTGTACGAAATATATCCAGTTTGCTTAGCGGATGCGGATCAAGCTGACTTCACCGCTGTTAGTGATATCGGGTGTCCCCCTCGGACGAGCCGATAAAGGTGACTTGGGCGCGCTGCTTACGTCTGGCGATAGGTGCCGCCGTTTTTGAGCAGTTTCCCGGACGTCCACGACAGATACTCGCTTGCCGCTACGGTTCGAGCGGCATTGCGCTCTATTGACAAGTCAGATCATCCCCGGCTTTTACGTAATTCACGGCACGGAAAAAACCTCGTCAAAGATGATAATGTCAATGCGTCTGCGCGCGTGGCGGGTGGCCGTCGCAAGCGGTATAACAGTGGCACCGACGCGGCGAATTTGGTAGAAATTGGATTCCCCCAATGGTTCCCTTTCAAAGGGGCCCCCTGAAATGTGATACGTGGGAGGTTATCGCGCCATTACGGGACGAGAATAGGGCGTATTGTGTGCTGATAAACGATTGCGAATATATGGTTAGAAGAACTTGACCGCGTTGCCGTCCAGCCATGTTCATTTTTGAACGATTGCGGGCCGCCGGTTCAGCCGGCGATATTTGCCAGACAGGATAGTAGTTGGCCGTATGCTCTGCGTTGTCTGGGTCCGGACGCTCAACAGCCAGATGGCTGCGCGTACGCAAAGTTAGGCTCGGTGAAAAGTAGGGAGCAGGCGCCCACCCGGAAACCCGTGGCACCGCCGCCTTGCCCGACATGGTCGAATGGGTCGAAATCATGCCCGCGGGTGCTCTTGCGTGCGCAAGGGCGCTTCAGCCGCGCGAACCCAGCGTCGCAGAGCGGGTATCCAGATGGCGTAGGGAAAACCGCAGGGATCTGGGTGGGGATCGTCAGCGTTCGGCAGCAGTCGGCGCACAGCAGGCACAACGGTTCCGGCATTTAAAGGACAGATTAGCGCACGCCGGGCCCAGTTTTCCCTTGCCAAAATTGTATTGGGCAAGCGTCAAGGGGCTGTTCTGAAACGAAAAACGGGCTGCAGTCGCGTGCTTAAGGTTCACGTTCGCCTTTCTGGGATTGAGGCTTGAGCAAAAGTCGGCGCAGCAGCGGGGGCAGCCAGGTGCCATTCCCGAAAAAGCGGGAAGATCGCGAGGTTTCAAGTGCGCCTGCAAATCGGGTTCGTACGCCCGTGTTGATTCGGGACGCTGTGCAGCAGCTGGTTTCCCACCACATTCACCGTACTTGACATTACATAGCTTTTTTACCGCCTCCTGTCAGGGGGAACAGTTGTTCGCCCCAATTCCGAATTCAAAAAAAAAAACCCAAGGGGCGGGGGAGGTTAAAGTTTTATTTTTTTTTTTTTTTTCCTTTGGGTGGC
>Ga0163217_1043744_pt1 | contig 11619 bp, 19 predicted proteins | sample SynspAceP_FD_185933 | JGI IMG/M metagenome (GOLD analysis project Ga0163217, IMG submission 185933) | Saline lake microbial communities from Ace Lake in Antarctica - Synechococcus sp. Ace-P (PacBio error correction) | ecosystem: Environmental > Aquatic > Non-marine Saline and Alkaline > Saline ... | reverse complement strand
TGTTTTTTTTGTTTGGGGTCGTTGGCCGTTGATGTCGGGTTTTTTGTTGCGGGGCCGTCGGGTGGGGGGGGGGGTTGGGTGTTCTTGCTCGCGCGCGTTTTTTGGCGTCATTTCGCGACGGTTGGGCTTTTTGGCGCGGTGTGTTTGTTTTCCCGGCTCGGCCTTTGGGCTTGTCTTGGGAGGCCCTGGCGTGCGGTTGCGCGGTAGACCGGTTTGTGGCCGGTCGTTGTGTCGTGGGCCCGGTGGGGGGGCGTTTGGTTGGTTTGGTGGGCCTGTTTTTGGCTTGCCTTGTGTGGGGCGGTTGGAGGGACGTGATTCTTGGGCTGCCTTTCTTTCGGTGCATGCTGGTCGCGTGGAGTCTGTCCGGTCGATCGTGGTGGGGTGCATGGGTGCCCGGGTCTATGCGTGTCCTCTTGTGTCACTACTCCGGTGCTGGGGCTCGGACCCCGCGCGGTAGCGTAGCCCGGCGGGCTTTGGTGTCTAGCTCGGGTGGGGATTGCGTTTGGGAGCAACCCTAGGCTGCCCCGTGGGGCGGAGGGGGGTACTGGTGGCGGGGCGTTCCAGGCGCCTGAGGGGTGGGCTTGTCGCGGGGTGTGGTTGTAGTCGCTGCCGGTTGTGGGGCTTGTTGAGAGGCCTTACGGCCGGTTGTGGGCGTTTGGCGTTGGCCGTTGTTTGTTGTGGCGGGCGCGTCGGTTGTAGTGTTTTCCCTGGGTGGGGGGGTGTCGTCCGACCTTATTCGCGTTGTGCTCGTCGGCATGGGCCGGTCGCCGGTCCTGTGGTAGGTGTTGGTTCGGTTGCGCCTTTCCTCCGGCCGAATGAGGGCGTTTTTGGCTGCAGCGGGGGGTGTAGGCTGACGGGTCTGTGCGGCCGGCCTTGGTTGGGTGCTGGAGCCTGTGGTGGGCTCCTTTTGGCGCGGTGGGCAGCAGTTTTTGGTCGGGCGCGGTTGAGCTTGATGCCTTCGGTCCGCGTGTTGGCGTGGGCGTCGGTGGAGTTCAACCTGGGTTGTGGGCCCGCTGGGTCCGGCTCGTTTTGTTTTCTTGGGTGGTAGTGGCGTGGTAGTTGTTGCGATCACCAAAGCGGGGAGGGGTGGCGGCCGGCGGGGGGTTTGAGTGGTTTTGACGGTTTGTTGGTTGGTCGATTTTTGGGTGGTTTTTTCTGTGTGTGTTGGCGCGTGTTGGTTCGTTTGTGGGTTGGTTGCTTTGTTTGCTCGGGGTGGTCCGTTGGTTTTTTTTGGGTGTTTGACGGTGTATTGGGCTTGTAGGGTTTTGCCTCTGTTGGGTGTGAATGGGGTATTGTTCCGGGGTAGGTGGTGCTCCGTGCACCCGTTGGTGTTTGGTGTGATGGGTCTGGAGGTTCCCAGTTGGCGGATGGTGGGGGAGTTTGTTGTTTGCCGGCGACTTCATTTTTGGCTGTTCGGGCGTGTGTGGGTGTGGGGCGATTTTTGTTTGTTGGGGACGGATCGGCGGGGTGGTGCTTCCCGGGTGTTGATGGTTGTGCCGGCGTTTCGTTTGTGCTTTTTCCATGGGTTTGGTGTTGCTCGGGCTCGTGGACGTATTTTGGTGGTATGCGCTTGTGGGTTGGGCGGGTCCCTTGAGTGATGGGGTGCCGTCTGCCTGGTGCCCGGTTGGGGCCTTGGGGGGCGTGAGTGGTTGGATGTCGCGTTTTGTTGCCTTTCTTGTGCGATCTGGTCTTGGGTCGGTTTTTGGCCCGGCTGATTTTTGGGGAAGTTTGGTGGGTTTGTGTTGGGTTTCCCGTTGCCGGCGAATGGTCTCGCCTGCATGTGCACCTGGTCCCGGGTTGGTTGCGGGACTGTCGTTTTGGCGTGGGGTGGGGCGGTCCTGGGCCGCGCTTCCTTTGTTGGGTACCTTTCCGGTGTTGATAGGGGTGTCGGCGGTGGTCTTTGGTGTGTGTGGTCGGTGCTGGTTCGTTTGGCGTTACGGGGTTTTTTGGGGTGCGGTCGTCCTTTATTTGTGGCGTGTTGCGGATTTGCGTTTTTCCGTGGTTCGTTGGCGATGTTTTGGTGGGGTGAGGTGCGTGCTTGATTTGTTGGGGGATGGCCGAGGGTAGGGGGTCGGCGGTACGTTGGGTTTCGGTGGTGCGTTTGCGTGGGTGGGGGTGAGTTGTTGCGTTTTCTTTGGGGGCGTGGTCTGCGGTGCGTGTGGCGGGGCAGGTGGGGCGGGGTTATGGTGCTGGGTCGGGCCGCGCGGCCGGGTGGTTTGGGTGTTGCATGTTGCCTTTATGCGGTATGGGTTTTTTGCTGGTTGGTGGGGCTGAGGGATGGGTGCTTGCCGTATTTTGTGTGATGGTCGGTGGTGGTCGTTTGTGTTGGTGGTTCGTGACGGGGGGTGTTGGTTGGTGCTGGTGATAGAGGCGGCGGGTGTTGGTGTGTTTTGGTGTGCGCCGCGTTGGGTTGGGTGGGCCCGGCTTGATTTCTGGATTCTAGACTTCTTGGCCGGGCTGGGAGGTTTTGTTTGCGTGTTTTGGGTGTGTGTGGTTTGCATTTCTGGGTGGTTGGCGCCCCGTTGGGTGGGGGTTTTGTTGTTGCGTGTAAGCTGTTGCTTGCGCCTGGGCGGCCACGTCGTAAAGCGTCTTGGGGTGGCTTTTTTTGTTTCCTGGGGTGGTGAGCCGCTCCCGTGGCTTGTTTTCTTTACGGTGGTTCTATGACTTGTTGGTGGTTTCACAGATTGTGCTTCTTTGTCTTTTCTCTCCCCTTTCTTTTTTTTTGTTCTTGTTGCGGTTGCGTTGGTGGTTGCGTTTGGAGTGGGGGGCGCCGTGTTCGGTTTTGCTCGGGTGGGAGTGTGGTTTTTTGTGGGGCCATGGGTTGGTTGGTCGGTCGCGTTGGTGGGTCGCGGTGGGGTGTGATTGTTGCGTGGTAGGTGTTGAACCCGCTTCGGTGTGTGGCGTCTTGCGCTGGTCCGTGGGGCAGGCACGACGGGGGTTGGCTGTTTCTATAATCTTACTGAGTATTTGCAGCGTCGGGGGCGTGATTATTGATTGGACGTGGCAGGTGCGTCGGTTTGCCCGGTCCATGGGTGGCATGTGAAGTGTTACCCGTGGGGGTTGTTGTTGGGGGTGAAGTGCCGGTGTTTGCTTGTTCTGCCTTATGAGATGGGATTTGGATTTGGTTTTGTGGGTTGTGGTTGGGTGGCTTTCGTTTGTTGGCAAGGCGGGGTTTTGAGGAAGTCGGCGTCGTGGCCTGGGTGCCCTGGGTTGGCCAGCTGGCCGGCGGGATTGTTTGGGCTTATGCGGCCAGGTGGGGTATGGGTTTGCGGGGCGTTTGGGTGTTGAGTGTGCGGGTGTGCCGTCCTGTTCTCGTGCTTGTGCGGGTGGGGCTGTTGGTGGGCACTGTGGTCTGATTGGTCCGTGCCGCGTGGGTGGTTGTGTGGGGGTTGCTCTCGGTGGGGCGTGCGTGATGTTTTGCGGTCGCTCGGGGTCTGGTGGGGGTTGGCGCTGCGGTTTTGCGGGATGGGTTTTTGTGCGTGCGGGTGCAGCTTCGCGTGCCGGGCGCTTTCCGCTGCGTTCGAGTGGTGGATTGTGTGGGCCGGTGGTTTCTGTAGGTGGGCATTGGGGTGGGGGGCGCGGTTTTTGGTTGGGCCCTTGGGTGGCACCGCGTTACCTTGGTTTTTGGGGTTGTGATTCCCAGCCGTGTGAGCCGTGCCGTTCGTGTTCCCGTGGGGTAAGGGCTTTGGGGAGGCCGGGGGTTGCGTTTGGTGGCGTGGCCGCTTTGGGGATGTCGGGCTCCCTTTGTCCGGTAGCTTGGTTGAATGTGCGGGGTTTGTTGGGGTTTGGTTTGTTTGTGTATGGTTTGGTTTTGGTTGTGGGGTTGTATTTGATTGGTGTGGTTCTTGCGCCCGGCCGGGGAGGTGGGCGTTTATTGTCCGTGGAGTGGGCTCGGTTGGGTGGCGTTTGATGTGCGGGCGCCGCTTGTGCCGTTCCCCTTTTCCGTTGGGTCACGGAACTTTTTTGCGGGTGCGGCGGCGGTCGGGCATATGTTGAGGGCCGCGGTGCTACGGAAGGGTTGGGCCGGTCTGATTGGCGGTTTTTTGTTTAGTTTGTTTCAGGTGTGTGCCCGTTGCCGGGGCGGTGTCGGTGGGTCGTGGGGTCCGGTTGGTTTTTGGCTTGTGGGCCTTTACATGGTTGTTCTTGTTTGTGATGTTTGCGGGTTTAGTTGGGGGTCGTTGCGGGTTGTCTTCCTGTTTCGTTGCCCGTGTTTGTTTGCTGAGTGCCGTCGTGCATTACGGCTGAGATGACGCGATGCCCTTCCAGGTTAAGTGTTTTTGTTTTTAGGGTTGTGCTTGATTTTTTTGTATGGTGATTTGGGGGTCGCCGTTTCGGTCTTCTTTTGCTGTATTTGGCCGGGCTTGTTTTTGCTGTCCTAATACCTTGGGTGCGGCCCTTTGCCGTGGGCTCGGCGTTTTTCCGCTTTTTTGATTGATTTCTGGTTCCTTTGGTTATTGCGCCTTTTTGGGTGTTTTTTGGGCTGTGTTGACCGTTCTTTGGGTCTCAGTGGTTCGTTATGCTTTCGCCGATGTGGCCAGTGGCGGTTTTTTGGTCGTTGTTGTGTTGGTTTTTTGTTCCCGTGGTCTCCATGGTTGTGCGTTTGTTTGGTTTGGTGTAGGGGTTTTCAGGGGGGTCCCGTTTGAGAGGCCTTTTTCGGTCGGAGCCGTTGTCTTTGGTTTTTGCGCGCGGGGTTTTGATGATTTGGGCCGATTGTTTTGTTTTCGGCTTTGCGCCGTTTCGTCTTGGGGGTTCAGCGTCACTTGGCATTTTGTTTGTTTTGATTCGGGTTCTGTTTTTTGCTTTTTTTTGCTGTGCCGGTGTGCTGTCGCGGGGTGCGATTGCGGCCCGCGGGGGTTTGGAGGTTGGGGCCGTTGTGGTGCCGTGTGGGTGTCGGGTCGCGGTGTGCGGCCCGTGCCGGGCCCCGGCTTGTTTTTGGGATTGTTTTCCTCCATTTGGGGCCGTCCTGGCGGTTGTTGTTTTGCGGCCGGTGGGCGGATGTTTCTGGTTCTGTTGTGTTTTCTTTGGCTGAGGTGAGTTGTGTGGTGTCTGCCAAGGCTTGGAGGTGGTCCGGTTTGGCGTGCACGTCTTGGCCCAGTTTTGGTGGGCAGGTCGGTTGGTTTTTTTGGTTGTGTATCAGCTTTGGCGGTTGGCCGTTTTGGTGTCCGGTTTTGTGGGGGCTTGTTGAGCATATTCCTTGTGGCTTGGGCTTTTTGGGTTTATTGTGGCGACACCGCTACCTCTATCCTATCATCATTTGGGGGGTCCCAAGGTCGCGTCTTAGGTGCACGTTTGCAGTTTTTTTTTCTTTCGTTGTTGTTGTGGGGTGTCCGAGGTTGGTTTGTGGGCTTGGTCTGAGTGTTTGCCGTGGTTGGGGATTGGTGTGGTTGGTGCTGGGTTTGGTGCTGGGTTGGTGTGGGTTGATGCGTTTGGGCTACCATGTCCCCGCATGATGTGCGGTGGGGGCCCGGCCCGGGGCGGCTGCAGCGGTGTTCGCATCTGGTCGGTGCCTTTGCCAAATCCCTGGGGCGAGTGTCAGACCGTGCCCCGTTCTGACCGTAGGATCGCGATCTCTGGTGCGAGTATCGGAGCGGGCCGGCCGCGCATGCGCTGGGTGCCGGGTTGGTGGGGTTCGTACCATCAGGGGGTGCCTTGATCGTGGCCGGCCTTGCTTTCTGTGGCCCGGGCGTTTTCAGCTGTGTTTTTTGATTTTCGGGTCGGGGGGGAAATCGCGGTGCGGGCCGTCGGGAGGGTAGTTGCGGGGTTCCCTGTTGTGGGTTGTGCTTGTCCGGGAGTGTTAGGTGGCCGCGGCTGCTTTCGATTTCTACCTTGCGGGCTCAGCGCGCTTTCCGGGATTCGCTGGGCTTGTTCCGTCGGTGTCCTGTGTGTCTGCGTTCATTGTGAGTTACGGCCGGCCTTGGTGGCCCGTGTCGCTTGGGTTGTTGGTGCTGGGGTCGGTTTTCGTTTTTTTGTGGGGGGGTTGCCGTGTTGTCCAGCGCTATAGGGTTCGGTGGGGTGGTCTGGCGTTGTGTGTGGGTTTTTGTCCGGTCCGTGGTTGACCGCTTTGGGGTTGTTTTTGGGCGTTCGGCGTGCTTGTGCGGTGGGGCCCGGCGTGTGCCGTCCAGGATTTATGCATTCGGTTTTATTTTTCTCTTTTAACTGGTGAATGTCTTGTTTTATGTGTTTTCTGGTTTCTTTTGATCTGGGCTTTGTTGGCTTTTTTTCTTTTTCGTGCGTTAGTGGGTTGATGAACGGGCGCGATTCGTAGCGGGGAATGTTTTTGCTGCTTGCCAAGGTTGGGTGGGTCCGTTTGCGGGCTGTGGCATGTGTTAGGGTTTGAGTTCTGGTCGTTGTTCGGGAGCCGTTTGGTTTTGGTCGTTTTGGGCGCTTGGTTGGCCCTTGAGTTTGCGCGCCCTTTGGGCCCGCGGCATTTGGTGGCCCCGTTTGTTTTGAGGTGGATACGGGCATCCGCGGGGATCCTGGGCTGTGTGCATTCACCTTGAGTTTCTCGGGGGTCGTTGGCGCCACGGTTTTTGCGCGTCGCGCCGTGGGTCCCAGTGTTAGAGTACACGTTTCTCCTCCTCCTCGGCTTTATTCACCGGTCGTGCTTGGTTGGCGCTTGCCGTGAGCGGACGGCGCCGGTCGGGCGTGGCGTTTGCAGGGTCGTGGTGGGCCGTCGCCCCCGGTTTTGTGTTGGCTCTTCGGTTGGGTGGATGCCCCTGGTTGGGGTGCTGGTGCGGCGTGTCTCGGAGTGTGGTCGTGCGTCTGCGCCGGCTGCGCTGGCCTGCGTTGTGGCCCTTGTGGCTGCGGCATGTTGCCGGTTGATCGCTTGTGTGGGTCTTGGTGGTTGGTTCGCGTGGCTTGCCGGCTTGTCCGTAGCGTTGTAGGATCGTTTCGTGGCCCGCCTTGGGTCATCTATTCTGGTCGGATGTTCCGTGGAGGGTCATGTGTCCGGTGTGAGGACCCGCTCAATTCGGGTTTGTCCACGGGCCGGGTGAGGCCTTGGTTTAGGTTTGGGTGGCGCAGGGTTGCGCCTGACGCGCGGTGATGCGTTTTTGTGGAGACATCGCGGACTTGGGGATCACCCCATGCCGGCGGACCTTCATGCTGGGCGATGATGGCTGGTCATGCCGGCTGCTTTTTGTTGGCTGACCAGGTGTCGGGCCGATCGCCTTGACTTCTCCATTCCGCGGCTTTTGCCGGAGGCCCTTCCCGGCCCTGCATCAGCTCCGTTCTTTGTCCGTTAGGCGGCGGCAGATGGCGGGCATTAGACCCTGGTGCCGCCCTGTTTCCTTCGGAGTGGCACGTGGGCTGAGTTATGTCAAGGCACCTGCTCGTCTTAGTTCGGCCCTTTGATAGCTGTTTCGGTGAGGCGCCGGCCGCGTTGTGTGCGCGGTTTTTTTGTGTCCAGGTAGATTCTTGGCCCGCCGTCACGGTTTGCGGTTTTCTATGGTGCCGCGTGGGGGCTTGTGTCCTCCGCCCCGTGACGGGCGACATTCCGGTTACGAGGTGTTCGTCTACTCTGGGGCTTGTGGTGGGGTGGGTGGCCCGTGTAGTTCCGGGTCGCGGTTTGGAAAGGCGCGTATGGTTTCCCGGTGTGCTCGCGGGCCAGCCGTTGGCGTCTTTGCCCTTGGTCCCCGGGTGCCGAGTGGGTTTTTATGTTGTGCTTCGCAGGTACTGGGGGTGAGGAGGTTAAAGTGACCAGGTGGGGAGGTAGGTACTTTTTTGGTTTGTTCCCTTGGTTTCGTTTTAGCCGTTTTATGACCCCGCCTCCGAGTGGTGTTGTTGTGTGTTTTACCAGCCCCTTTTTGAGAGCCTTCCTGACCCGTGGCTTTTTGTGTGCGGTGTTTTTGGTGCGTGTGTGGTTGGTGTATTGGCGTTTTTTTTGACGCCATCACGTAGCCCCCCTAGCAGCCGAGTTTAATCGTGCCGTTTGTAGATGTGGCTGGCCTATGGCCATTTCTCTATTCATGTGCCGATTTCTTGGTTCCGGCTTGCTTTGCTTGGGGTGATGGCGTTTGTGATCTTCGAAGTTCGTCGGCGTCCCAGTCTCTTGCCGCCCGGTCCCATGTAACGCGCGGCGTTGCTTTCTTGAGGGCTGCCTTCCGCCCGCGGTTTTCTGGCGAGGAATGAATGTTTGTTTGGACCGTGTCAACTTTTGGGGCAAGGTTGCCATGCCTTCCTTTTGATCGCGCGGTTCCCGGGAGTTCGCCTGTTGTAGGCAGGGATGTGGTGGTACCGCCCGGGTGCCTTGTGCCCGTGGCCCGTGCTGTGGGTCTTGAGCCATGTGGCCGATGTCGGGACCCTTGTCCGTGGTGCTCTGTCCGAGCGAACGGTGCGAGGGCCGCGTCGATCCCTTTCCGGCTGCTGGGTTCCATTGGGGGCGGGGGGTTTTGTGTGGCTTCCGTGGTGTGCTGGGATGTTGCTTGTTCTTCCTTTTGGGCGCTTCGGGGTCGTCCCGTTGCCCGCACTCTGCGAATGGGCGGCGGCTTGGTTTGCTTCCACAATGTTCCCGGTTAAGGCCCGTTGTCCAGATCGCATTTTGCTTGCCGCGCTGCCTTGAATTGGTTGTTCGTGGTCTGGTGCCGCTAACCGGTTTCCGGGTTATGGGCCCGCAACGCTTGGACTCCGGGCTTGTCCGCCCGTGTTTTACATGGTTGGTATCTCCAGCCTTGTTCGCACCCGTGGTGGGTTCTCCGGTTGGTTTCAGCGCGTGGATAGGCCCGGGGCATGGTATTTTTGCGGTGCTGCGCCGACGGTGTGTCCCGGAAACGGTGATGAGGCCGTGGTGGCGCCGTGGCCGTGGTGAGGTGGGCGTGGTTGGTTTGGCTGCCGGACTGGTTCCGATGCCCTTCGCCGGCATTTTCAGTGATTGCGCCTATGAATGCGTTTGGTGTTTCAGGAGTGCATTTTTGGTCCCGGTTTGCCGGGAGCGTGTTGCCCTGTGGCATGGGCCACGTGTGACCAGGGCGTGTGTGTTTACGGCGTTGGTTGGCATGGAGTTTCTGGGTTTGCCTGGTGGTCGGTGTTCGTGGCCGATTTTGTGCGATTGGCGAGGCCAAGGCATGAGAGGTAGTGGGTGCGTCCTTGATACCCAATTCTCGCGTTTGGTTTACGTGGGAGGTCTGTGCAGTTGGTTGGTGGGCCCTGCTGGTTTTTCTTTTGCTGATTGTTGCCGGTCTTCAGGTGCAATCTCCGGGGGGGCCTTTGGGTGCTTTTGGCATTACGGAATCGTGCCCGGGCATTCCCGGCGATCCGTTTTGTATTACTCTTCGGCTACGTGCCTGGTGGTTTTGTTTGGGCTCGTTTGTGCGCCGCGCTCTTAGTCTGTGTTTGAATTTTAGCGTGCCTTCGTTTTTGTCGTTACTGTTTGGTGTGTACTCCGGTGGGCTTTAGCCCCCCGTCGGGTGGTGCCGTGGAGCGATCGGCCTGGTACGCCGTATGTTAGTCCGTTAGTGCCATCCCCGTGGGCTCCCATCGGCGAGGGACCCTACGCCGGTGAACATGTGGCCCTCCTTACGTCTTGGACTGGGGCTGCCTCGTTGTGCCTTTGTGGTCGCGCGCCGTAGCACCGGGTTTTGGTGGGTTGTGGGCGGCCCGTTTTCATTGGTTTTGAGGGTCTGCGGTTTTTTATTCCGTGCTTCGACCCTGGAAGCGGTATTTTGGTGTGGCTGGTTGGTGGGGATGTGGGTGGTGGAGGTGTTCCTTCCCCTTGGCGGCGTGGTTGGTGCTTTTGCACGTTCGCGGGGGGGCGGTGTTTGCACGGTGGGGTTGTGGTGGGTTCAACCCCGCGTGTTGGTTTTAACCGTTCATTGGTCCCCCGGTGGTTTGTTCTGGTGCCTGGTTGGCCGTAGGGAGGGACCGCCTTCAGGTGGTTTGCAGGTCTTTTGGCTTCGCCGTTTTGGGGTTGTTGCAGCGTTTGCTTCCGCGTCCGCGGTTGTGGTTGCCAGTTGGGCCTTTCGACGTTGGAGGTGTTTGTGTGAAGGGTTGGCGCCCGAATGGTAGTGTTTGCTTGTCGTGTGGGGCGGGCCCCCCCCGGGGCTTGGGGCGGGGGGGGGGGTTCCGGGGGTATTTCGTGTCTGGTTCGGATTTGGTGCGGTTTTCTCGGCGTTGTTTACTGTATGTCTTTGGTGCGTTGTCCAGGGCGTCGGTGTGTTCCCGGGTTATTGTGGGCTTTTTTTTTGCCTTAGGCCACGTTCGCTGTGTTGGTTGCTGGGTCGTGGGGGTTGATTGGGTTGCTGGGTTTTGGACCCGCGTGGGTTGGCCCCGGTGGGGGGTTGGCGTGCCCTTGTGGCTGGGCAGTTAGGGGCCGCCCTTGTCTTTGGTGCTGGTGCCGCCCTGGGTATGGGCTCTGTCCATTCGCTAGGTCCCCCGTTTGGGCTTTTTGGCCTTTTGCTGGTGGTGTGGGTCTGGGGTTTTTGTTTTGTGGGTTGCATCTCTTTCTCGGGGCTTTGACCCATGCCTTCGGGCTGGTTGGATGGCGGCTTTTTTTTCCCCCGCCGTTGTCGTTGCCACGTCACCGGTATTTTGTTGTTCCGCGATGGTGCCCGTCAGTTTGGATGACGGCCCGCTTTGCTACTGGTTTGTGTCTGGCCCGTTGGGCGTTCTTGCTCCGGGCCCGGGCGATGCTTGGTTTCTGCCGAGCCGATGGGTTGAGTTGCCTCGGAATGATCGGTATGCATGTTGCCGCGTTGTCCGGGCCCTGCGGTGCTCCGTTTCGCGCGACTCTTTAGCGCCAACGTTCACGGGCCGCCTCCTTGGCACCGCACGACGTCGCCCCGACATCCATCGGCCTGGCCAGGGACCGGTCGGCAGGCCCGCGCATGGCTCGGCGGCCGGTGGGTCGTTAGGTTCGGGACCACATCGGCGTGCTTAAAAGCTTTTGGCCTGCGTCCTTGCCGAATGACGCTAAGCGCGGTCAGGGTATTTTTTTCTTTGAGACCTTGCAGCGGCCCCCTTCCGCCCCACTTTGTTGCCCCGGGTAGTTTTAGACGGCTCGATTTTTTTTCACTGCCCCTCCGCGCATTTCTAATAAACAGGTTGGCTTTTTTGGGGCCAACTTGTTCCGATTCCCGTGGATATTCTGTGTCCACCCTTCGCGCTTCCAAATGACTCGATCCAACGCGCGTTTATCTTCCAGCTGGGGTGGCCCGGCGTGGCTGGCGATGATGTCGAAGGATAGGTCCCAGCCTGTGGCCTCGGCTTTGCTATTCGGGGGTGTGTGCCGTTGTGGATTGTGCTTGGGCGGGGCGGGGGGCCACCAGGGCCTCCCGGTGGATGTTGTAAGGTTCGGTGATGTTCATTCCCTTTTATGCTGCCCGTGGGTGAGGGAGGTGACGTATTTCAGGGTGTTCGGGGGCCAGTGTCCTGACGTGGGGGTGGATTTTTACAGCTACATTTTTGTTACTACGCTGGCTTGGGTTTTTCAGGCGTTACGCGATTCTGCGGCGCTGCCGCGGTCGGTACTCAATAGGGCTTTTTTTGTTTTGGTGGGGCGGATTGAGGGGTGGCCTTGAGTGCGGGCCCTTTCAGGGGGATGTTGGGGCGGTTGTGGCTTGGAATGAGTCGGTTGTTTCCGTTGGGGGTTTTTGTGTTCCGGTTGCTGCCTTGGCGGGTTCTTTG
>Ga0163217_1038794_pt1 | contig 11619 bp, 5 predicted proteins | sample SynspAceP_FD_185933 | JGI IMG/M metagenome (GOLD analysis project Ga0163217, IMG submission 185933) | Saline lake microbial communities from Ace Lake in Antarctica - Synechococcus sp. Ace-P (PacBio error correction) | ecosystem: Environmental > Aquatic > Non-marine Saline and Alkaline > Saline ... | reverse complement strand
TCGCCGCCGCCATCCCTCTCTATCGCCACAGGTAGGCTGCCAAACAATGTTTTGTGAGCCCAGCTTTTTATCGAATGAGTCTATCCACAATATAGATTATCACATTTTAGATTAAAGGAATCTATTTTATGTTTTTTTGAAATCTAGAGAATGGAAGGGGTGTTCAAAAAGTAAATTTCTTAAAAAATAGTTAAAGGCTATTTGCTAGTTCTAGCCAATCGTTTCATAACAACTAAAGCAAATACGAAGTCTGATATTCTTGATTGTCAGTAGTAAAGATGGCTCTTGTGCCCTTCCCCACCATTTTTTGTCCTGTGTGCATGAAGATTACTTTATATCTTCCAATTTCCATCAACAGAGTTTCATGCATGAGTTACAATGAATAGTGGTTATGTCATTTTCTTTGGTGATTTCACTGATTAAATTGATCAATTACCAATGAGGTTTGAGGACTAGACCTTGAGTTAGGTTCATCCACAAAAGGTATTCGGCTTCATGGCAATAGCTCTTGCCAACGCTACTCGTTTGCATTCCACCACTTATTTTCAGCTGGGATATTTGATGATTTTATTCCCTCTAATTGAACTCGTTTAAGGCAAAATCTACACGTTCTTCATTTTCTTCAACGCTCATATCAGTGTGAATTTCAGGGAAACATAACATTCTGTTCGATTGTTAATGAATCAAATAGTTGCGTTTACTTGAAAAAGCATGCCTATTTTCTGTCCGTACTTCTTGACGTTTGAGTGTTCAAGGGAAGTAAAACTCACGGTCATCAAAAAAACCTTTCTGAAGTTCTGGCTTATTCCAAACCTACGGTACATTTGGTCAACACTGACTTTCCTGATCCACTGGCGCCCTATAATTAAAGTTAGTTTTACCTCTTTCTATCACACCTAATGTCAGAAGAATTTGTCGCCGTTAAAAGGGCTTTGCTTACATTTTCAATTCGAATCATTTATACCAATAAAAGTGAGTCAGAAGTAGTTGAATGTTAGGATGATAATGCTACTAGCAACAACCGCTTTTGTGCTTGCTGTTCCAACTGCTACGTGATCCACCTTTGAGTATATAACCATAATAGAAGGCAACGGGCGTTATAATAAAATGCAAAAAAAGCCGTTTTAACAAGGGCATAATAAGACACTGGGTAAATTTTTGAAACCATATTCTAACCGTAGATATTATTCAAGAGACTTGGAATACATTCCTGTTCCCCATTGAAACTAAAATATCCACCACCCATGCCGATATGAAACATGCTGATGATTACCAAAAAAGGATTAAATCAACCATTGCAGCAGTTATCTTCGGTAATTAAGGTAAGAAGCGCGGAGTTGATTCCCATAATCTCTAGCGCAGTCTATTTGCTCAGAAAACCCGCATTGTGGCGATTTCTGAAAGCATATTAGATCCTACTTTTCAGGCCAATAATCAACCGCAATAAATTAGTTGGAAGCAAAATTCTAAAATCATGGATTCCCGAACGGTGATTCCTACTGTATATGGCAGAATTCAATGCGGCTGTCCAATATTTTGAAGCAGTTTGGAATGGTATCACCGCCCCTAAAAAAGAAAATGATGGTAATAATACCTTAATGATCCTATCCTAAGGAATCAATTTCGACAATTCAATGGCCGCATAAAAAATTTCATTTTTCAGGCTTTATTAAAACGTGTCTAACCATCAGCGATAGAGGAATTTGACCCCATGTGGGAAGTAAGTTTCATTTGCCTTTTTTTTACTAAAGTAGTTTGAAAGCTATTTAAATGTTTGATTCAGCACCATCAAATTCGTTGGCTAAATTACCCAAATCATTGATTTTTATCGGGATGTTTATTATAAACCGTCCTTTAATAATTTATCATCCACCACTTCAGGGATTTAATAAAGTTAGCAGTATCGCTAAGTTATGCTAATGTCTTTTCCAGCATATTTTTCGTTAAAATTCTACGCATGGATTTTGCCAGATCGATGTTTTTTTTTTTTTTTTTCTGCGTAACCTGTCAGAAACTGATCTTATCCAAGTTAAGCGATTTGGTTCCAATCGTGTTCTGTGATAATTTTGATGAATCTCTTTTCTTAGATTGTCGTGAACCCTAGATTCGCCAGCTTCTTTAAGTGTAACAAATCCCGACAAGCATTCCTTTCACGTCCATGTGGAAAAACGCAAATGGCAGATTCTTGCTACTGCCGGGTGATTCGTTTATAGCATCTTCAAATCGGTCGGGTGCCTAAATTTGTGACCTGATACGATGATTACATTATTTTACTCGACCAGTAATTCTGTAATAGCCAACTTTCATCGCGTAAAGCGGCCAATCACCCGTAAAGTACAATTAATTTTCATAGGCGTAAAGTACGTTTCTTGTACCGCTGATTGGTCTCCCCAAAATGGTCTTGCAATAGAAGGCCCACGGAAATTTAATACACAATCGACCATCACTTGATTTTCCTTTAATTTCATTTCTACATGCTCATCCATTAAAGCCGGTGGGAATCCCTGGAAAAGGGAGAGTTAGGCATAGTAGTTTGGTAGGGTACAAAAAGGAAATAGAGTGAAATCATAATTCCCCCGGGTTTCTGTTTTGCCACAAAGTGTCCACAATCGGGCTTTTCTTTTTTCCTAACGTTGTCATCTGTACCAATGCCACGGCTCTTCATTAAATTGGCTCTCCTACAGAGCCAATACTTTCATGAAGAAGGTCGTGGTTTTTCGATAAGATAAATATTCTTCTTTTTGCAAGCACGAATATGCAGGTAGGTTGCTGTATATAGATTGATTGACTTTATGCTTTTTCTACCAATTTTCCAAAATCGGCAAGTCTGATAGAAGGACTCCCCTTCAAAACATTAAGTGGTTGCGCGTTGGCTTAATGGGCCATAACGATTGTAACTGTACCAGTTATCCAAACCAATATCAGCAGTACACCAATAGATGTCTTTGATCTTTATAATTGAAAAATGTTTTTAAACGTATAGGCGGAATTAAAATCATGTATCCAGGCTGTTACGTATTGAACCATTCCTTTTGGTTTTCCGGTTGACCCCGAAGTGTAAAAGAAAAATAGAGGATTCCTCGCGCTTCCATTATGTAGGTTCCACAATGTGGAATGCTTGATCTAATAAAGGCTGAAGCCATAGGTCGCGCCTTTTTCATCGTGATGTCACTATTTATTCTGTTAAAACCACTAAAGGCAGTTTCAATGCAAGGACATTTCTCCAAATGCTTCATCTACATTCCTTTTAAATCGATGGTTTTATTGCCGCGGTATGAGCGTCAGAAGTAATGGCAATTAACTTTACAATCGCTGTCATTTATTCGAGTGGACAATGCTGCTTGAAGAAAATTCCTGCAAAAACGACGGAGTGTTATTCGCCACCGATCGAGCAATGGCCAATAAATGCAACTTGCCAATTCAGGAACTCATCGGTAAGTAATCAAACTCGATCCCCCTTTTTGAACACCTTTGTCTTTTAAGAACCGTTTACTCATCCTAGCCACTCTAGTCATGTAGCTCTTTGTAAGAAATATGCAATGAGCCCTCTTCTGTAGGTCGTTCGGTTCGAAAAATGATTGCTGTTTTTCTCCTTTAGTTCTTTAAGTGATCTATCAGATTACAGTTTTCCGTAATATTTCATTGAGCACCATCAAACCACTTAATTTCTGGTTTTTTAAAATCCCATTTGGAGTACTGAACTCCATCTCTTTCGCCATACAAATGCTCTTCCGCTTATTTCTTCCCAAAATATTCAGGGTCTCTAATTGATTTTACGGAAACTTGAAAGTATTCCTCGAAATGCTTGATGCTAAGTTACTATAGTAGTTGATCTTAAAAATAGGAATTCTAAAAGATTACCTTTTTTCGGATCTTATTTGTAAAATAAATTTCAATGCTTATTTATTCAACTTACAAACTTTACTCCACCTGCAATTAGGTTGCACTGAAAATGAATTACGTTCGTAATAAATTGTATTTTATATTAATCGATTTTAACGCTAGTTTCCAAAGCTTCTTTGAAGTCAAGATGTCAGTGTATTTCTATATCCAAAGCCATATGATTGGGGCATTATACTCGGGATAAATCATAATCTGAAGTGTAATAACCTTTTCGTTGAAAGGGTTGCTCTATCCTGCAAGTAATCAGCAGCACTTTGAAGTAATAACCGATAAGAAGGGTAAAGGCGTAAATTTTTGACTGTATTCTGATTAGGTACTTCCAAGCTCGCAGTATGCGAATGATTCCCCAATCAATCCGCTGTAATATCTATAAAAAGTCCGATAGGAACAATTCGTTCGTTCAAGGTAATAGTTTAATCGACCTCCAATGGCTGTTTTTGAATCTGTTGATCAGCAGTTGTTATCCATTAATGATCAGCCAATTGGAAAAATTTCCATATAATTCTTTGCAACATCTGGCAAATAAACACGCTGAAAAGGAGTAGACAGGCAATCCACTTTTGGTAGGACCCAATAGCAGCGACAATTAATCCTATGGCAGGCGTTTAGACAGATTTGAGAAAAACTCGCCACCAGAAAGAATATGAGTTTCTATTTTTACGCTATTTCAAAAGAATTTTTAAAGTCTGAAGCGCATAATTGGCATTTCCAGAAATTTAGTTTACAAGAATAACGACTATTTAAACCTGGGCCCACCTGCTTGTCACAAAACCTTCTTAATTCATAAGGAGTAGATGGGCGTTCCATTTATCAATGTATACGATTACCGCTAAAGGCTTAACTCGTGTATTCTTTTTGATTGAATAGCTTGAGTATATGTCCACCTACCAACCTATTTGAGAAAATAGTCATACTCCGAGGCTAACTGAAAGCTTTTCCTAGAGTAGATTTTATTCGATCATCGCTGCTGTGGTGAATATGGAGATTAATGCAATTAACCCATACATCTCCACTTGAGGCTCCTGTATGAAAGCCTGTGAAATGCATCAGGGATACTCTAGACAAAAAGGGGTTGATATTGCTTGAAGAAAGCGATGTGTATGCACAGATATTCCTGCATCTATTGTCAATACACGATTCATTCAATTCGCGGCATAAGATACTACATTGTGGTGTATAATCTTGTAATTCTTCGGTTGCCAGATACACCGGAAACGGGCTGCAATTTTTACCATCTTGCAGTATAATAACTCATTAGAGAAATCTACCTCAGTTGTTTCCAAACACGTTTTTTATTTAAAGAACTTTAAAGAATCGGCTGGAGGAGGGTCATTGAGCAAAAGAGTTAAGCTCAAGAGAGAAGTGAAGATTGAAAGTATTTTTTTCATGTTTTATTTTTAGTTGCCAACCACACCGCACCAGTTTTTGCCACCGGTTTGCACCTGTAGCAGCTTCTCTGTAGGAATGGAAAATTAGAATTCGAATCGATCAGATTTTTAGTGGTCAATGCCATGATCTGGATCGTTTAAGATTGACTTTTTCATACCTCCTTTACTACAGTACAACTGCCTGAAAAGAGCAAGAATCATAATGAAGTCCTTAAGCAATACTTTTCTTTCGTTTTCAATTTTAATATTAGCGGGAAGTAAAAACTTTGCCTTTCATCATGATCGATGATGCTTCTATGTTTGGGAGTTATTTATTTCTGCAATACCTGCATTGATGGCCATTACAAAAATGGATGAGCTAATGCATCTGCTAATTTCTGCTTTGGGGTAAAACGCGTAGCGCTTATTAATTCCTGAAAGTAGGGTATTCCAGTTCGAGGATCAAATAATGTGAGGCAAATTTCTTTCCTTTCCAAATTCAATGTACTTTTCGTAGTCGCCCGAAGTAACCACTTGTGCACTGTGGTTTAGCGGAAATAGTGAGCAATTGCTTTTGTCTATTCGTTCAAAGGGTTAGATAAATCGTACTTCTTCCAATCGTCTCACGGTTGGTTGTTTCCCCAAACAATATTCTGTCCCAGAAGCATTTGATGATTCCTCCCTTGACTCCTTTTCATTCAAAGGGCTTTTGCTTGATCAGCCGGGCTACCCCCTTTACCAATTGGCGCAAAGGCGCCAATTTTCATTCCTTCCTCAGGTTTAAAACACGTCGATCTGACGATATTGAGTTTGATTTTTTTGATTAGGCCTACTTTTGAAACGGAATTGTTTAATTCGCTTCTTCTGATGGGATTTCAGTCATGCTTCCGAGGAATTTCCAAATCCGACCATTGAAGGCATTAACTACGAATATTCAAAGCGGCCCATCTTGAAAGTATTTGAAAAATACCAATTGCTCGCTCAATGAGTTGGTACATTCCAAGGGTCTACTTTTTACTGCTTTATTGCCTGCTTGCCGATTGATTCACTTCGTTTGTGATTGTGAGATTTCCATGAGGAGATTAAATCGTTCATTCGTAGTGATCTCTGCCACTGCTGCATCAAAATGTATTGGTCGACCTATACTGCAATTTTCCTGCAAACAAACAGATAATTTTCAAATCAGGGAACTGACACCATCAAATTTTAACGTTCGCTAAAAAAAGTGCCTTGAATGCATTGCGCGAACTGAAAAAATAAAACATAATGAGCTAAAGGATACAAATTGTTCTCATTTTTTGCAGTGAAATTTATTATCAATTCATTGTATTCCCAGGCGTTAAATTTTATAATATAACACTGTTTCGCCTACTTTTTTTTCCATTCGAAATCTAAAATCACTACAAATGGGGAAATAGCATTGAGGTTATACCTTTTCAGCAAGTGATTGTTTTGCTTTTGATCTGCATCTCTCAGCAAAGCGCGTTGCTTTCCTTATCGGAAAAGGTCTGCCTTCATCATGACGTAATTTTTAGCGGCATATGTTTTAAAACGTTTCGGAACTCCAGATTTCTGCAGATTTGATGCACTTGGAGCACACCAGTCAGATCCATTGAAATACAAGAATGATTGGCTTGTTCCTGATTTTTGGCAGTCGCTTTTGCTGTTTCAAAAATTTGGTTTATTCAGTTTTGTGCATATGCTCCACCAAGGAAGCGTAAAAGAATGCATTTATTGTAAAGGTGAATTTGTTTTCATAATGTTTTGATTTATATGTTTAATTTATTCTTCTTCGATGATGAGGGAGTAACATCCATGGTCTAAATATGAATTGCATTAAATTGGAGGGTCAATTGCTTGCGAATTACTGGCTTTCCAATACGTTACCTTCTCTTTTTGAAAAGGTAATAGTTTTTATTGTCACTTTGTTAAGCAGGCACATAAACTATTGTCTCCCAATTCTGAAGATACTCCGGATTAGAATGTGCTGTTGGAATTCTCTTCTGAAAACGGTCAATTTGAGCGGGAAAACATACATTCCAACCGCAAATGTTTTTTGTAAAGGCTTGCATTTGACGTGGAGGCATTGAACTCTAAACTGTTCGTTTATTGCACATGGTAATTGAAAACTAAATGAACTTCAGCAGAATATTCTGATCTGGCTCCACTTTACTGTATAGAGGAAAAGTTCAATTGCTGTCCTTCTTATTTTTAGTGCATCTTCTCAAAATACTTCAAGCTCCAAGTGCATGTGCTCCCGGAATTATGTAATCTTCCAAAATTGGGTCTGTTGCCCGAAACATAACTAACCTGTGTACAATTTAGTGCGATATATTTTCCACTTATCGGAGCTGTAATAACTGAAGTAGGACTAATTATTATTCCTTACTTAATTGAAGCAGGTTTGAAAATTCCAATTAGTCCCAAAGTTTTTTCAAGCCCTTTTAAAGTAGCTAATGTGCTCTTATAGTCACATTCTCGGGCTTTTAAGAAATTTTTCTCTGAAAGGCAATTTGCTCATTGATTCACGTTTTTTGTCGGGTTTGTACTCTGCTTCAAGGGTAATTGATTTGTTGTTTTTGTTCTAAATTATTTCTGCTGTTAAAGTATGAACTCAGGATTTTCAATCCACTAACCAAAGTAGCTCCTATTTCACATAGTCTCCCCAAAAGCAGAGGAGTTGATTTATATGAACCACCCATTTTTGGCGTTCACCAATACTTTGTTTTGAGGTGGCAAATCAATTTTGTCCAGTCGTTTGGACTGTATGTACTGAATGGTTGTTTTTCAAGTTTGCTTAAAATCATTTTTGTATGTAATCAAACTGTTCTTTGATACCACTATTTCGTTATTTGCCATGTACTTTCAGTATGTGACTACTTCTTCCGCTTTATTAGACAAGACTGAAACAATGCAAGTTGCAAGGAGGATTAGCGATAGATATGATATATTTTGTCATTTGGGTTTATTTTTTAAAGAGTATAAATAGTTAATTGAAATAACTGTTTGTTGTATCATTTAAATTTTTTAGAACGTCAATATTATCTTGATGTGCATTTCAATACTCTGAATGTATTGAAAGAAATCAATTTCACCATTTATAGCTCATTTCCAGCAGCTTTGGAATTTCTTGGCCACATCGATTTCCTTCCAATTCATAATAATGGATTGCTTCTTTGATACTTGGCGAGGTTGATTAATCAACTTGCATTGTATTTTGATTTCAATCGGAAATTGGTAAATCGATTTGCTCCTTGCCTCAGTGACTGAATGCAACTTTAGAGGCTTTATTTTAGGCTTTATGTCCTGCAAAAAAAGTAAGGGAACTTTAAGTCCACGGGTACCGTTTAAAGCGATTCATTTCAACCCACTGTTATTTCCTTGAAAATAATTCACCGAGATGTCAGAGGCAGCTGTTGTTTTGCAATGTGTTCTATTCGCTGCAACACATCGTTTATTTTCAAAGTATGATGAGTTAATATTCTCTTCATGACATTAATTTGACGGTTGCAAAACGCTGGTTAGCTTTTCGGTTGCGGATTTTAAATTGATCAGGAGCTTTGAAACAATATAATGAGCTGCTTCTTTTGCGCTTTTTTACAATCTTCATTTGGCCTGTTTGATAAAGCGTATTTACTGTCGTTTGCTTGGATTGAGCAGTCGCTTTCCAAGTAGGAGGTTTCCCCCAATTCAAACCTACGATCGCCTTAAATGCGAAAAGTTTTGATACAAACTATCAATGAATTGATACACTGTTAAACTGATTGATTTCGAATAATTGATATTTGCGTCATATCCCACTCCACAATGCTTTTGCAACTTGATTTCTTTTGAAATCTCAAATTCACTTTTTTCTAATTGAAGACTCGCTATGATTGACTTTTCGCTCCGCATCCATAAATGGTTGGAAGCAAAATTTTGTTCAATCCCAATTACAATCAGTGGCGGTTTATTATACCGCAAAATTATTTTCGTCAATAGCCATTAATTAAAATTCCTGTTTTCAAAACGATATGGCGTGTTTCCTGCCGCTTTTCGTTCATCTACAGTATAGGCAGCCGATTGAGTTGACTGTTGTTCTCCAGCATTAGCTTTTCTAGTGGCCAAGCATAAGTGGGCGATTGAGACCATTGCAGGGAGAAAAGGCCAGATAAGTATCCGACTAGTAATGATTAAATGCTTTCTTCATTTTATTTTCTTTAATTTTTTACCAGAACTAAAGTGGGAGTAAAAAGAATAGATAGCACCAAACCAAATGTTAATATGGTCGCCGTTATCAATCCTCCCGATTACAACCGTAGCTAATTTGGTCGTTGCACCTCCGCACCGGCGGTTAGTAAGATTGCATTGGTAAAAACCCCAATGCGGCTGCAGAAGCTTGTCGTAATACTGCCCGGCAGTCGATCTTTTAAGATCGCTGAATGATGATTTTTCATTCTCCTGTGAAATCTCCTTCTTTTTTAAGTTCCTTAAGTGTTCGATTGAGCAAACCAATTCCATTCAGAACGGCAATCCAACAATGCAAATTAAAACCGAACCTGCAGGAAATACTAAAATGGCAAGTCTCTCGCCCATAGCAATAAGGATTCCCCTACTGCAGAGAGTTGGAATCGCTGAATAAATAATCAAAGCATCTTTAACCGGACATTGAATGCGAAAAACAAAAAGATGAAAATGAGCAATAATTCAATCGGTTACAGCCATGAGCAGCCTTTCTTAGCGCTTGTTAAGTTTTTCAAATTGACCCCATAAAGTGATGGTGTAACCAACTGGAGTTTTACATTTTCGTTAATTAGTTTTTGGACATCATCCAACCACCGATTGTAAAATCACGATCCGAAACATTAATTCCAACACGGTTCTTTCGTTTTAGCTATTCATCTCTCAGGAAATTTTTAAGCTGGCCCCTTTTTTATAGGGTAATCCTCTGCCACTTCGACTCAATGGGAATTTTGCCTCCATTGGGTAATCCACATATAAATTTTGGATGTGGTCGATGTTCTTTTCGTTGGGCTTGATCTAATCGAGCACCAAATCAAACGTTTCTCTCCTTCAAAAAATTTGCCCTAAAACTTGTTCCACCAAAAGCATGGACACCACATTGTTTGATGTCAGCGATGTTCAGACCATATTCTGGCAAATTTGTCTTCGTCTTATATCGAATGTTCAATTTGAGGAAGTCCAGAATTTTTTTCAACGTGATATCTGCAGCACCTTTCTACTTCTGAATTAGATTCTTTATTTCATTGCTTTTTTGACTTGTATGTCTAGGTTCTCCCCAAATATTTTAAACTGCAATGTCCCGGCTCGAACTCCTTAATCAATTCGTTGAATCGCATTTCAATGGGTTGGGTAACTCCCTCCAAACCAGGAATAATGGTAAGCGCCTCTTTGAATAGCGTTCAGCTAATTCATCTTTTTGGGACGCTGGCAGATGTCCATTCGTTCTTTTGGCTTTAAGGTGATAATGGACATCACTTTCTTCCATTGACATGGATCTGTTGGTACTTCAGCCGCTCCAATTCCGGTAACGATTTGATCTGATCTCTGGGAAATTTATCAATTTAAAATCTGCTCCAATTTGATGGTCGTTTCAATGGTATTTCCAAGAGATTGTTCCTGTCTTTAGTATCGGTGAATTCACAAAAATCTCCTTCGTCTAGGTAGGCACAAAATTCTCCAACCCATAGAGCTGAAAAAAGCCATAAAAGGAAACCAATTTAGTTAAAACCCCAAGGAGGAGGAGAATGATTTTTTTTATGGTTTAAACTCCATCGGAATGATTGGTTTCATATTTGTCGGTTAAACCATTGAGTTAATCGTTCTAGAAAAGTTGCTCTTTCGGTCACACTTCAGGTTTTTAAAAAAACCAAAGAAGAAAATAACGGAACATAAGGGAAACATAAAGCATATGCACAATTAGCGCAAAGCTAAAAAGGTGAAGTTGCCATTGGTTTAAAACATTTTTCCTTCAACACCTGAAAGTGGTGAAAAAGATAGGATAAATTTACAATTCAGGTTAATTGAGCTGGACCCAAATTACAAGCTGGAGCTCATCATCTTTTTTGGGGCCACTGCTTGTAAATGTGATTTTATCCTTTGAAATTTGCAAACTCTTTCTGTTGGAAGTTTACTTTCAATTTCCAATCCATTTTTTGGTCAAACTGGGAAAAGCGATTAAATTCCACATAATAAAAACGGCTCCATCGGATTTTAATGATTCAAAAGTCAATTTTGCCTTTTCCTTAAAAAAACTCCATTTTTTTGGTTGCCATCCACTCCCAAAAAAGATTCATTAAATGGGTTTTAAATGGGCGGAAAAGTTTTAAGGGATTTTCTCTTCCGCCCC
>Ga0163217_1076870_pt1 | contig 11620 bp, 8 predicted proteins | sample SynspAceP_FD_185933 | JGI IMG/M metagenome (GOLD analysis project Ga0163217, IMG submission 185933) | Saline lake microbial communities from Ace Lake in Antarctica - Synechococcus sp. Ace-P (PacBio error correction) | ecosystem: Environmental > Aquatic > Non-marine Saline and Alkaline > Saline ... | reverse complement strand
AAAACAAACTTAGCTATTCTACCAATACTTGAATGGATATGAAAGAGACTCACACAGTTATCACTACAAACTGATTGAAGATCCTGATTAATGTATTTAGAAATACATCTACAAATATTTCTAAACTGTTTCATGTTGGTGATTGGTACTGAAAGAGGAAAAGACTTTGGGAGACAGCAGAAGACATATACCAGTTGGCTAAAGAGAATGATTTTCAATTTTTTGACGATTAACATTATCTATTATATTTTCATCACCAGGGAATTCTACTGAGGATTTATATTCAATGAACAAGAGAAACTCTCCTCAATTATACGGTTTAATTATAAAATCTAGTTCTAGTTGGTGTTTTTGGAGGGTATAATCTTTGGGAATGTGCACTTTTTGAATAAAAAACTGTTGTTTAACAAAAAAATTACTATTGCCTCACTTACAGATTGGGATGAAAAAAGGGACGTTTTCTTGAAACTATTACAGATGGTTATTAATGTACAAAAAAATGGTACAAAGTGATCTTACATCCTTATTCTTGGAGAAAAAAAGTGTAATCAAAGTGAAGACAAACCCATAAAGCGAAGAAAGAAATTTATTGAAAAACTATCAATGAAAGTTCAAACAAGGCGAAAATATTTTATTTGTTGTCAGAAGCTATCAACCATTGATCCAAAATAGAAATTGATGAAGCCTAATGTATTGTGTATTTATTAGAAATGAGACTTTTTGAAAAAAAATGGTTATCCAAAAAATCAAGGAAAGCATCACTTTAAATAAAATATCCTAATTACGACAATTTTTAAAATTATACAATTTTATAAAAAGTAAGGGTGAATATATGGAAATCCTAAAAGTATCTATCATAACGCCTGGTTTACAATGCTGAAAAAATTGCATTGCAAAATACTGATTAAATCTGTTGCAGAAATTCAAACTTTATGAAGACTTCTGAAAATGATTTTAATAGATGATTGTTCCAAGACAATTAGGTGAAGAAATTATTACAGAAAATGTTCAACATTGATCAGCGGATTCGTTATATACGATAAAAAAAAAAATTCAGGAGCTGCTGTTGAAGAATACTGTTTACAAGAAGCTAGGGGTGAATGATGTAGCTTTTATTTAGATAGTGATGATAGTTGGGGAAAAAGAAAAGCTAGAAAAACAAAATTCTATTTATGAAAAAAAAAATAATGCTGTATTTACAATTATAACAGCATTTGAAAAAAACAAATCTCAGAAGAAGGCCAAAGTGGTAAAAAACAAAGGTTAATGTACCAACAAAACTAAATTATTGCAGATTTTGTAAAAAAATACCGCAATAGCTGATGTTCTACGGTAATTATGCAAGTAGGACAGCTGGTTGAAATGTATTTGAGTATTGGCCACTGGTAAGAAAAGGGCAGATACGGCCACTTGGCTATGTTATTGTAAAAAATAATTTACCACTTACCGCTTATTGGCTTAAAATTTTGAAGTTTTGATCTTCCTATAGAAATGTGAAAGGGTCAATTTTCAGGATGATTAAATTTAGCGCATTGAAACGTACCTTGGAATACTTACTACCATATAGAAAAAGCTATCATTTTTCTTAAAGTTTATTATTAACTTTTGCCTTGGTATATAATTAATGGCATCAAAAAAAGATTATGAGTAATTTTAAAAAGGTTGATTTAGAAATTGAAGGAGCGTTAAGGAATGCAATTGATTTAAGAATATTATAAGGGTTTTCTATCGCTAAATGGTTTATGGGAATTTTGGAAGTAGGTTTTATGAGTATGGTTTTATATTGCCAGCGTATTTAAGTGTTAGCAGAATTACGGAATGGTAAAAGAATATGACGTTTATATTTGAGTTTTTTGTAATATATCTTTAATTTTGGATTTAATGATGGGTTATTTATATTAAATATGGCCGGAAAAGATTGATGGCGGAAATAAACAAAAAAAGGAACTTGCAGAAGGAACATACATTTGATAACTTTATTTGTCAGTTTTATTGTATTTTATGATGTTGGCTTTTCTTTTATTATAATAGGATTGAATATTAATGTTTATTTTCTTAATAGTCACTCTGTTTCATGTCAATAATAAACTTATCATTCAGAATTTCGCTCAAGCTATGGGAATTTTAAAAGTATATTCTCAATTGCAAATTTTATAATTTTTAAGGACAATTATTGAATATTTCTACTATTTTATTGTGCAATATTTTATTGTGAATAGTAGCGATTAATGTGTAATATATATAATGAATGAATATTGCTTAACAAAACATATGTCATCTTCTTATTATTATGAAATGTCGTTTTTTTGAAAGAATATGGGTTGAATTTTAGAATGAGCTTAAAAAATTTAAAGTCTAGTTATATTTTAAGATAGACGTATATTGTATTGATAGCCAATTTATTGTCAATGACTTTTGTTGGCAATTAATTGGTGTCTTGGTTTAACTTCGGATGTTCCTTATTACGAAGACTTCTGCGCAAATTCATTTTCAACGTCTATTGGCTAAATTAATTTTGTGTAATTGTTAATGCTGTTGGGTTTGATTTTTTTAATATTTATTTTCAAAAAATTTGAAATGAGAAATGCTTATTTAAATTCCACTAAAAGAATGTGTTATTATTACTTTGGCATAATTGGCGGCTTATTATTTTTCCGTTTTTAAAGTAATCATGAAGTGTTCTTAAGCAATATTTACTCCAGCACTTTCTTGTTATCGATAAAATTTATTGTTCTATACCATATATTGCATGGGTAGCTAATGTTAATCATTACAAATTTATATAAATCAAGAAAAATATGAAAAAAAATTATTTTAGAGATGTCATAGGCATTTGCTACAAAGTCCATTAATTTACTCGTTGGGAACTGTTTATTTAATAACAGACAATATGACAAGTATAGCTTTAGCAAACAAACATTCGCTTATATTTTTTTGTATCTGTATTCAACAAATTAAAGAAATATAAATATTTGAAGAAAGCACAAAAAGAGAGTATCTTCTACTAACAGCCACTTGTATTGTTTTTTAATTTAACAGCAAATTATGTTTAGTAACATATGGGGAGCATTTCTTTGATTTAATATATATTAATAATCTGTTCAATTATGTTTTAGAATGATTTTTTAAAAAAAAAATTATACTAACGTAGAAAATAATAAAATAGAATGGAAATACTTCAATTTGACAGAGATTTAAATATCAATTCGTTGTTCCTGTGCTTATAACGGAAAAAAGATGTTTTAATGTTATTTTCAATGAAGTAGAAGTGTTGAAAAGAAGATAAAAGATGCAGAAATGTGAAATACGTTTTTATTAAAAATGATGGTTCAAAAGATGGGACGTTAGAAATTCTTCGTAATCATCTTTAAAAAAAACAAATGTTGAGTCCTTCGTTTCTAGAAAACTTTGGGAAAGAAGCCGCTATTATGTTTGCTGGATTTAGAAGGCATGCCAAGGGAGAATCTTACATTGTCATAATGGATGGCTGATTACAGATCCTTCCTGATCTCTTTTACCTGTTTATGTATTCAAGGCAATCAAAAAAAGATGATTATGATTGCATTGAACAAAGAAGAATGATAGAGTAGGGAGAAACCACCCCATAACGGTTCTTTCTTTGCCAAGCAATTTTTATCGTATTACAATAAAATTTCTGAATACTGAAATTGTAGATGGCGCTGAGAGACTATCGCTTTATGGACAAAACAATATGGTCCGATGACGGTTTTGGAGGTAAGAGAATATCAATCGTTTTTCAAAAGGGAATTTTTAGTTTGGGTAGGTTTCAAAACTAAAATATATTTTGAATATGAAATTAAGAATTAGAGCTGCAGGAGAAACATCAATGGTCATTTTGGGATTTATTGAAATATTTCTTTAGATAGGTATCGTATCCTTGTTTCTTGATGCTCATTTGATCATTTGTTCTTAGTTGAAAAAAAAAAAAAAAAACTAGGATGTGACTTGTCTTTTATAGTAGCGATATGACAGCAACTAGCTATTTGCTGTAAGAAAAACGTTAATATGTGATAATCCTACGTCTTGGTGGACTTCATTAGTAGTCATTGTTATGGGGATTTAGGTGGATTACAATTATTTTGTTTAGCGGTTATAGTAGGAAAGTGATGTTAGGGAAAACATTTTTTAGAATCAAAAATAGACCAATATATATTATTAAAAAGAAAACAGAAAATAGACTATTAAAAGTAAAAAACTATATGCAAAAATAATAAAAGAATTATAGTAAATTATAAAAAATATGGAAATATAAAAGAAAGTAAGGGAATGTTTATGAAAAGAAAAGTTATGGTTTGTATGTTTTGGTTACTGACCTGAACTATAAAAATGTGACCCGCTAGTAAAAGAATTAAAAAGTGAGGAAAGAATTAGATTGTGACAGTCTGTTTGTGACAAAGGTCAAACATAAGAAATGTGTAAATCAAGTATTGGAAAAGCATTCGATGTAAAAACCAGATTTTTGGATTTAGGAGATATGAAAGATAATCAAAACTTTATTGATGTAACAAAATGACTAATATATTAAATGGTATAAAACCAAATATTCAGATGAAATGAAACCCGATAATCGTCCCTAGTTACTGGAGGATACAATCGACAAACATTCGTTTGACTTCATTAGGCTTGTTTCTATCTTGCAAAATTCCGATTGGACTGTCGAAAAGCTGGGCTGTAGAAACCTTATGATATGAAATGTCACCGTATTCCTGAGAATTTTAAATCGACAAGCTGGTTGGTTGGTAGCAAAATACCATTTTGCTCCAACAGAAAATGCCAAAAAAAGCATACTAAGAGAAGGTAAGCAGAAACAGATATATTTGTAACAGGGAAATACAGCCATTGATGCAATTAAATACACTATTTCAGAAAACTACACTCATCCGGATTTAGAATTGGGCTTCAGATAGTAGCGCTAATTCTGTTTAACAGCACATAGAAGAGGAAAATCAAGGGGAACCTATGCATTGAATGATGTTTCGAGCTATCGAAGAATCGTTGAGGAAAGAAAACCGATGATTAAGTGATTTATCCGATTTCATATGAATCCAATAGTACGAAAAGCTTGCTTGCACAAAATTAGGTGGATTCTTGATAGAGTCAGAATTATAGACCGTTAGATGTATTTAGATTTCCTTAACTTTTTGGGCCAACTCATATTTGAATCTTAACAGATAGTGGGAGGCATACAAGAGGAAGCTCCGAGTTCTTTGGAATTCCGGTGCTGGTTATGAGGAATACTACAGAAAAGACCTTGAAGGAATAGCCCGTAAAACATTGAAGTTAGTTGGGTACGAATCAAGATCTATATTTGACTAATTTCAAAAACCTTTTATGAAGCATAAAGAGCTTTACAAAGAAATGAGTCATGCATCTAAATCCATTATGGTGATGGTTTTTGCAGTAAGAGAATGCGCGGATGCTTTATTGAAAATTTATAAAAAATAGTGGTTAAATTGGTGCTAATACTAATAAAAAGAATCTTAATAGGATGTGGAGGATGTAAAAATTGAATTTAATGTAATAAGGTTTGGATATATAGGACTTGCCTACTGCGCTAATGAGGCTTCTGTTTGAAATGAAGTAATAGGAACGGATTTAGTGAAGAAATTGTTTAACCAGTTTAAACATGGGGTAGCGTTCCTTTTTGAAGAAACGGATAAGTTAGAACTATACGCTGATGGCAGTAGATAAAGGAATAAATTGTACCAACTGAATATTCAAAAAACGGGATATGTATGATAATTACTGTTCCTGACCCCATACATTAAATCAAAGTAAAAAAAAAAAAAAAAAAAAAAAAAAAAAATTTTTTTGGGGATTTCCCCAAAAATAAATTTTATTTTTTTTTCAGCAGTTTGACTCAGTATTAAATTGTTGCTTGAAAAGGGAGCAGTTATTGCTATTGAATGCAAACGGTTTCTCCAGGAAGATTGGTATAAAATTGTAAAACTTTGTAATTGAAGAGAAAGGCTTGAAATTAGGACGAGGATATTCCATTAGTTGACACCCACTCCTGAAGCGCATATTCACCTGGTAATATGTGATGTCATGAATTTAAAACACAATTCGAGAAAACTATAGGAACAGAATGAATGTGTTGAAGTTGCGCGAACGGAAATTAAAAAAAGTTGTATCCAAAACTTTTTTTGCGAATCAGAGATAGCTATTACAGATATTCTACATGCAGAAATGAGCAAAAAGTTGTCGAGAATTACATTTTCTGAGATATTAATATCGCATTTTGCGAAATGAATTTAAGGCTAAATTTGCCGTTTCCGATGACTTAGATGTTTATGAAATTATTAGAATTGCAAATAAAACACCTCGTTTTGATATTCTTAACCAGGCCAGGGGGTTGGGGGACATTGTATTTCTGTAGGGACCCTTGGTTTTTAGTTGGGAGATTATCCAGGGTTAACTAACTTTGAATTTTGACCAGCACGTTCATACAAATTGATTCGATGCCAGAATTTTGTTATTAAATCGTTGCGTATACAATTAGAAAGAGAATGGATTAACAAGATTTTTCTAGGATAGGATTGTGATGGGCTTAACATATTAAGGCAAAAATGTGAGACAAAGATGTTGCGCGAAAGTCCAACCTGTTCAATTACTTGAAAAATTGGAAGAACATTATCAGCTGCTAAAGGGTCTATGATCCATGTTTAGTAAAAAAAAACTATAGTTGAAATCAATATGATGTAATTTTAATACATTTTCTGTAATGATGTTAGACTTTATTATTTGTTTATGGTCGGACATAATTCATATCATAGAAAATGAAGCGGCTTTAACAGTGGAAAAATTGTATAGATACCAAAAACATATTGGACTATAGACCAATTTCGTTACTTCTTTGATAATTATTGAGTACAGAGAATTGTTAAAACTTTTGGTACTTCTTTGTAATTAATCGCTTTAATTAATGAAAAGGTGTTGAAAAGTATGCGTATATTGCATCATGAAGGAACGCCAAGAAGGGTAAAATGAATGCTTCAATTAGAACGTGTAGGGAATCTTTATCTGAAAACAAAAAATGAATATTTCTTCGTGTGACACGGAAAATCGTGATTGCAGTAAAAAAGGCAATATTATGAAAAGAACTAACTATAAATGGTAAGAACATTAAAAAATTATTGAGATTCAGCTTCCTGGCAATAATTGGTGGTGGATTTAAAAAATGATTGTGTACCAATGTTAGAATACAAAACGAAATTCTGTTTTCAAAGTGCTTAAAGAAAATGTGAATAAATATTGATGTCATCATTTTGGGTGCCCCATAGATTATTTTGTTGATGTTGGTTCGGTGGCTATCAACATATTGTGAAAAATATAATAAAAAGCTAGTTTATTCAGATTGGCAGTTTCTTATGCGGTATTAGTCGTTTTGATTATTCTATTATTAGGCTAAAAAAAAATTCTTCGGAAAAAGAATGATAACTGATATATTAACGTGCTAGTGTTTTACTATTATTCTGTTCTGAGGATAGATTAAAACAAAATAGAAGGAAGCCAACCTAAAAAAATTATGAGTTGTTCATAATACGCCGGCAAGAAAACAAACAGTTACAAAAAAAGGATATTAAATTAAATGGAAAAAGAACAATCATTTGTTGACCTATGTTGGAGGGTAGAGAAAAAAGATTTATTGCATAAAGTGATAACCAGCTGTCAAAGAAGATTACAAAGTATAAGTTGGTTTTTAGCGGATCACTAGGAGATGCTCGAGAATCTTTCAACGCATATTTGATGAGATAGAAAATGTCCACTTATTTAGGGAAGTTGCCTATGAAAAGAGCCTTAGAAATGTATATGAAAAATAACAGATTTATTATGTTCGCCATATTATGACCGATCATTCGAATGCATTCAATATTCAGCTGGCAAAATAAGGTGGATATGGAAAGCTATGCTTTATGGAAAAAGCAATTATTGTAGCTGCGAATACTGGAAATGGGATTAAAATTGTTAAGAAGAAAAACAATTGGGATACATGATGAGACTTCAATCACAGAATGTTTCTCTTGAATTATTGACACATATTTCAAAAAAATCGCGAAGAACTTTATGAAAAAAAGTTTAAATGGCAAGCACCGTGCATACAAAAAATATGTCATGGGAAGAAATGAAAAATTCGATTTGGTTTCATTTATATGAAGAATTAAATTAAAAATACGGGTTTAAGTTACTGATTTGTAGATAGAAAAGATTAATAAATGACAAATTCCTTTAAAAATCGATTATCAAGGTTTTTAAATTGTAGAGGGGAATTATGAGCTTTTGAAAAAACTAAAGAATTTTGAACTAAATTACTATGTTACCTTTTATCGCAATGTAGTGCTATTAAACATTTATCATTCGTTAGTTCTTACATCCAATCCTTTTCAGAAGGGCTTTAGCGAAACACGATTCAAGGTTAATGTTGTACAATTTTGATTATGCATGGAAAATGGGAAATGTAATGTTGATACAGATATATTTTGATCACAAAGGTCCAATTATAATTTTATATTTAATTATTTTAGGCATGATTAATGTCACAGCCAAATTTTGATGTTAATCTATATAATTGAATTTATTAGTTCTTTTTCACTTTCTTGTTTCACCTTTAAAACTGGGAAGTTATGGAGAATACTAATTTTAGTTCTTTTTATACTTTAATAATTGAAGCTATTTTACATTAACCTTTTTTTTTAGAAGGTTGAAATTTAAACAGAAGAGTTACGCTCTGCCATCATTGCTTATAGGTCTATATAGGTTTGTTGAAGTTTTAAGAATAATAAAAAATAATTTCATGTATGAAATTATATTGATAGGAATTGCTTTTTCAATTGGTTTTTTTGATAGAGCAAATATTGGATATTCTTGATGGCTAATATTTTGTTGTAGTCATATTAATTGATTTTATTACGAAAACAAAGAGTACGTTTAAAATTACCTTAAAAAAGTTCTTGGCTTATTTTTATTTGGTGTTAAGCATCATCCTTATTACCAATCGTTCCATATTTTGTATATGAAACAATGCACTGAGAAGACGGTATTTTTCAATCACTTATTTGTTAATTTTAATTTATTTAAGATGACTTCTGGTGAGAGAAATGATGCGAGTCAGAGTACTTTACTGCTATGTTATCTAATATTATTTAGTCATGATTTTTTCGGCTTTTCTAGCACCAATAAGCTTTTAAATGGGAAAAAATTTTGATTAGTAGTGAAAAAAAAAAATCATTGTTTGCTAGCATTTTCTATTTGCAATATTATGCATATTATTGACAAGTTGTTAAATGTCGGGAAGAACCTACAAACATACTTGATGCCAATGATTTCCAACAGTTCATTGCCTTAGCGATATTATTAAATGAAATTCCAAAAAAAAAATGATCACAGATTAAACTTGATTTGCGTAGTTAGTCTTAGTTATCGGACTAACTTATAATATTCAGTTAATTGATATTTATGAAAAAAATATATGTTAACTAATATAGTAGAAGTCAACGATCAGGATGGTATAGATGGGTAAAAGAAAACAAATAATATTAATTAACAAAAAATGAAAAAAAGCCAATCTTTTAGAGTCGCAAGGACGTTATTAAGAATAATACGGAATAACAGAATGGAATATATGTCAAGAAAAAATCTGGTTATTTATGATCTATTTAGGTGATAGATTATCATCTATTAAATTTACTGTAACTTACCGGCTATAGATTTAAATCAGGATCCTGCTTATTGGAGATGATTTTATATATGGGACATCACTCATTCGAATGCAGCCTTATAGCAATAGATTTGCTAGTTGAATAGCAAAAGAAAAGGTTAGGAATAGAACTGGGAATTTTATAACTTTATTTTAAAAAGTTATGATTTAATTATATGATGATAATGGATATTTCATTATTAAATAAAAAGTAATTAACAAATAAAAGGCATGTTGTTTTAAAATGTTGATATAAGAAGACCACGGGAAACTTTCGTTAATAAACTTTATGCCTATTTGAACTGAAAGTTGAAAATAGGAGTAATTACAAGGTAAAGTTTTTTGTCATCTCACTTTGAAAAAAAATTTAATAAGATAAGTTTTGATGGGAAAACTATTGTACAGAAATTATTTCTTTGCCTTCATTAGAAGAAACAGCTTCTTGGATGGTCTGAAACGAGAAACTGATTTAGTTTATTACGAAAAAACAGGACTACTAAATTATTCATTTTAATATCGGTGTGTCTTTAAAGTTATTAGAGACGGAAAAAAATTAATGTAAAAAAATTCTCTATTTACAATAATTTAGAGGATTTGATATAAATGTAAAAAAATAGGTGGTTGAATGAAAACAAAAAAAAATAGAAATTTTTTAAACGTACCATGTGCGATTATTTAACACATGAAAAAATTTTGGTCTCAGTTAATAAAAAAAGTTGAGAATGGGAGAAAAAAACATTTGTAATTACAGCAACCAGAAATAGTTATGGTATGCAAATTGTAACGATGATTATATTGAAATTGTTAAAACGTGGCATTTTATTACAGCTGATGGAAATCGGTATAATAAAAGGTTCAAAAAAATATGTAGGTAACCCCTATTACTGAGAGAGTAACTGATTACGACTTTAATTGCTTGGTTTGTTCCACGAAGCACACACACTTAAAAAGAAAGTGTACTTATGGGGATCTAGGCAAAGAAGTGATGGAACTAGCTGTAAAAAATAGAAAAAGAATTTCCTTGGATATTTTTATGTAGTAGGTTATCATAATGGTTTACTTTTAATTTATTCAAGACGACCAGATTATAAAAAAATGTTTAGATTCAAATGGCAGATATGGTTTTTGTTCGGCTGATAGGGTTGTTCCAGACAAAGAAAAAATGGATGTTGAACAGTACCTTGAAAAAGCTTGATAAAGGTTTTGGTTTATGGGGTTGTAGGGGATTCATTTGATGGCCTGTTTACCGGGCAAAGTAAAAAAGGAGCACCAGCCTGTTTTATTGAATTAAATTTAGAATGGTTTTATCGGGCTTAATAAGACAACCTTTTAGATTTAAACGTATGCTTTAGTTTACCCAAATTTTTTAATGAAGCGGTCAGGAAAGAAAAAAAAACTTAGCAAAAAAAAATTGAAGTTTAAATGTAATAGGAATTTTACAAATGATTGTTGTGGATTTTCCTATGATTTTTTTGTGTGAGGGTTTTATTCTTTTACTAGACTTTAGAAAATTATATTCTATTTAATGAAACTCCAATTAATATGGTATTTAGTAAGGGAGTTAACTTTAACGCAGACCTCTATTGGAAATGATTAAAGGAGTGCTTAATTAATAATTATTAAAAGAAAAGTCGATAATATTTTGTTTATAGTACCTTTTAGTAGTGGGGAATTATGTATGGTTTTAAAAATTTAATATACAAGATAAAAAATTGGGCGGAAAAATAAGTTTAAAAATGTAACCTGTTTCTTTTTTAAACAATGGGTGGACTTTAAAGTTTTTTTTAGGAAATATTTGTTTCTGATAATAAAAACTTTATTTTTGAAAAAAAAATTTAAAAACAGTTTTATAAAAAGGGGAAAGGGCCATTATGGTATGGGGAATCCTTTCCTTGCCCTTTT